>Ga0075024_100000203_pt1 | contig 19118 bp, 16 predicted proteins | sample Str013_2_FD_71389 | JGI IMG/M metagenome (GOLD analysis project Ga0075024, IMG submission 71389) | Freshwater sediment microbial communities in response to fracking from Pennsylvania, USA - Straight Creek_MetaG_SC_2013 | ecosystem: Environmental > Aquatic > Freshwater > Creek > Sediment... | reverse complement strand
CATATACAGATATGGCTATCCAAATCTGCGTCTTTACGGCATTTTCTGATTGGCCCCAAAAGGATTTTATTTTAAGATGTTGTTTTATCCATTTGAAGAATAATTCAATTTTCCAGCGGTGCTTATATAGTTGCGCTATTTCAGTTGCTTTAAGATGAAAATTATTTGTAAGGAATATCAGCACTTTGCCAGTATGTTCATCTTTAAATTTTATTCTTCTCATTTTTTCCGGGTAATTTTTAGCGGCGTAGTAATTGTTCAGCAAGATAGTTTGGTCATAAAGAACGCCTCTGGCTGTATCCTTTTGTTCGGAATATAGACGTCTATAATTCATGTTATCTTTTGACCTGGTAACAAAAAATGCTCCGCAGGTATGAACTTTGTAAAGCCGCTTGTAGTCTACATACCCTCTGTCCATTATATAAAAACTATTCACATCAAAATGGATAACATCTAAAACATTCACATCATGCAATGAAGCCGTGGAAAATAAAATAAATTATAGCCATGCTATTGAGCTGTTGCTGCTGCCAGTTTTTACCTGCACAGGTTAAGTACGCAGGGGCCTTAAAAAATCTTGTGGGTAAAACATTTGTAAACGAGAAGCAGAACACGCTGCTAAAAGGATATAGCTGGCGCGAAGGAGAACTTATAACAGCTGTAAATGATCCACAGCCGCAGTTTTTGATGATGTATATAAAGGGTAGCGAAGCGGTCGTACTTTATTCTGCAAAAACTGAAACTGCAGCAAATCAGTTTACAATTATCGATGTGCTGGCGATTAAAAACGTTTTGCCCGGATGGGAACTAAGGATTGCAGGCTGTACTGAAGGCCAGGTGGAGGCAGAAATTATAGTGGCGCTGGTAAAGCCTGGTAAGGGGAAGTATACCTCTGCTGCAAAAGCATTGCAAATAAACCGCGACAAATTACGCATTGAAACCCTGGCAGTAAAGGGAATAACCTGCATAAATGAAGAGGGCGACTGATGTGTACTATTTAAGTGCGCAAATTGAAGATGAAAAAGCAAGTCGCACGACCTGCTTTTTACATTTCATTATTTTAAATTGTGAAATACTTTCTGCACGTCTTCGTCCTGTTCAATTTTATCTACCAGTTTCAGCACCTCTTCGGCCTGCGCTTCATTCAGCTCTACCGTTACGGTGGGTATCCATTCCAGTTCGGAACTGATGGGAGTAATGTTTTTTTCTTCCAGTGCTTTTTGCAGGCTGCCAAAATCGGTAAAGGCGCAGCGCAAAACCAGTACAGTTTCTCCATGCTCACCAGTGCCTTCGCCCATTTCATCCAGGCCGGCATCTATCAGTTCCAGTTCAAGATCGTCTGCATTTACGCCTTCGTTTTTCAATTTGAAGACACCCATTTTTTTAAACTGAAAGCTAACGCTGCCGCTGTTGCCCAGGGTACCGCCACCCTTGTTAAAAATTGATTTTACATTGGCAACCGTGCGTACATGGTTATCAGTTGCAGTTTCAACCAGTATGGCTACACCATGGCCGCCATAGCCTTCGTATAAAATTTCGTCGTAATTGGTCATTTCCTTGCCCTGGGCCCTTTTTATGGCAGCTTCAACACGGTCTTTGGGCATGCCCACGCTACGGGCATTTTGAAAGCAGCGGCGCAGGGCCGGGTTGGTACCGGGGTCGGGTCCGCTGGCTTTTACGGCAATAATAATTTCCTTACCAATGCGGGTAAACTGTTTGGCCATCCTGTCCCAGCGGGCAAACATGGTGGCTTTACGAACTTCAAAAATCCTTCCCATAATTTATTGAATATTGATGATGGCTAACCTGTTTATTGAATGGTACAAGGACAGGTTAACAGCCTTTGTCAGGGCTGCAAATTTAATGTTTCCCCGGGTATAAAAAAGAAAACCGCCAGCCGGCGGTTTCTTTTTTTATTCGTAACAGGTTTAATTAAAATCTTTGGCGTTGGGAAGAATTTCGCCGGGCCTGCCCAGTTTGCTGTTTTTCTTACTGTAGCTGAAATAAATAACCAGTCCTATCAGCATCCAAACCAACGCACTGGTAAGGGTAGTGCCCCACAAGCTCAGGATCATGGCGCTGCACACGATAATGCCCAAAATAGGCACCAATGGAACCAGGGGTGTCTTAAAGGGGCGTTCCAGGTTGGGGTCCGACTTGCGTAATATAATTACACCCACACATACCAGCACAAATGCCAGTAAAGTGCCGATGGAAGTAAGATCTCCGGCCACACTGCCCGGAATAAAGGCTGCAAATAAGCCCACAAAAACAAAAAGGATCATATTGCTTTTATACGGTGTTCTGAATTTGGGATGCAATTCAGAAAAAACTTTTGGTAATAAACCATCGCTCGACATGGTATAAAATACGCGGCTCTGGCCCATCAGCATTACTAAAATTACCGATGAAAAGCCCGCAAGGATAGCAATGGTAACGAGTTTTCCTAACCAGCCGTACCCGTGCATATACGTTTCAATGGCGTAGGCAACAGAGGCTTCTTTACCGGATTTTACAAAATCTGTATAAGGAGCAACGCCGGTTAATACGTACGAAAACAGGATGTATAAAATGGTGCACACCACCAGCGAACCCAGGATACCAATGGGCATATCCCTTTTCGGATTTTTTGCTTCCTGAGCGGCAGTAGAAACCGCATCAAAACCAATGAATGCAAAAAACACAATAGCCGCGCCTTTTAAAACACCGCCCCACCCATGATTGGTAAAAGGCAAATACGAATACATGGTGCCATCTGGCTGTAAAGCTGGTTTGGCATCTGCCGGAATAAGATACGGTGTATGATTGGCAGGGTTAATGAACTGCCATCCAACAAAAATAAAAACCAGCACAATGGCTACTTTAATAAAAACGATGATGGCATTTACAATGGCAGATTCGCCAGTGCCTTTTATCAGCAATAAAGTAATCAGGATAAGAATTAACAATGCGGGGGCATTAATAATACCTGAGTGTATTACATTGTTTGCATCCTTTAGGTGTTCAAAAGGAGAGTGGCACCATTCAAATGGTATCTTGCCCCCCACCAATTTGTTTAAGAATTCACTCCAGGCAATAGAAACAGTGGCGGCGCCGAGCGCATATTCCAGTATCAGTGCCCAGCCGATGATCCAGGCAATCAGTTCGCCCATGGTGGCATAGGCATAAGTATAAGCGCTGCCGGCAATGGGTATGATGGATGCAAACTCAGCATAACACAAACCAGCAAAAGCACAGCCAATAGCGGCCACTATAAAGGAAAGGGTAACGGCAGAACCGGCATGTCCGCCAGCCGCAGCGGCAGTTCTTACAAACAATCCGGCACCAATAATGGCACCAATACCCAGGGCAACCAGGCTGCCCGCACCCAGGGTTCTTTTAAGGCCTTTTTCTGAATCCTCCGCTTGTGCCAGCAAAGACGTCAGCGTTTTTTTTCTTAATAAACTCATGATAGTTTGGTATTCGTTTTACAGTTAGAAGTTTCTCAGGTCGTAAAATAAACAATTATTCAATACCCCAAGCTTTCTTGGGCGCTAAAAGCCGATTTAATGATTTAAGTTTTGTGGTCTCAACTTTTTTTTGAATTTTCGGTGATGGAACTGACTGCAACACCGCCCAAACCGGGTACAAAACAGAACCGGCTCACCATTTATATTTTGATTGCAATGGTATTGGGTATTGTAACCGGGTATATTGTGCATGAGCAATCGTCTCCCGAAACCATCAAAAAATTTTCCGATAATATCCGCCTTCTCACCAAAATATTCCTTTTTCTTGTTCAGATGATCATTGCGCCGCTGGTGTTTTGCACCCTGGTGGTGGGCATTGCCAAACTGGGCGATTTGAAAGCTGTGGGCAGGGTGGGCGGCAAGGCCCTGCTGTGGTTTGTGTCTGCTTCGCTGGCCAGCCTGCTGCTGGGTATGCTGATTGTAAATTTGTCGCACCCGGGTACTGCCATTGATCTCAGCAATGCCGATAAAGCAGGTGCGCAGGATTTGATTGGTAAAACGCAGGAATTTTCGCTGGCTACTTTTGTGGAGCATGTCTTCCCCAAAAGTATTTTTGAAGCCATGTCTAAAAATGAGATACTGCAGATTGTGGTATTTAGTATATTCTTTGGCGTGGCCACTACGGCCGTGGGCGATTATGGAAAGCCGATCGTAAAAGCGCTGGATGCCGGCGCCCACATTATTTTAAAGATGGTGGGGTATGTGATGAATTTTGCGCCCTTGGGTGTATTTGGAGCCATAGCGGCGGTGATTGCCAGCAAGGGGCTGGAAGTATTTAAATTTTATGGGCTCTACCTGGGCTGGTTTATACTGGGCATCGCCTGTTTATGGGCCGTATTGTTGTCGGTCGGTTTTTTGATACTGGGCAATCGTATACCGGCGCTGCTTAAACGCATTTCGCAGCCATTGCTGGTGGCCTTCAGCACCACCAGCAGCGAAGCCGTGTTTCCAAAATTAACAGAAGAGCTGGAACGTTTTGGCTGCAAAGACAAGATTGTATCCTTTATTTTGCCGCTCGGTTATTCCTTCAACCTGGATGGCAGTATGATGTATATGACCTTTGCCAGCCTGGCCATTGCGCAGGCTTATGGCATACACATGGATTTGGGAACGCAATTAACCATGCTGATAGTGCTGATGCTTACCAGCAAGGGCATTGCCGGTGTTCCGCGGGCATCGCTGGTGGTGGTGACAGCTACCTGCGCCATGTTTAAAATACCCCCCGAAGGAATTGCTCTGATATTGCCGATTGACCACTTTTGCGATATGTTTCGCACCGGTACCAATGTACTGGGCAATGCACTGGCAACAAGTGTGGTAAGCAAATGGGAAGGAGAACTGTCAGCAGAAATAGCAACAGAAATAATATAAAAATGTGGCGAATGCGATAATGTGAAAATGAGCGAAACATTGAAAAAATAATTCTTAGAATTGCTAACAGCCAGGGGCTAAAAGCTTAAAAGAGTATCATGATTGAATTACTGAATATTACATTGAAAGATTTGCTGAACCCGGAGTTTTACATCAACAACGGGGGGTTATGGCTTTTGCTGTTTATTGTTTTTGCGGAAACCGGGCTAATGGTGGGTTTCTTTTTACCCGGCGATAGTTTATTATTTGTGGCAGGCATTTACAGTAAGATGCTGGTGAGCAGTCTTATACCAGGTGGTACAGGCAGCGATTTTGCAGATCTGTTGTTACTGGTAATATTGGTAGCAGCTTGTGGTATACTGGGCAATATGGCGGGATATTGGTTTGGTAAAAAAAGCGGCCCCTTTCTTTTTACACGAAAAGATACTTTTTTATTTAAGCGCAAACATTTGCTGCGCGCCAAAGACTTTTTTGAGAAGCATGGCGGTCAGGCAGTTGTATTTGCACGGTTTGTGCCCATCATACGAACATTTACACCCATTGTGGCCGGAATAGTGCAGATGGAAAGGAAGAAGTTTATGTACTATAACATAATTGGCTGTGTTGCCTGGGTTACCAGTATGCTTTTTGCCGGCCATTACCTGCAAAAATTTTTCCTGGTTAAATTTAATTTTGATCTGACTAAACACCTTGAACCCATCGTGATTGGTATTGTTCTTATCACAACGCTTCCTGTTATTTATAAATTATTTTTTGGTAAACGTGCAGGTACCGACGAAATGCCGCCTTCAGAAAACATGTAAGTTTCCATGGAAAAAAAGCAACAATCTGTTTTTGGTCTTGCTGTTATTGTAGCCGCCCTTGGTTACTTTGTTGATATTTATGATTTGCTGTTGTTTAGCATTATCCGCGTTCCGTCTTTAAAATCTTTTGGCCTGGATGACGCGGCAATTGCTGCTGATGGCCTCAAGATCATCAATATTCAAATGATGGGATTGTTGGTAGGGGGTATTTTCTGGGGTATACTGGGCGATAAGAAAGGCCGCCTCAATGTTTTGTACGCTTCCATCATTTTATATTCATTGGGCAATATTGCCAATGGATTTGTTCATACAGTAAACCAGTATGCTGCTGTAAGATTTATTACGGGGTTTGGCCTTGCGGGCGAACTGGGCGCAGGTATAACACTGGTGAGTGAATTATTGTCGAAAGAAAAGCGAGGGATTGGTACATCACTGGTGGCCGGCATCGGACTAACCGGGGCCGTATTTGCGTTTTTCATAAAACAAAATTTTGAATGGCGCACCTGTTATTTTATTGGCGGCGGTTTAGGATTTCTGTTATTGTTTCTGCGGGTGGGTGTGCTTGAATCGGGCATGTTTAAAAGTGTTCAGGAAAGCAATATAATACGGGGCGATTTTTCGATGCTGTTTACCAATGGAAAACGGTTGAAAAAATACTTAACAGCCATTTTCTTAGGGCTGCCTACCTGGTATGTCATCGGTATCCTTATTTCTTTTTCAAAAGAGTTTGCGCTTAAGATGAATGTACAGGGTACAGTTGATCCGGGCAAAGCCGTAATGTTTGCCTACGCCGGTATTTCAATCGGCGATGTGGCCATTGGATTTATCAGCCAGTGGATGCAGAGCCGTAAAAAAGCGGTGTATTTATTTTATGGATTAACTGTTATTGGCATTTGCTTGTTTTTTAACATGCAGGGGCAAACCATCAATGCCTTTTATGCAGATTGTGCGCTGCTGGGTTTTGCAACCGGTTTCTGGGCAATGTTTGTAACCATGGCAGCCGAGCAATTTGGTACCAATATCAGGGCAACGGTGGCCACAACCGTACCCAATATGGTAAGGGGCTCTTTGAACCTGGTTTCATTATTGTTTGTTTCCCTGCAGGCATCGCAAGGTTATCTGAAAAGCGGATGGATAACGGGTATTGTAGTAATGATAATCGGTCTGGTATCCCTGCTGTTTACCGAAGAAACTTTTGGTAAAGATTTAAATTACATCGAACAATAGAAAAGAGTTCGCCGTTCTTAGTTCAAAGCCTGCAAATGCCGCAGATAAATTTAGCAGTTAGGATGAATTCGTAACATTTAGCGTTAACTTCTGTAATGAAATTTCTTATCATCCGTTTTTCTTCTATCGGCGATATCGTGCTTACCACGCCCGTAGTGCGCTGTCTTAAAAAACAAGTGGTTACAGCCGAAGTGCATTACCTCACCAAAAAATCTTTTTCAAAAATTTTTGAGGCTAATCCTTATATCGATAAAGTTCATTACCTGGAAGATAACCTGGACACCGTTATCGCCGCATTGCAGCAGGAAGATTTTGATTATGTGATTGATCTGCACCACAACCTGCGTACTCAAAAAGTAAAACGTGCCTTAAAAAAGCAGTCCTTCTCCTTCAATAAACTCAATGTGCAGAAATGGATGCTCACAGCACTAAAGATCAATAAAATGCCCGGTATTCATATTGTAGATCGCTATATGGAAACGGTTTCGGCTTTTGGCGTAAAAAATGATGGCGCCGGTCTCGACTATTTTGTACCCCAACAGGATATTGTAAAAGAATCCGACATCCCTACATCGCACCTGGCGGGTTATATTGGCCTGGTCATTGGCGCTGCACACAATACAAAAAAATACCCCCTGCACAAACTGGAAGCGTTTTGCAAATCAATGGATCACCCCATCATTGTAATGGGCGGTAAAGAAGATGCCGGCATTGGAACGCAACTATCCGGCATTGACCCATTTAAAATTTACAACGCCTGCGGCAAATTCAATATCAATGAATCAGCCGATTTGGTAAGAAGGGCGAAACTGGTGGTAACCAACGATACCGGACTGATGCACATTGCGGCGGCATTTAAACGACCTGTTGTTTCTTTGTGGGGCAATACGGTGCCGGCTTTTGGCATGTATCCATATTATGGTGATGTATTTTTATCCGGGCAGCAGAAAGCGCCATTCGATATAATAGCAATAAACAATCTTTCCTGCCGCCCCTGCTCAAAGATTGGGTACAACAAATGTCCCAAAGGGCATTTTAAATGTATGGAGCAGATAGACAATGCAACACTGATACAGCAGGTGTACCAGCGGATAAAAAAGTAAACGCATTGCTGAATACCCCTTTTTTCTGAGCTACCGCGCAAAACCATCATTATTTTCCCTAAAACGGTGCCTGGCTTTTACTGAAGTAATTATTGTTTATATTTAAGTGCACAACCCTTCCGGATAAACGCTTTTATAGCCTTAAAAGACAACCCATGATCATTACTAACCCTAAGAAGAATTGTTGCTTGCTGCTTTTCCTGCTTTTGCTTCAAACGCAAAGCATACGTGCACAGGAATCAGCACTCAATAAAAACAAAGACATTAAAGACCGGATGGCTGTTATTCAGCAATCGGGTACCGACTGTATAAAAAAGCAGCAGTTTGGCCAGGCTGTGATACTGTTTAACGCCGGTTTGCAAATCTCGCGTGCGGCACTGTCTGACAGCTTTACCTGCAGTAACTTATTTTACCTGGGTATGGCCTATCGGTATAAATCTGATTTTGATTCATCATTGCAATACCTGCACAATGCAAGACTGATAGCAGACAAGAATTCTTACAGCATTCTCCAGGCCCTGATTCAAATAGAATCTTATGGCATTTACAATCGCCTGGGTAAAGCAGATTCAGCCGCTGTTATCATCAGCCGTTTAAAAGAAATGCTTCCCAAACTGGACAGCAACAGCAAAGAAACGGCAAGAATAGAGATGTACCTTGGGCACGACGATAAGCACAAGGCAAAATACACTGATGCCCTGGCCCATTATTACAAGGCATTGCGAACTTTTAATCACCTGAAAGATTCACTGAACGAAGGAAACATCTATATCTCGCTGGCAAATGTACTTGTTTACCTGGGCGAGCCGGATAAAGCCCTGAACTATCACCAGCAGGCAGCGGCCATATTTACGCAAATGGGCAGGCGATATGAACTTGCAAACGAGCTGATTAATATTACCGACATGTATTACACTTCGGGCAGGCTAGACTCTGCAGAATCTTCCGTTAAACGGGCCTTGTTAATTGGACAGGATCTGAATGAAAAAGTAGTGCAGGCCTATAGTTACATGGACCTGGGAAATATTTATAAGTTGCGTAAAAATTATCAACCGGCAGAAGGCTATTTTTTGCAGGCGATAAAGCTGGCAGAAACAAAGGGTATGGATAACGTGGTGTTTGAATCTTACCAGGGGCTGGGAGAAATGTACATGGCCAGCCAGCAGCCTGCCAAAGCAGCGCCCTATCTGGAAAAAAACCTGTTGCTGGCAAAACAAAATATGGATAAGGAGGAAATTATTGAAGCAAGCTGGAACCTTGCGCAAAATGAAAACGCTTTGCAGCATTACGACAAGGCATTCAATTACCTGAAACAATACAGTGCTTATAAAGACAGTGCTTACAATGAATCAACTTCCAAAAGCATGGCCGAAATGGACGCCAAATACCAGGCAGAAAAAAAGGAGAAGGAGATTGTGTTGCTAAAAAAAGATCAGCAGTTGAACCAGCTGAGCCTGCAGAAACAAAAAAATTTCCAGGTGGGTGCCATTGTATTTGTAGCGCTGTTGCTGCTGATTGGTTTCCTGCTCATCAACCGGAACCGGGTGGTGCAACGGACAAAGCAGCAGCTTGCTATGGAAAAAATGCGCAACAATATTGCCCGTGACTTGCACGATGATATTGGATCTACACTTACCAGTATTAATATTCTCAGTAAAGTGGCATTGCAGCAACAGGCCGATGGCAATGTACAGGCAGGAGATAATATGCAAAAAATAAAAGACCGTTCTTCTGCTATTATGGAAAGTATGGGTGATATTGTTTGGGCCATCAATCCGCAAAACGATACGGTAGAACAAATGCTGTCGCGGATGAAAGAATTTGCTGCAGAAATGCTGGAGCCACTAAACATTCAGTACAGCTTTAAAGAAGAAGGTGATTTTTTAGCCATTAAACTGGATGTGGAAAAAAGAAAGGATCTTTACCTGCTGTTTAAAGAAGCTGTAAACAATGCAGCCAAATACAGTCATTGCAATAACCTGGTCATACGGTTAATCCAGGATAGTCAATCGCTGCAATTATCTGTAGTGGATGACGGAACAGGATTTAATGAACAGGAAGTAAAAACTGGTAATGGATTGCGCAACATGCGTGAACGTGCGGCCGCCATGGAGGCCGGCATTCAGATTGATTCATCGCCTGGCAAGGGAACGGGCATACTGGTAAAAGTACCCATCACATGATTGGGGTATGGGCAGCGATTCAATAATTCGGCTATTTTGTAAATGGTGTTTCCTAAAATTTGTTCTATGCAGGCAGCCGTGGTCATATACGAGGATAACAACAACCTGCGGGAAAGCCTCTCTAACCTGCTTACCTTCTCGAAAGATTTATTGTTGCTGGGCAGCTATGCCAGGGCTGATGATGTTGTGCAACAGATACAGGATCTGCAACCAGATGTGATACTGATGGATATTGATATGCCGGGCATGAATGGCATTGAAGCTGTGAAAAAAATCCGCAGTTTTAACCAGCAGGTACAAATCATTATGCTTACCGTGTTTGATGACAACCGGCATGTGCTGGATGCTATTTGTGCAGGCGCATCGGGCTACCTGCTCAAGAAACATATTTCAGATCGCCTCACGGAGGCCATTGTACAGGTATTGCAGGGCGAAGCGCCGATGTCGCCGGGCATTGCGCGGATGGTGATACAAAGTATGCAGCAGAACAGCAAGCCCGACCTGAACCGTTATCTGCTTACACCCCGCGAGAAAGAAATTTTGGGCAATCTTTCCAAAGGCAATAGTTATAAACTGATAGCGGCCGAACTGGCCATCAGTATTGATACCGTAAGAACGCATATCAAAAAGATCTACGAAAAATTGCAGGTGCATACGCAAACAGAAGCCGTTTCCAAAGCGGTAAACGAACGCCTGGTATAGTCTCTTGCCGCATCACATCATCATGTGATGAATGGCGGCCATAATTCCCTTCATCTTTACTGCATAAAATTTAAAACGAGTTATTATGCGTATCATCATCCTGTTACTTATCCTTCCGGTTATTCTTTTTTCCTGCAGCAAAAGCGGCAACAATACCGGTACCACCGTTCCACCGGTGGTTATTGGCGGCCCCATTACCATTACTGCTATTACACCTGCTAAGCCCTATGCAGATGATACCATTACCATTACTGGCACCGGCTTCAATCCGGATAAAACAAAGGATACCGTAGATTTTGGCATTGGGGATGCAGCACCCGGGTATTTCAATCCTTATTTCAATGGCAATGGCACTGCCAGCAAGGCCATTATTATTAGTGCTAGCAGCACACAACTGGTGATAAAAGCGCTCAATGCCGATTCCGGCAATACCGGTTTAGACCGCGCTTTGTTTAATGGTGTTCCGGGCAACAACCCGCTCAATCAAATACGGGTAAGATCACTCGGCGCAAAAGTATCGAAACTCACACCCTTTAATGAACTTCCCTGGATTCAAATTACCAATAGTGGCGGTTACCCTTTGGCGGGATTGGCGCCAAACGACAGTTTTGAAGTAGCCATACATGGTGTAAACAGTAACAGCAGCTGCGGCGCCAGGCTTAGCATGAGCTGCGGCAATATCACCGGTTGTACTTTTGTAAACGGTTATCTCACGTACAATGGAAATACCCCGCAATGCGTTTGCGATGTTTTCGGCACCATTGTTTACGGTTGCATGGGGAATGTTTTTACGGGTAAGCTTATCAGTCATACGGCAGCCCTGGATGTTGTCCATTGCCTTTTGCCTGCAAATTTTTTCAATACTACTTATTCTGCAAACGCTGCTGCCAACAACTTTGCACGAATACTGGTGAAAATGAGAGTGGAGAACCCCGATGGGAAAACGCGTACTGTTATACCGGTCATTTGCCTGGCCTATCCTACGCATCCATAAAGACAACGGGAAAATTTATACAGAATTTCCCCGTTGCGGTAGTAAAATGAAATATAAAAAGATCTTTTTTTATTTAATGTGCAAACCAGTCCAGGTGCATTGTTTGTCGAACAGGTTAAACCCGCTCATGGAATCAAAACAAAGAAAATTGCCGGTCCATTCTGCAGAAAGATTAAACTGGTTGTACGTGCCTTTGGCGGTTCTTACATAAAAATAGGTCCAGTTGCTTTCTTTGTCAAACTGAATCATAATATCCTGGCTGTATTTGGTAACATAGCCAACCAGGGCATTGTTGGTATCAAACAAGTAAAGGCCGTGCCAGTGTTCAAATTTGGGCGACATATAAATGGAAAACATCGGGTTCATTTCCTGGTTCTCCATCGGGTTTAGGCCCGTATTTGTTTTTGGATTGATGCTGCCGATCTTTTCGGGATTGATAAGCCCGTTTTTATAAGGATTGATGTTCCAGTTAAGTTTTGGATTGATGGCACTGTTGTGATCGGGGTGGATAACGCTGTTGTGCGTGGGGCTTAAATTCATGTCGAGCCCGGGATTGTGCTTTTCGTCAAAAAACTGTGCCTTCAGGTGAATGGTGCCCAATAAAAATACCGCTGCGAGTGTAAAAATCTTTCCCATAATGTGGTTTAAAAGTAAGTAAAGCAATGGCGGGCTTATCAAAAGGCTGGAGAGATTTTCATGGAATACTGTGGTAGTCTGACAGTTAGCTTGTGCAGGTGACAAAAATAGAAATTGAATCTTACATTCGGAAGCATAAAGCGCTATTTATTTTGTGCTTCCGGCAAAACGGCGATGCCGGAAATGCCTGGAAGTTTGCGGCAGCGCGTTGTAATACTTTGTGTTAACAGGTATAAGCCTGGCTATAAAGCGTTTGAGCAAGCGGGTAAGTAAACGGCATTCGCCGGCAGCGCCACAAAAAAGCCGGCTTGCTGGTACAAGCCGGCTCGCATATTGGTCAGCACTTTGGGGTGCCGATGGTAATAATTGCAAAATCGTTATAAAGTTTTCAGCACATCATTCATGTTTCTTACGGCAGTAGCGCTTTTGTTAAACTCTGCCTGTTCTGTTTCATTCAGTCCAAAATCAAGTATTTTCTCCCAGCCGCTCTTGCCAATGGTTACCGGCACGCCCAGGCAGATATCTTTTTGTCCGTATTCGCCATCCAGCGAAACACAGCAGGTAAACAGTTTCTTCTCGTCGCGTACAATGCTTTCTACCAGCGCAGCACCGGCTGCACCAGGTGCGTACCAGGCAGAAGTACCAATCAGTTTGGTAAGTGTGGCGCCGCCCACCATGGTATCGGCTACAATTTGTTTTTGCTGGTCTTCACTCAGAAATTTGGTTACCGGTACGCCATTCCAGGTAGCCTGCCGTATCAGCGGAATCATAGTGGTATCGCCGTGGCCGCCCACTACTACTGCGTTTAAGTCGGCGGGGCTGCAGCCCAGGTGCTGGCTCAGCTGGTATTTAAAGCGGGCACTATCAAGTGTACCGCCCATGCCAATGATTTTGTTTTTGGCCATACCCGAAGTGGTGAGGGTCAGGTAGGTCATCGTATCCATCGGGTTGCTGATAACAATGATGATGGTATTGGGAGAATATTTAAGGATGTTTTCTGTAACACTTTTTACAATACCGGCATTGGTACCAATCAGTTCTTCACGTGTCATACCCGGTTTGCGCGGAAGCCCGGAAGTAATCACTACTACATCGCTGCCGGCTGTCTTGCTGTAATCGTTGGTGCTGCCGGTAATGCGGGTATCAAAACCCAGCAGTGCAGCCGTTTGCATCATATCCTGTGCCTTGCCTTCTGCAATGCCCTCTTTAATGTCAAGCAAAACAAGTTCGGTGGCCAGTTCCTTGCGGGCAATATTATCGGCGCAGGTTGCACCAACGGCACCAGCACCTACAACAGTTACTTTCATGTAAAAGATTTTAAAATTGAGGAAATAATTGAGCCGCAAAGGTAGGCGGCTGCTATCAAATTTAAAGGGCAGGAAAAAGATTTTTTGGTTATCCGTAAAAGCGTATCGGGAACATCCTTGTCCGGCGTTTAAAACACTTACAATCGGTCGCAAGCTATTTTTATTTAATTTATTATTGCAGCATGAAGTTTCTACCCCTGCTGGCAACAGTGATCACCATAATAGTACTGTTGACCAGGAACTACTCACGCAACAAGCGAAACAAAAAAATAGAAACCCTGCGTCGCCGCTGGGGACTGCCCAATGGAGGTTATTACAATTTTGATAAGATTGAAAAATATGCGGTGCTAAATACGGGCAGCCCTTTTCATACCCTGGGCGCCCAGGAAAAAAGTGATATTGATTTTTGTGACTTGTTTACTTTTCTCGATCGCAGTAGCAGCAGGCCGGGACAACAGTACTTGTTTGATAAACTGTGTAAGCCAAACAATGATTTGGCGGCTTTGCAACAATTCAATCAACAGGTTGATTTTTTTACAACCAATCAGGACTTACGCGAAGCGACGCAGTTATTGCTGGAAGATTTGAATGATGACAACGCGTATCATATTGCTTCTTTGTTATCGGGCGAATTACCCGAAAAGCCGAACTGGTTTTACCTGGTAATTGCCGATACGTTGTTAACTGTGCTTATCGTTGGGTTGTCGTTTTATTTTAAAGTGCTGCTGGCCTGGTTAATGCTTCCACTGGCCATTAACCTGGCGCTCCACTACTGGAACAAAAACAATACTTTTTACTTTGCCGCATCATTGCCACAACTGAACCGCCTGGTAAATAGCAGCAAAACTTTGTGCCGGCAGGATTGGCCTTTTCAAAATGATCGGGCAAAAGAAAACATTGCCGCCTTAAAAAAATTTCAGCGCACCATGCGCATGCTGGGACTTCAGCCATCTAAACTGGGCGGCGATTTAGAAGTAGTAACCCATTTCCTCATTAATATCGTAAAAGCGCTTTTCCTGGTAGAGCTGATTGCGTTTTACAGCCTGGTAAAAGATCTGAAGGCAAAACAAAACGACATTCATGAATTGTTTAGATATGCGGGTGGTATAGATGCCGCCATCTCCGTTGCTTCATTGCGGGCAGGGGAGGCAAAAACATGTTTGCCGAAATTTATGGCACCTGCAAAAGCATTGACTGCAACAAAAATATACCACCCGCTGATAGAAAACTGTGTTACCAATGATATTGACATCAGCAATAAAAGTATTTTAATTACCGGGTCCAATATGTCGGGCAAAACAACTTTTTTACGCACCATGGCCATCAATACTGTACTGGCCCAAACCATTTATACCTGTTTTGCAGAAAGCTACCAGGCGCCTTTTGTAAAATTATTTTCTTCCATCCGTATAGACGACAGCGTGCTGGAAGGTAAAAGCTATTATTTTGAAGAGGTGAACATCATGGGTTCACTGGTAAATGAAGTAAATTCCGGTGGCCAGAATTTGTTTGTACTCGATGAAGTATTTAAGGGCACCAATACCATTGAGCGGATTGCGTCTGCCAAAGCCATTCTTTCCTACCTCAATCAGCAAGACAACCTGGTATTGGTTTCAACGCATGATATAGAACTGGCTGATTTGCTGCAGCGTGAATATGCCTTGTATCATTTTGCAGAAAACATTGCTGACAATGCACTGCAGTTTGATCATACACTAAAGCCGGGCCCGCTGACTACCCGCAATGCGATAAAAATTTTGGAAATATCCGGCTACCCTGCCGCCATTATTGAAGAAGCAAACACATTGAGTAAAACTTTAAGCAGCTGATGAATTTATGATGACTGCCATGCTGAGTGAGACAGGCACTATGGCATACGCCAAACAGGCAAACGCAATACACCAATGCATAGGCCATGTTTAAGGGCGGTTGGGCAAGAATAGCTTATTGTTGCTATCGAGAAATTTAGTTAAACAAGTGAAACTTTTCTTCCGGTCTCAGCGGCTTCATAAATGGCAGCCATGATGCGGTTGTCTTTCAATCCTTCTTCGCCGCTAATATGTGAAGGCAGGGTTTTGTTTTCCAGGAGCAGTTTACCAATGGCATCCATTTGTGCGGCCTGTTGGTTAATGCTGGTGGAGAAATTGAATGCTCCTTTGGATGAGCTTCCTTTAAAAGGCCCGTAGCTGATAGCCGGGCTTAATTCAAAAAAGCCATTTTCTGCAGCGGCATATACCCTGTCAATATTGCTGGTATAAGAGCTCGTGCAATTGCTCACTGCATCCGAAGGAAAATTCATTTGCCAGGTAATAGAAGCTTCTACCTCGTTGAAAATTTCTTTGCTGATAACAGGATTGAACTGAGCCGTTACTGAAACCGGCTCTTCGCCCAGTATGTACCGGCTTGCCTGTATGCAATAGATGCCAAGGTTCATGAGCGGACCGCCGCCCGACATGGCTTTGTGCAGCCGCCATTCTTTATTGCTGTCTACTTTGTATCCCAGTGAAGCTTCTATTAATCGCACGGGGCCAAATACTTTTTCCTGCCCCATCCTTTTTAGTTCCATATTAAAAGGCTCGTAATGCAGGCGGTACCCAACTGCCAGTTGCACATGGGCGTCTTTGCATGCTTTTATCATTTCTTCCGCATCTTTTACCGAGGTTGCCAGGGGTTTTTCAGAGATGACATGCTTGCCTGCTTTTGCAGCACGGATTACGTATTCTTTGTGCATGGCATTGGGCAGCACTACATACACCAGGTCTATGTCTTTGTTGGCGGCAATTTCGTCGAAATGCTGGTAATCATAAATGTTTTGTTGCGGAATATTGTATTGTTTTTTCCAGGCTTCTGCTTTGGCAGGGGTACCTGTAACGATGCCGGCTAAGCGACAATATTGCGAGAAGGCAAAACCTTCTGCCAGGATGCCGGCATAGCGGCCCAAACCACAAAGGGCAATGTTTAATTTTCTTCCTGCGGGCTTTGTATTAAAAGGAGGCTGTAATGATGAAAAAGGAATGGATGAGCCAATGGCAGTTGCACCAATACCCATTCCCAAATTTTGTATAAAGGAGCGGCGCGATAAACTTTTCATGATGGTATCGCCGGTGGAATCAACCGGCTATACAAGTTAGTAGTAAGCAGCTACAAAATATTACAGCTTAGTCATGATTATTTTTTTGTTCCCTTGCCAAATGCATCGATCAGGGTGCTTATTTTCTGGTTGCCTTCAAAAGAGGTAATGTAGATGCCCTTGTCGTTGTACAAAGCCAGGTGCGGCAGGCTCTTCATCTGGTAGAAGGGCGGAAAAAAATATTTAATGTCGCGCCCCAGTTTAATGTTGCTGTATTTTTCGATGCTGTATTTCTGGTTAAACTCCAGCATTTGTTCAAAGGGCTGGTAAGTGACCATTACAATCTGAATGTCCTTCAGTGAATCAATGCCAGCCAGCATGTCTTCGGTCTGGTGCTGGCAATGCGAACACTCCGGACTGAAAAACATTATAATGGTTTTGTGTTTCAGGTTGATGTCGGCCTGTGTTAAATGCGTGCTGCTGTCTGTTTTCAGCAAATCAAAAGCAGGGATGCCCGGGTTTTTCATGAAAGGTGCATTCATGTTAACGCTGTCTTTTTGAGCGTACGAAAAGGAATAAAAAAGACAGGCCAGAATAACAGTAAGTAAGCGCATTGTGTATAAAATTTTTGAGTGCTGAACTGCAACAAAAATAGTTTCCAAACGGGGAAGCACACAGTTTATTTCCTCTTTTTAACAAAAAAAACTTGGTCTATTACGAAATATCCGTAGATTTACGAAAATATCGTAGATATGCCGGAAAAATTATCCCAACAAGAAGAGCAGGCCATGCGGGCCGTATGGAAATGCGGAGAAGCCAATGTAAAAACTTTTTTAGAAAATATGGATGAACCGCTGCCGCCTTATACCACGCTGGCGTCTACCATCAAAAACCTGGAGAAGAAAGGCTATCTCAGCAGCAAGCCGGTGGGCAATATGTATTTGTACAAACCAGTTGTGCAGGAAGACGATTATAAAAAACAATCACTGACGCATATGGTAAAAAACCATTTTGATAATTCTTACAAAGACCTGGTGGCATTTTTTGCCGAGCAAAAAAAGATCAGCCCCAAAGAACTGAAGGAAGTGATTGACATGATTGAAGGAAAGAAGAAGAGCTCTTAGTCTTTGGATCACAGTTCATAGCCCCTTTGCTTGTCATTGAATTTATTTATAAATCGTTTTGTATGCTGCTGTATTTACTGAAATTTTCCATCAGCCTTGCGGTATTGTATATTTTTTACCGGGCTGTATTGCGTCCGCTCACTTTTTACCAGTGGAACCGTTTCTACCTGCTGTGTTATTCATTGCTTTCTTTCATCATTCCGTTTATTGATATTTCCGCCTGGCTAACGGCCAACCCTCATCCGCAACTGGTGAATATGATACCCGCCATCGGTTACTACCGTTTTGCAGCGGTTGAAACCGAACAACGTTTGCTGCTGCAGCGGCTTACGCTTAGCGACTGGATGTTGCTGGTATTTTGCACAGGCGCTGTATTGATGCTGGTTAAATTACTGCGGCAATACTCGTCTTTGCGCAGTATAAGGCAGAAAGCGGTGCTGCTGGAAACGGGCGGCACGGTGCAATTGTTTGAAACCAGCGCCATGGTGAGCCCTTTTTCTTTTGGCAATGCCATTTATTTTAACCGGCAGCTGCATACGCAGGAAGAGCTGCAGCGCATCATACAGCATGAGTTTGTACATGTAAAGCAAAAACACACCGTGGATTTAATGGTGGGTGAACTGTTGTGTATCGTTAACTGGTTCAATCCCTTTGCCTGGTGTATCCGGCATAGCATCCGCCAAAACCTGGAGTTTATTGCAGATAACAATGTGGTGGCAAACGGGCTCGATAAAAAAGAATACCAGTACCTGCTGCTGAAAGTAGTGGGTGTACCGCAATACAGCATCGCCAGTCATTTTAATTTTTCCAATTTAAAAAAACGAATCGCCATGATGAATAAAATGAAAACGCCAGCATTGCACCTCACAAAATTTCTTTTTGTATTACCGCTAATGGCGGTATTGTTTCTCGCATTCCGGAAAAATGATCATGAACACAATGATAAAATTCCGGCAACGGCCAAATCATTTCAGCCAAATGATACCTTGCCGCAGCCGCCTCCACCGCCACCACTTTTACCGGTGGTTACAGACAGCAGCGTTCTACCTGTGCCCGTTACACCCCTGCTGAATCAGAAAGGGTATATAC
>Ga0075024_100000201_pt1 | contig 19170 bp, 19 predicted proteins | sample Str013_2_FD_71389 | JGI IMG/M metagenome (GOLD analysis project Ga0075024, IMG submission 71389) | Freshwater sediment microbial communities in response to fracking from Pennsylvania, USA - Straight Creek_MetaG_SC_2013 | ecosystem: Environmental > Aquatic > Freshwater > Creek > Sediment... | reverse complement strand
ATGGTTCCGTCTGGGCTTCTTCATGGACTTCCTTCCTCCGGTTATACCCGGCCAGAATTCCACTTATACCCCTGTCCGAAAAACCGGCGCCACCTCTGTCGCCAGAGCCGCGCGCCGGTTGGGGAGACGAGCAACACCAACCCCTGCCCGTCCGTCAGCTTGTAGGACTTCTCACGCGGCCTGGCCGCACGGATCTGAGTTTCTGAAAGTGGCATTTGGGTACGAGACGGGTACCGAACCCCTTTCCGGCTTCGCGTACCCGTATTCGTACCCGTGTTGACCCCAGGCTGTCAACTGACCGCCCTGGACGTCGATGGAGTGTAAACCCTTGAAAAACAGCTACTTCGTGGATGCTGTCGGACGTCTATGGACGTTCTTGGAAGAGGGACTGGTGCCGGAGATAGGAATCGAACCTACGACCTACGCATTACGAATGCGCCGCTCTACCAACTGAGCTACTCCGGCAGGGCACGGGACCCGAGACGTTATAAGGAACGCGCGGCATTCTAAGAGAAGCCGCACGCCGACGGCAATGCTAGGCCTGCGGCCGCAGGCGGATCACCATGTCGATGCCCGCGACTTCCATGCCCGGCGGGGGTGCCGGCAGTCTGCTGAACTGCACTTCGGGCAGCGCCACATCGGTGAGCGCACCGGATGTCTCGTCGTGGAAATGATAGTGCGCCTGAACGTTGGAGTCGTACCAGCTGCGCTGGGCGTCCAGGCTCAACTGGCGCACCAGGCCATGAGCCGCAAACAGATTCAGCGTGTTATAGACCGTGGCCTTCGAGACCCGCGTGCCAGCGCGCAGCAGTGCCTCGGCCACCTGGTCGGCCGAAAGGTGTTGCGGCGCGGTCAGCAGCAGCTGCGCGATCTGCAGGCGCTGCGCGGTGACCCGTATGCCGCAGGCCTGCAGGCGCGCGGCGGGCGAATCGGCGTGCAAAAGGGTCGGATTCGGGTTCATGACCGCGCTATATGTACCGCACTGCGTGGCAAATCGCCAATCTGGCCGGGAAACTGTTAACTGCCGTGCCGCAGTGAACGCGGCAGCGGGAACACCACACGCTCGGGTGTCCCCGCGGACTCGGACGGCACCGCCCCACCCCATTCGCGCAGCCGATCGACCACCTGGCGCACCAGCGCTTCGGGCGCCGAAGCGCCGGCCGTGACACCCACCGTCGCATCGCGCTCGAACCATTCGCGACGCAGGTCATCGGCGCCGTCGACCAGGTAGCCCGGCAGGCCGGCGCGGTCGGCGAGTTCGCGTAGGCGATTGGAGTTGGAACTGCTGCGCGAACCGACCACGATCAGCACCTGGCATTCGCGCAGCAGCTGTTTGACTGCATCCTGCCGGTTCTGCGTGGCGTAGCAGATATCCTCCTTGCGCGGCGCCTGCAGCTCCGGGAAACGCGCGCGCAGCGCGTCGACGATTGCCGCCGTGTCGTCGACCGAGAGCGTAGTCTGCGTGACGAAAGCCAGACGTCCGGGGTTACGCACCTGCAGAGAGGCCACGTCCGCGACGCTCTCAATCAGCATGATGTGGCCGCCATGCGCGGCGTCAAAGCGCCCCATCGTGCCCTCAACTTCCGGATGGCCAGCGTGGCCGATCAGGATCACTTCGCGGGCTTCGCGCGCGAAGCGCGCCACCTCCATGTGCACCTTGGTCACCAGCGGACAGGTCGCGTCGAAGACCTGCAGGTCGCGCCGCTGCGCCTCCTGCTCGACCGCTGTCGACACCCCATGCGCCGAGAAGATTACTGTCGCGCCGTCGGGCACCTCGTGCAGCTCCTCGACGAACACCGCGCCGAGCGCGCGCAGGCGCTCGACTACGCTGCGGTTGTGCACGACTTCATGACGGACGTGAATCGGCGCCCCGAACAACTCCAGCGCCCGCTCGACGATCTCGATGGCGCGATCGACCCCGGCACAGAATCCGCGTGGATTGGCGAGCAGGATGCGCATGAGCGGGCGCTGAGCGACCCTAGTGACCGGTCGGCCGGCGCGAATTGAGCAGCGCATCGAGCAACAGTGCGATCGCGCCCAGGGTAATGCATGAATCGGCGACATTGAAGGCGGGGAAATAATGATCGTGCCAATGCACCTGCAGGAAGTCGACCACCGAGCCTTGCCGCAGGCGATCAATCAAATTACCCAGTGCGCCGGCCAGGATCAGCGCCAGCCCGGCGGCCAGCAGTTGCGCGCGCCGCTCGAGTCGCGCCAGCCACACGATCAGCGCGCCACTGACGCCTAACGCCAGGGCGCTGAAGGCCCAGCGCTGCCAGCCGCCCGCGTCGTTGAACATGCTGAAGGCCGCACCGCGATTGTGGGCACGCACCAGGTCGAACACCGGCAGGATCACGCGCGTCTCGAAGTTCTCCAGACGGGTTTCAACCAGGTGCTTGGTCCACTGATCGAGCGCGATCAGCACCGCGCTCAATCCCAGCCAGCGCAGCTGGCCGCGCAGCGGACCGCCCACACGAATGCCCACCTTTAAGCCCTCGCGCGTCATCAGGCAAACCGGCGTGTTTCGCCGGGCTCCGCCAGATTGGTGACACAGCGTGCGCACAGCTCGGGATGCGCAGCGTTGCTGCCGACGTCGGCCACGTGATGCCAGCAGCGCACGCACTTCTGGTGGTTGCTCGGTTGCACGCGCAACCACACGCCCCCGCCCGCCACTTCACCCGCCACACTGGCCCCGGTCGGTGCCGCGTCCGCTTGCTGCACCCGTGCGGCCGAGGTGATCAGCAGGAAGCGCAGTTCATCGCCCAGTGCCGTGAGGCGTGGATACAGCGCCGCCGCGCAGTAGACGTCGACCTCGGCCTGGAGCGGGGCGCCGATGCGACCGGCCACGCGCAGCGCCTCGAGCTGGTGCGCGACCGAGGCGCGCAGCCCCATCAGCAGCGGCCAGTCGACGTCGCGCGCCGGCGCCGCCGGCAACTCATACCAGGTGGCAAGAAACACCGATTCGGCGCGTGGCCCCGGCAGGAAGCGCCAGATTTCCTCGGCGGTGAACGACAGGATCGGCGCCAGCCAGCGCACCATGCCCTCGGCGATATGCCACATCGCGGTCTGCGCCGAGCGGCGCGCCTGAGACTGCGCCGGCGTCGTGTAGAGACGGTCCTTGATGATGTCGAGGTAGTAGCCACCCAGGTCGACGACGCAGAAGTTGTGGATCTTCTGGTAGATGAGATGGAACTGGTAGTCGCGGTAGGCGGCGGTGATTTCTCCCTGCAGATCGCGCGCGCGCTGCAGCGCCCAGGCGTCGAGCGCCAGCAGCTCGTCGGCGGGCAGCGCCTGCGCCGGCGCAAAGCCGTGCAGGTTGCCGAGCAGGAAGCGCACGGTATTGCGCATGCGCCGGTAGGAATCGCTCATCCGCTTGAGGATTTCCTGCGACAGGCTCATTTCATTGGCGAAATCGGTCGCCGCCACCCACAGCCGCAGCATGTCCGCGCCGAGCGTGCGCGTGATGTCCTGCGGCTCGATGCCGTTGCCCAGCGACTTGGACATTTTGCGGCCCTGCTCATCGACCGTGAAGCCGTGCGTGAGTACGCCGCGGTACGGCGCGCGCGCATACAACGCCTCGGACATCAGCAGCGAACTGTGGAACCAGCCGCGATGCTGGTCCGAGCCTTCAAGATACAGATCCACCGGTGACTGGAAATCATCGCGCAGCGCGGCGACGCACTCGAATGAGAGCCCGGAGTCGGCCCACACATCCATGACATCGGTGGCCTTCTCATAGTGCTCGGCCTCGCTCCCCAGCAACGTCGCCGCATCCAGTGCGAACCAGGCATCGATGCCACCGCGCTCGACCAGCGCCGCGACCTCGGTGATCAGCTCCAGCGTGCGTGGGTGCAGTGCGCCGCTGGTGCGATGCGTAAACAGCGTGATCGGCACGCCCCAGGTGCGCTGGCGCGACAGGCACCAGTCGGGACGGTTGTCGATCATGCCGGTGATGCGCGACTGACCCCACTCGGGCGTCCAGCGCACACTCTTGATGTCCCGCAGCGTGCCGGCGCGCAGTCCCTGGGTATCCATGCTGATGAACCACTGCGAGGTGGCCCGGAAGATCAGCGGGCTCTTGTGGCGCCAGCAGTGCGGGTAACTGTGCGGGTGCGGTTCCTGGTGCAGTAGGCGGCCAGCGGCGATCAGCCGTTCGACGATGACCGGATTCGCCGCGTCGACCCTGAGGCCCGCGACCAGCGCCGTGCCCGGCACGAAGCGTCCGTCAGCGCCGACCGGATTGCCAACCGGCAGGCCGTAGCGCTGACCGACCACGAAATCGTCCTGGCCATGCGCCGGCGCGGTATGCACCGCACCGGTGCCCGCCTCCAGCGTGACGTGATCCCCTAAGATCACCGGCACCTGGCGCGCGAGCCAGGGATGTGCGAGCGTGAGACCTTCCAGCCCCTGCCCCTTGAAGGTACCCAACAGTGTGCCGCTGAGCCCGTAGCGCGCCAGGCAACCAGCGGCCAGCGCCTCGGCGAGCACCAGCACGCCACGTTCGGTGCGGTACGCGCCGTAATCAAAATCAGCCCGCAGCGCCACGGCCTCATTGGCCGGCAGTGTCCAGGGCGTGGTGGTCCAGATCACCAGCGACACTGGCACGTCGCCATGGTCCGCCGCGGCCAGTCCAGCGCGGCGCGCGAAGTCCGCCACGTCGACGCAACCAAAGGCCACATCGATCGCGGTCGAGGTACGCATTTCATATTCAACTTCCGCCTCGGCCAGCGCCGAGCGGCAATCGAGGCACCAGTGCACAGGCTTGAGCCCGCGGTACAGGTGGCCGTTGGCGATGATCTTGCCAAGCGCGCGGATCTGCTGGGCTTCGTAGCGTGGATCCATCGTGAGATAGGGGCGCTCCCAGTCGCCGAACACGCCCAGCCGCTTGAAGTCCGCGCGCTGCGCGTCGATCTGCTTGGCAGCAAACTCGCGACAGGCACCGCGAAAGGCCGCGGCATCGAGCTTTTGCCCGGGCCGGCCGTGCTTCTTCTCGACTGCCAGTTCGATCGGCAGGCCGTGGCAATCCCAACCCGGCACGTAGGGCGCATCGCAGCCATCGAAGCCACGGGATTTTACGACAATGTCTTTGAGCACCTTGTTGAGCGCGTGGCCCAGGTGAATGGCGCCATTCGCGTAGGGGGGCCCATCGTGCAGCACGAAGGCCGGACGGCCGCGGGCGGCGGCGCGGATCCGCGCATAGATGTCAAGCGTAGCCCAGCGCTCGAGCTGCGCCGGTTCGCGCTGCGCCAGATCGGCCTTCATCGGAAAGTCGGTGCGCGGCAGGTTGACGGTATTCTTGTAGTCGGTCACGGCAATTCCATATCAGCACAGCAGCGCTCGGGCGGCCTCGGCATCGCGATGCATCTGTGCGGTCAGGGCTTCAATCGATTCAAACCGCTGTTCATCGCGCAGCCTGGCGACGAACTCCACTTCGATTTCGCGGCCATACAGGTCACCGCTGAACTGAAACAGGTGCACCTCGAGCAATGGCTCGACCCCATTCACCTGCGGGCGCGTGCCGAGGCTGGCCACACCCGGCCAGCCATTCAGCGCCGCGGCCGGTGAATGCACGCGCACCGCAAAAATACCCGAAAACGGCGCCGCGCGTCGATGCATCGCCAGGTTGGCGGTGGGGAATCCCAGCGTGCGCCCGAGCTGCGCGCCACGGCGCACGCGACCCCGCATCGTATAGGCCCGGCACAGCATGCGCCGCGCGCCGGCGAGGTCGCCGCTCGCCAGCGCCTCGCGCACCATGCGCGAGCCCACCCGCAGGCCATCCAGCACCACCGGCGCCACCACCTCGACCGCATAGCCCAGCTGCGCGCCGCTGGCAGCCAGCAGCGCCGCGTCGCCGGCGCCGCGGTGGCCAAAACGAAAATCGTGACCGACCGTGACGTGGCGCGCACCCACTTGCGCCAGCAGCTGCATGAAAGCTTCCGCACTCATCTGGGCGGTGCCGGCATTGAATTGCATGACCAGGAACTCATCCAGCGCCAGCGACTGCAGCACGCGCCAGCGCTCACGGAAATTGGTCAGGCGCGCCGGCGCACGCTCGCACTGCAGGAATTCTCGCGGCAGCGGCTCGAAGCTGAGCACGGCCGCGGGCACTCCCAGGCGCTGCGCGGCGGCGCGCGCGCAGCGGATGAGCTGCTGGTGGCCGAGGTGCAGGCCGTCAAAACCGCCAATGGTCAGGGCTCGCGCGCCCGGCCAGGTGCAGCGCGCACTCGACAGGCGCACCAGTCTCATGGCGCCACCCGCGTCTGCAGGTCGCGACGGCGCACGCCCAGCGCGAACAGCACCAGGAAATACAGTGACGCCGCCAGTGCAATGCCGCCCAGGCAACGCCCTAAGCGTTCCAGCTGCCGGTAGGCGAGCCAGGCATCCAGGCTCGATGCCATCCACCACAGCAGCGCCGCCATCGCCACGCAGCCCACGGCCACTCGCAGCAGCAGGCCACGCCACAGTGGCGAGGGCTGATACACGCCGCTGCGCCGCAGGCCACGCCACAGCAGCACGGCGTTCACGGCCGAGGAAATGCAGGTCGTAGTCGCCAGCAGCAGGTACGGCGCGCCGAACTTCAGTTTCACGGCCGGCACCACCACGCACAGGTTCAGCGCCATGTTGACGCCCAGCGCGATCATCGCCGCGCGCACCGGCGCCCGCGTGTCCTGCCGTGCGTAGTAGCCTGGCGCTAGCACTTTGACCAGGCTGAAGGTCATCACGCCCCAGGAATAAGTCATCAGCGCCCAGCTCGCCATCTGCATGCCGCCTGCCGTGACCTTGCGGAAGCCAAATACCGCGCTGACGATCGGTCCCGAGAAGAACATCATGCCGATCATCGCCGGCGCGACCAGCAGCACTGTGATGCGCAGTGCCCAGTCCAGCGTCGCCGAGAATTCGGCGCCGGCCTGCTTGGCGTGCTGCGCCGACAGGCTGGGCAGGATCACCGTGCCGAGCGCAATACTGAACACACCGAGCGGAAACTCCATCAACCGGTCAGCCAGATACAGCGCGCTGATGCTGCCCACGGCCAGGAACGTGGCGATGGCGGAGTTCAGCAGCAGGCTGACCTGCGACATCGACGAACCAATGATGCCCGGACCCATGAGCCTGACGATGCGGCGCACGCCTTCGGCGGTCGGCCGCCAGCGCGGCCAGGACAGCAGCCGCAGGCGCGCCACCGAGGGCAGGAGCGTGAGCACCTGCAGCAGCCCGGAGACGAACACGCCGATCGCCAGCACCAGGCCGGGCTTGTCGCTGCCCGATGCCAGCCACACCGCGGCGGCGATCATCACCAGGTTCTGGATCACCTGCGTGAAGGCCGGCAGCGCGAAGCGCTGGTAGCTGTTGAGCACGCCGGCGTACAGCGAAGTCAGCGAGATGAAGAACAGGTACGGGAACACCCAGCGGAACAGTTCAACCGCGACCGCCAGGCGATCGCCCCCGCTATGCGCGAAGCCGGGTAGAAACACATAGACGATGACCGGCGCTGCCATCACGCCGACCAGCGTCACCAGCAGCAGCACGGCGCCCAAGGTACCGGCGGTATCAGCCACCAGCGCACGCACCGCCGCGTGCTCGCGCTGCTGGCGGTATTCGGACAGTACCGGCACGAAGGATTGCGAGAACGCACCCTCGGCAAACAGGCGCCTCAGAAAATTGGGGATCGCATAAACCGCGAAAAAGGTGTCGGACACCGCGCCCACGCCCATCGCGGCCGTAATCGCCATGTCCCGCCCCATGCCGGTGAGGCGCGAGATGAAGGTCGTTACGCCCGTGACGGCAGTATTTTTGAGGATCGGGCGGCTCATGGACCTTGAGGACAACGCGGCCCCTCACTATACCGGAGGCGCATTGACAAGGCCCGGGCGCCTGAGCACACTACGCGGCCCCTCACGGAGTCAGGCGCTTGGCGAACACAAAATCGGCGGAAAAGGCGGCACGGCAGGCAATCCAGCATCGGGAGCGCAATGTCGCGCTGCGCTCGCGCATGCGCACCGCGATCCGCAAAGTCATCGACACGACGGCGGCCGGCAAGAAGGCCGAGGCCGTGGCCAGCTATAAGGCGGCCGTGCCCCTGATCGATACGCTGGTCAACAAGAAGATCATTCACCGCAACCAAGCCGACCGGCACAAGAGCCGTCTCGCCGCCCGGGTCAAAGCCCTGGCTTAAGCTTCAGGTCTGGGCGCGCAGCTTGGCGCCCGGCTTCCCGCTGGCTCTTCCCGCCGCTGCAACCCCTGCGCTCGTGGCTTTGCTTACCTTGCTGGCGCGTGCCGCCACAGCGCCCGCTTCCAGATCCTCCACCGCCAGCAGCAGCGATAACCGAGTATCGCCACGCGCAATTTCGCGCCAGTGCGTACCCTCGGGCCACGGCTCCAGCGCCCCGGCCAGCGCCCACAGCAGATTCAGCGACGGCGCAGCACCCGAGCGCTTCAGCTCGGCAAAGACGCGCACCGCACCCTGGCGACGCAGCGCGTCGGCGGTGTAGATGCCGAGCGCGCCCAACACCTGCTCCGATTTCACACCGAGGTTGCGCAGATCGCGGATGCGCAGCTTCAGCTTGCCGGCCGCGATGCGTTGGCGCACTTTGCTATTGCGCATGGCGGCTTCGCCGTCGCGGCGTCTTCAGTTTGCCGGTCGCCAGCTTGGCACGCTTCGGCTGATCGGACTTCGCCTTGCTGGGCTTCGGTTCGCTGCCCCGTGCCTCGAGGAAACGCATGATCGATTCGGCCAGCTCGCGCGTACCGCGTCCGGTGGCGCCGGAGATCAGGTGCACCGGGCCCTTGCAGCGCAGCCGGCGCGCGATATCGCGCGCACGAGCTTCGGCTTCGCCGTCGGGCAGCAGGTCGCGCTTGTTGATCACCAGCCAGCGCGGCTTGACCCCCAGGTCCTCGCTGTAGTTCTTCAGTTCCTGAACAATCGCGCGCGCGTCGCTCACCGGGTCGGCCGCGGGATCGGCCGGCGCCATATCGATCAGGTGCAGCAGCACCCGGGTGCGCTGCAGATGCTTCAAAAAGCGGTGCCCGAGCCCGGCGCCCTCGGCCGCACCTTCGATCAGGCCTGGAATATCCGCCATCACGAAACTGCGATGTTCGCCGCAATAGACCACACCCAGATTTGGATACAGCGTCGTGAAGGGATAGTCGGCGACCTTGGGCCGCGCCGCCGACAGCGCTCGAATCAGCGTGGACTTGCCGGCGTTGGGCAGTCCCAGCAGGCCCACGTCGGCGATGACTTTGAGCTCGAGCAACAGCGTGTGTTTTTCGCCAGGCAGCCCCGAGCCAAACTGCCGCGGCGCACGGTTGGTGCTGGTCTTGAAGCGCGCGTTGCCCCAGCCACCCTTGCCGCCCTGCGCGACCTTGATTTCCTGCCCTGCGACTTTCAGATCGCCGAGCTCCTCGCCGGTCTCGGCATCGCGCACCAGCGTGCCCACCGGCACCGTGACGTATAGATCGGGGCCGCCCTTGCCGAAGCAGTCGTTCCCCGAACCGCCCTCGCCCGATTTGGCCTTGTGCAGCCGCTCGATGCGAAAATCAGCCAGCGTATTGATGCCCTCGGCTGAGCGCAGCCAGACACTGCCGCCGTGGCCGCCGTCGCCGCCATCGGGACCGCCGAAGGGCATGAACTTCTCGCGCCGGAAACTCAGGCACCCGCGCCCGCCGTTCCCGGCCTGCACCCGCAGCGTTGCCTCGTCGACGAATTTCATCCGGCCAGCTTACCCGCATCAGGCCAGCGCAGTGCGCAAAACGAAAACCCCGGCACCGGGCCGGGGTTTTAGTCGAATCGCCGCGTGTGGGGGCTTAGTTACTGGTGTCAGTCTCGGCAGCCAGCACATTGACATACATGCGCTGCTCGGCGCCCTTGCGGCCAAACACCACCTGCCCGGTCTTGAGCGCAAACAGCGTGTGATCAGTGCCGGTGCCAACGTTGCTGCCGGCGCGCACCTTGGTGCCGCGCTGGCGGATGATGATGTTGCCGGCCAGCACCGCTTCGCCACCGAAGGCCTTTACGCCCAGGCGTTTGCTGTGTGAATCACGACCGTTGCGGGTACTGCCGCCTGCTTTCTTGTGTGCCATGAAGCTAGACTCCGCTGATCTCGTTGATGCGCACCTGGGTGTAGTGCTGCCGATGACCCTTCATGCGCATGTAGTGCTTGCGGCGCCGGAATTTCACGATCGACACCTTGTCGCCCTTGCCGTGCGATTCGACGGTGGCGGTGACCTTGCTGCCCTTGAGCATCGGCTTGCCGACGGTGATCTTCTCGCCATCGGCGATCAGCAGCACCTGGTCGAACTCGACCGTCGCGCCGGCCTCGGCCTTCAGCAGTTCCACGCGGAGCACGCCGCCCTTTTCGACCCGATACTGTTTGCCGCCCGTGGCGATGACCGCGTACATTGTCTCTAAGGCTCCGTGTGATTCGCCGTCCGCCGGTGGCCGGCGGGTAGCGGAAAAGGCCGCGCATTCTACTCAAGCGCTGCCATGCGGGTCAAACCGGGTTTTCCTTGGAGATACAGGCAGTTGAATAGCGTCCTCAAGCCCCAGGGCAGTCCTGCGGCCAGCTCCGCCGCCCAGCTCGAGCAGATCCGCGCCCTGGTCCGCCCTGATCTCGAGGCCGTGGATGCCGCCATCCGCTCCGGCCTCAAGAGCATCGTCCCTCTGGTGGACCAGATTGCCGAGCACATTATCGCCGGCGGCGGCAAACGCCTGCGGCCACTGCTGGTGGTACTGGCCGGCCGCGCCTGCGGGGCCCCCGGCGCCGGTGACGCGGGCACCGGGTCGGCGCCAGTTCAAGCCGCCGCCTTCATCGAGTTCATCCACACTGCGACCCTGCTGCACGACGACGTGGTCGACATGTCCGCGCTGCGCCGCGGCCGCGACACGGCCAACGAAGTGTTTGGCAACCAGGCCAGCGTGCTGGTCGGCGATTTTGTCTATTCGCGCGCCTTCCAGATGATGGCCGCGGTGCGCTCGCAGCGCGTGATCGAAATCATGGCCGAGGCGACCAATGTGATCGCCGAGGGCGAGGTGCTGCAGCTGATGAACGCCCGCGACCCGGATACCACCGAACAGCGTTATTTCGAGGTGATCCAGCGCAAGACCGCCCAGCTGTTCCAGGCCGGCGCCGAAGTCGCGGCCGTGGTCTCCGGTGCTCCGCCAGCCGTGCAGCAGGCGCTGGCGCGTTATGGCAAGCACCTGGGTATCGCCTACCAGCTGATCGACGATGTACTCGACTACCAGTCCGACCCGGAAACGCGCGGCAAGAACCTCGGCGACGATTTGGCCGAAGGCAAACCCACGCTGCCACTGATCCATGCACTGCGAAGCGGTGATGCCGCCACGGCCGCACTGATACGCCGCGCCGTCGCCGGCGAGGGCCGCGAGCATTTGCCCGAGATACTCACTGCAATTGAATCGACCGGGGGGCTTCAGTACACTGCGCGGCTCGCGCAAGCCGAGGCCAATCAGGCAGTCGCCGCCCTGCAGCCACTACCCGACACGTCGTTTCGCGCAGGTCTCGCGGCCCTGGCCCGCTTCGCAGTCGAACGCCAGCATTGAATTTCGGGGTGTAGCTCAGCCTGGTAGAGCGCTACGTTCGGGACGTATAGGTCGCAGGTTCAAATCCTGTCACCCCGACCATTGATTTTACTAAACTTTCTCTGGCACGGTTCCCTGTAGGTGTCAGTTTCATTGCTGCCTCGGTGTCAGTTCAGGTGCGAGTTTCACCGGCTGCTCCGCACATCCATTCGAGGCTGGCGACGCCCTGAACTCATTGCCCTTGAACGCAAAGCACCGGACGCCAGCATCATCGCGCCTTGTTCGATTTCTTTCTCGCTGGCCGCGCACCGACACGGGTCGCTGCCTTGCCCTTCCGGGGGGCCGGCGCCTTCCTGCTCTCGGCGGCGCTCCCATCTACTAGTGCCGGATTCGCGCCCGCGAGATCGATACCGAACACATCCACGACCTTCGAGGAGTCCAGAATGCGCCCGGCGCCCGGCGCCTTGTGTACCGGCGCAGCGCCGTCCCCGGCGCGGGCGATCAGCTCCTTCGCATCGACCCTTCGCAAACCAAACAGCAATTGAGGCGCTGCATCGAGTCGGACACCAATTCCATAGAGCGTCGCCGCGACGTGCTTGCACATCGCGGCCGAGTCCGGGCAGCTGCAGCTGAAGGAAATCTCCTTGGGCGACGGGAATAGACCGGTTCCAGGACGGGTGATGCGCTCCATCACGGCCGTCGATAGCTGCCCCTGCAGCAGCTCGACCAGCGAGTCGATGGACCGCGCGCATTCGCGTGCGATATCTTGCCAGTGCGCCGCCACCACTTTGGTGATTCGTACTGAAATTCGATAGAGGCTCGATCCCGAGACCAGCGCGTTCACCTCACCCGCACCGATTTCCAGATGGATCACCGAGCCGTTGCGCAGGTAGGTGCGTCCGCGCGGCAGTCGATTCGAGAAGTCGCTGTAACGCTCCAGGTTTTTGCACCACGCCTTACCCCAGAACGACTTGGCAATCGCACCACGGCTCGCGGTCACCGGCGCGAGCATGTGACCCTTCTTCTGCAGCTTCGCGACCGTGCGCTCGGAATTCTTGCGGCGCACAGCGACGGGAACATAGGGTTTCCAGCGAAAATACATCGGGACCTCTCGGACGGTATGGCGGCTCAGGCGTCCGCTTGCGCCGAATGAATATCAAGCGCGACTAGGTTCAGCAACGCTTGATCGCCAAGTTCAGTGAGTTGCAGCTCCGCACCTCCCTCAAGCACATCCTTGACAAGCGTTTGCTTGGATTCGATCAACTGATCGATCTTGTCCTCGACAGTGCCGCGGCAGACGAACTTGTGTACCAGCACATTGCGCGATTGGCCGATCCGAAATGCTCGATCAGTGGCCTGATTTTCGACGGCCGGATTCCACCAGCGATCAAAATGCACCACGTGCGAGGCGGCTGTTAGGTTGAGACCCGCACCACCCGCCTTGAGCGAGAGCACGAAGAACGGCGTCAATTCGTCCTCCTGGAACTGCCGCACCAGTTCCCTGCGCTTTGCAACCGGCGTCCCGCCGTGCAGCACGATCCCCTCGCGCCCGAACACATTGCCCAGGAACGTGGCAAGTGGTTGCATCGCCTCCCGAAACTGGGTGAACACGAGCATCTTCTCCTGCTTGGCGGCGATCACTTCGGCGAGTTCGCGCAGGCGCGCGAATTTGCCGCTACCGGCCTCGGTCCACGCGCCGTCGCCGAGCCACTGGGATGAATGATTGCAGATCTGCTTGAAGCGCATCAGGAACGCCAACACGAGCCCCTTGCGTCCCATGCCCTCCGCGCCATCGAGCGCAGCGGCGAGTTCCGCAACCGCTTGTTGGTAGAGCGCCGCTTGGGCAGGGCTCAAATGACAAAACGCCTTCATCTCCGTCTTGTCGGGCAGGTCGGCGATCACCGCCTTTTCGGTCTTCAGGCGTCTCAAAATATAGGGGCGCACAAGGTCGCGCAGCGACGCGTAGCTTCCGGCCTCGGCGAGACGTCGAACGTAGCGTCCGAATGCCTGAGCCGAGCCCAACAGACCCGGATGCGTGAAATCGAAGATCGACCACAGGTCCGCGAGCCGGTTCTCGACCGGCGTCCCGGTGAGCGCAATTCGGGTGCTGGCGATGAGCTTCTTAACGGCGCGCGTCTGCATGGCGCCGGGATTCTTGATCGCCTGCGCCTCATCGATGACCGCGATTCGCCAGTGCGTGCTCGATAGCCAGGGGTAGCGCAGCAACGCGCCGTAGCTCGTGATCACGAGATCGGCGTGTGCGAGCGATTCTTGCGTAACTACCTTCAGGTCCGCCGGACTCATCATCGACGGATGGGCAATCAGAATCCTCAACGTCGGCGCGAAGCGCTCAATTTCTGCGGCCCAGTTCCCGAGCAGCGAGGCCGGTGCGACCAGCACGCTCGGTGCCTGCCGCCGCTCCCCGGTTCCTGGCGCGTTCTTCTGCTTAAGCACCAGGAGGAGTGACAATATTTGAATCGTCTTGCCCAATCCCATGTCATCGGCGAGACAGGCCCCAAGCCCCAGGCGATGCAACAGGTAGAGCCAGCGAACCCCAGCCTGCTGATAAGGCCGCAACGTCGCTTGGAGCGCCGTGCCGGGATCGACGCGGGCAAGCCCCTCGGGGCTGCGCAGACCCTTAAGCGTCTGGGCGAGCCACGGACCCGCGCTCACCGTGGACCACTCAGGATCCTGCGCCTCGACTGCCTCGTCCTCCTCCAGTCCGACACCGGCGATGAGGCGCATCGCGGCGGCGAAGGGCAGACCGCCGGCCGACGCCGCGGTTTCGACCTGGCGGAATTGCTCGAGGAGTTGCGTGAGCTTAGTCCGGTCCACCTCCACCCAGCGTCCGCGCAGAAATTGCAGCCCGTCCGATCCTTTAAGCAGCGCGCGAATCTCGGCAGCCGTGAGGCGCTCGTCCTCAAGCGTCAGTTCGACCTGAAAATCAAGTAGCGCATCCCGCCCGAGTACGGATGGGACCCGGCCGCCTATGGTCGCTCTGATCCGTGGCCGCGGCGGTTTTCCGCTTTTCCACGCACTTGGCGTGCGCACGACGATCCCAGCGCCTTCGAGCTTCGGCACGTCGGTCAGCAGCTGAAAAGCTTCGGCCGCCGCCCATCGCAACGGGTGATAGATCTCCCCGGACTCGACCATCGCGTGCAGCCACGCGCATTGCGCCGCGCCCTCCTGCACCGGTTTGAGGAGCGAGAGCAGGCGAGCTTTGTTCCTGGCGCCGGCGTACTCACGCAGCGCCTCTGCGAGTGGCAGATGCTGCGCCTTCGCTTGCGCCGACAATCGCGTTGTATAGGTCGCAATGAACGCGAACGGTGCCTCTTCGTCAGTCCGGTTCTCGGCCAGGTTGAAATGCACGCGGCCGACGAGATGCCAGGCCGGATTGCGCTCCGTCAGGAATTCCTGCAGCGACTGCCTCGCGTGGGAGCGCTCGACGCGATATGCCGCGTCGATCTGCTTCCACAGCGCGGACAGGACTTCCGCCGTGAGGTACTCCCCACCCGGCATAGGCGGTGCGGCGTTCACCAGGTCAGCTAGCGCCGTCGACGTAGGTGCAGCGATAGCGTTTATGTGAGAGGCGGTCTCGGCGGAGGTCGGCGCCGCCGAAGTGCAAACGGTCGTAACGAATTGCGCGGCAAAATCGCGCCAGTATGCAAAATCCGGCGGCAACGCCGTTCCGACCTCTCGGACCCCGAGTTCGAGAAGCGCGTGCCCGACTCCACGCGCGAACACGGCCTCAAAGCGCACCTGCAGATCGCCCGGCAGCACGTACGCGTCTGTCGCGGGCGCCGGGGCGAGCACCAGGTGTCCCTGAGGTGTAAGTGCCGGAACTCGCGCCGCGCTCACGCGCTCGATCTACTCGGCCCAGTTTTCAATTTTGAGATCCTGGACGCGACCGAACTCTCCAACATTGTTGGTCACGAGCGTGAGCTCGAGAGAACGGGCGTGCGCCGCGATGAACAGATCATTCGCGCCGATCATCGTTCCACGCGCTTTGAGCGCAGCGCGGATCTGGGCATAATGAAGGGCTGCTTCGTCAGGAAAGTCCAAAACCTCGACGTGCCGCAGATACTCATCGAGGGCAGCATGATCCTGCTCTTCCCGCGGAGACACTGCAACCCCGAACAGCAGCTCTGACTTGGTGATGACTGAGATGCAGACGACACCGATCGGCACCTTCTGCAGTTTTCTCAGCACAGAGTCATGAGAGCGCTTCATGATGTAGGACGAGATATCCGTGTCGAGCATGTACTCTGCCATCAGGGTTCGCGCTCCTGGGCCGGCAAATCGTCAACCCCTTCCATGAACTCCTTCGAGGCGACAGGTCCTGAGGCGAGATAGCCAGACCAATCCGTCGGACGGGCGGAAAGAATCACATCCTCGCCTTGCTTGCGAATAAATACCTCGGGGGTATTGAACTGAAACTCCTTCGGCAGGCGAACCGCCTGGCTCCGGTTATTCATGAATATCTTGGCTGTGCGCTGCACTGGTTGCCTCCTGATGGATTGGCATATACACAAGTATATGCCGTATTGCCGTCGGTTGCCAACTCTTGCGCTCGCAGACGTATTGAGGATCTCCCTACCCAGTTTGGCCGGTCACGCCTTGCCGGTCTGCCGACTGTACTTCCATGCACGAACTACACTAAATAATTGTTTTTGTTATAGTTATTACTCACGCACGTTCGGGACGTATAGGTCGCAGGTTCAAATCCTGTCACCCCGACCACTAAATTACTTTTATGGTACAGAAGGCCCCTGGGGGCGAGTTTCGCCAATGCCCGGGGGTGACTTGGGGGCGAGATTTTTTCTATTTAGGCCGCTCGTAGACAGCGGTGTGGGATCCTGGCCCTCCGGTACGGTGATCTCCCGCAGATACTCCTCATAACCCGGCCTGGAAAAGAACGCAGCGATCTTCAGTGGCTCGCCACCCGTGTTTCGCAGACCCACCACGATGTTTCGCGGCATGTAGATCGTGTCCCCCGCCGCTACGGTGGTCTCGCGCCCGCCAATCGTCGCGAGGCCGGTCCCGCCGTGAATACAAATGATCTCGTCCGAGTGAGGGTGTCGGTGGAGCGAAATAGCCTGTCCAGGCGGGATATCCTCGGTCAGCATGACGAACTCGGGCGCTCCGCCATGGCGCCGGTCCACTTTAAGAATGAGTGGTGCCGTGAGATTCGACAGTGCACCCGGTGGCGGACGATGGATAAGGCGCTCGCCCTCGCCTTCCCGGAGAATAAGTGGCTCGCCCCGCGCAGGGACCGTGTTGGCCTCGACGTGGGCGGAGTGCTCGCCTTGCGCTCTTATGCTCGAGCGCCAACCAGCCAGAATCGTCGCCGCCAGCAAAGTGGCGAGTGCCCCGATAGAGGGCCTTGTGGTTGGAGCCATGGAAATTCCTTCGCGAGTAATGTTCATCAGTATTGCCAGCTCGACGATGCGCACGTCGCGCCTTCCAATGATTTTCCGCAACAGCCGGCGCACCCGGACGCAAACCCCGGGGAAACTCTGCAGGCTCACTCCGACATTTCAGGCGCCTACGCGGCCGGTGACCAAGGCCTCGGCACCTCGTCGCCACGTCTGCAGAGCGTCCTTGAGCCCCATCGCACGCGCAAGTCGCTTGAGCCTGCCCGGGTCGAGTGCGGCAAAATTGAGATCGGCAGGAGGTGAGGACATGCGGCTGCGCGGTGAATGCGCGAGATACAGCCAGTGAAGCAGCGCGGCTTCAGGTGTTGCGCGGCGATAGGGCAGTTGCGGCACAAGTCGATCCTTCGCGGCGCCCCCCTCCAATACCCCTTCCGGAATACCGCGGAAGACAAATACGCCAGCGTTGGTTTCGGTGCGTCCAAGCGATGGCGTCGAATACCGGGACGACAGCGGTACCACCGCGGTAGTCCAGTCCGTGTAATTATTCCAGACGCCGGAATCGCCGAGCACAGTCTGCAGCGAAATGATCGCGCCCGGTCGCAGCCACACCGCTGCCTCGCACGGCTGCGCCGCCGGGCGCGTAAGGCGGTTGAGATACATCCCGCGCACCACGCGTTGCAGTCGACCGACCGTGGTTGACTCCCGAATCCAGCGGTCGATCGATGGGTTGGATAAGGCGGGAGCCACGCCGTGCGCCTGTCGAGCGACAGACGCCTTATCGAGAACACGCAGGGCCTGCGGTTTAGCGAGCTCGGCTTCCAGTTGCGTGGTCCAGTGTAGACCGTTCATTTGCGTGCCCCAGAGACCGAGACCTTGGCGATGCAGGTATTGAGCCCGGACAGAAGCCTGAACTTCATTTCCAGGTATTCGTGCTCGTCGATTTGAGCGTGAATATCTCGCGGCAGCGTTGGCAGAACCTGGTCCCGGAACAGCGCCCAGTCCATGGCATCAAGCTTGGCCGCGACGCCCTGCGCGACGAGTTCGGCTCCTCCGAGCGCCTCGATGACATCGGCCTCAGGGCATACTCCCCGCGCGAACAGCAATTCGAGATCGTATAGATCCCGCACGGCGGATCGCCGGGCATCCAGAAGTGCCGCCAGCTTCTGATTGGCGAGGGCCTGATCGTCATAGACACTGACATAGACGCGCGGGAGCGTCAGGTCTGAGACCTGGATGGGGATCCTTGCGATATGGTCCTCATCCGGCCGGACCCGGCGCGACACCTCGACGGTCAGGTGCAGTAACTCGCCGAGTTCTGTCCGTCCGGAGACCTTCCAGCGCGCCACCGTGTCGGTCTGCTTGGGCGTCGTCACCAAGGTTTCGGCCAACCCGCTTCCCTTGAGCGCGCGATCAATCGCCGAACGAATGGTCTTTTGGAGGCTTGCGAGCGAGCGGCGCGGATCATGGTCGAAGTCCAAATCCTGCGTGTAGCGTGCGCTTTCGGTGAGCACGCGCATGGCGCCACCACCCTTCAATACGAGGCTCGAGCTCTCCGAGCCGCGGAATAAAAAGGTCAGGACGCGCTGCTGGAAAGCGTCCCGGATTTCAGAAAGCGTAGGCATGGAAAGCACGAATCACTAAGAGTATTAGAATCACGTAATGATATTATCACACTTAATATAGCGTCCACACACCCACGCACTGAGTCTCTTAGTATGTTGTTTTTATTAGTATTACTTGGAACCGCGTTCGGGACGTATAGGTCCCAGGTTCAGCAGCTGAAGAGGCCCGCACCCGAACCAGTTCCCAGGACACGTGCGCTGTGCACGGTTTCGAGGGTCGGATTTCAGATTTGGAAGCTCTTGGGTCTACTATGGTCCGCGCAAGTAGTGGCGGCCACGAGAGTGTCCTGTTGATTCGACTCATTGCCATCTTGTCGATTGTGCTGACGCTACCCTTCTCGGGTCTGGCGTCTGCGGCATCCGTGCGGCCGTGTGGGCCGACCGGATTGACGAGCATTGGAGCGCAGCAAGGCGCCGCGTGCTGCGGAGAGCGACGCAACCCCTGTGACTCCCAAAGCAAGAGCTGCCTCGGAATGACCGGCAGTTGCGCGCAGGGATACGGGCAAGTGCAGGCGATAGATCGCGCCCCCATTCGGCTCCCCGCATTGGCGTCGGCCCGCAACCGCGTCGGAGATCCCGTCGCCAGGTTGCTGCCTACCACTGTCCCGAACGGGCAGTGGCGTCCCCCGCGCACGCC
>Ga0075024_100000200_pt1 | contig 19212 bp, 2 predicted proteins | sample Str013_2_FD_71389 | JGI IMG/M metagenome (GOLD analysis project Ga0075024, IMG submission 71389) | Freshwater sediment microbial communities in response to fracking from Pennsylvania, USA - Straight Creek_MetaG_SC_2013 | ecosystem: Environmental > Aquatic > Freshwater > Creek > Sediment... | reverse complement strand
CCCGGAATTGGGCACAAACCCAGGCCCGCTGTCGGCGACAACAACCTCGATGCCGCCCCCTGCATAGTTAAGCGACAGGCGCTGGCCAACGCCACCGCCGTGCTTGAATCCGTTGTTCAAGCCCTCTTGGGCAAACCGGTAGAGGCATATCTTGATCGGGGTCGACACGGCGATTGCCGTTGAATCCAGATCGCAGACCACCGCCGCCCCGGTCCGCCGCTCGTGCGCGCCGGCGCAGGCAAGCAGCGCGCTGCTCAGCGACATGCTCTGCACTTCTGGCAGCGACAGGCCGCCGGAAATATCGCGGATGTCCTTCAGGGCGTCACCGATGACCTTCCGCAAGGCGCCGGCTTCCTTCACCTTGTCGGTACGGACCGGTGATCCGGGCGAAGCGGGCACATCTGTTTGCGACAGGGAATCCAATCGCAGCAGCGCCAGCGCCAGCAACTGCGCGGGACCATCATGCAATTCGTTGCCGATCCGGCGCAGGAAGTGGTCATTCAGCTCCACAGACCGGCGATTGGCGGCATCCACGCGCGCGGCCAACACCTCGTTGCGGGCCAACGACTGTGAAAGCTGGGCCACCTGATGGCGCAGGCTGGATTGTTGGGTTGCAATCGTCCGGCCAGCCCGCAGAACAAGGGCGTAGAGCGCGCCGAACATTGACAGGCCGCTGAGGCCGACCATGAGCCAGCTGGCCATCTTGGCCTCGGCAAGATCGTGGCTGAGTTGCTCTGCCTTGGCATAGAACTCGCCCACCGCGACGACGGCCTTGCCGTCCGGGCTTCGCAGCGGCGAATAGACCTCCAGCAGCGGCAGATTCATGGCCCGCTCAACCTCGCTTTCGGCGTCGGCAAGCTGGTTGAATTCGCCAGCGACAACGCCGCCCAGGGCCAGCTGGAGGCTGTCCGTCATTGGAAATTTGCGACCTGCCTGCTCCGGGTGGTTGCTGTAGGCAATTTTCGATCCAGGCGTCCAAATCTTTATCGTGACAACGCTTTTGGTAAAGACCGGCGAGGCAAACAACTCGTCGAGCCGCTTGGTCTGATTAGATGTCAGCTGGCCATCGGGCCCGATATTGCGAATGACGGGTTCGACCAGGCTGCTCATATAGAAGGCAGCCGAAGACGCCGAATTCTGCACCACGGCAGCTTCAATGCGTTGGGATACCCAGGCCCCAACGGCCAACGTACCGCTGCCGATCACCACCAGCCCGATCAGGGCGAACTGCCGGATCAGCGTCAGATCGCGCCAAACGCCGGCGAGACCGCGGCGGCCGGAATCGAGGATCGAAACACCGGCAGCTATTGGAATCTCAGCCATTTTGCAAACACAGCGAAGCGACTAGCAGACGGGGAACAACGTCCAATCACCCCAGGAACCTCCTACCAATCTCACGCCTTACGGGATTGTTCTAGCCCTATTCCGAAATGACGTTTATTATTCTGCTTCCGATAGTTGCAGGTGGGACACTCATTTTTGCACTGCACTCTGATCGTGAGCGGTGCGGCGCGTGGACGACGTGTCCCGGACCATCCAGGCAAGGGGCCATTCGTCCGAAATGGCCCCCGGCGGGTTTCACGCTGGCGCGCTTGGCTCCGCAATTGCTGCGACGGCAAATTCGTCACATCTCAACCGGCCGCCGGCAGGACTGACGTCAATCGCATGGTGTTTTGGACCAAGGTCGCCAGCCCCAAACGACGTTGGTTCCTTGTGGGCATTCCAATCAAATGCATTATGAGCACAAGACAATTTGTTAAGTCCGAATTGACTCAATCTTAAGGGCGAATTGGGCCGCGCCGGGTTTGCAACGTCAGCAGCTCGCCTAGGTTCAATTCAAGCCGTGTACCTCGGGCCGGCATTTGTCGATCTGTTTGAAGACTTGCTCTCTGGTGCTCGCACCATGGGCGCAGGGTAAAGCGGGTTGTTCGCTGACGATCAAGAGTCGTGCAAGGCCGGCGGCACAGCTGCCGGTCGAGGGTTTCTGCGCGCGCAAGGGCCTCACAATTCGACTTTGTGGGCGCCGTGGCCAAGAGGAGTAGCGTCATGGTTGTGTTCGACCGCGTCGATCTCGATTTCATCCTCCAACAGATCCTGATGGCGGAGGCCGGACAATCCCCGATCAATCCGCACTTGGCCTTTGGCCTGCGCGAGGTGGCGGGCACCAACAACAGCCAGGTGCCGGGTCAGAGCACTTTCGGATCGGCCGATCAGCCATTCCTGAATGTCGCCGACCCCATCTTCCAGGCAGCGCAAAGCCTTGCAGTTTTTGGCGATCCGACCACGGCGACGTCCTATACGCCGCCGATTGGCGGTGTCCCCAGTTTGGTCGTCGACTCGACACCACGCACCATCAGTAACCTGATCTCCGATCAGAGCACGGCCAACCCGGCCGCCGTTGCCCAGTGGAACGCCCTCAACCCGACGCTGGCGCCGCAGACGGTGCAACCTCAGTTTCTCCCGGACACCAGCCCTGGCGCCGCGCCCGGCGCGACTATTCCCAACCCGCTCTACATCGCCAGCCTGCCACTGCCCAATGTCACGCCCGACGGCGGCATTTCCGCGCCGTTCAATTCCATTATGACACTGTTCGGTCAGTTCTTCGATCACGGCCTTGATCTGATTACCAAAAACTCGAACGGCTCTGAGGTCGTATTCATACCGCTGATGAAAGACGATCCGCTGTACAAGCCGGGCAGCAACACCAATTTCATGATTCTCAGCCGGGCCACCGTCGATGCCAACGGCCACAGCACCAACACCATCACGCCGTTCGTCGACCAGAGCCAGACCTACTCATCGCATCCATCGCACCAGGTGTTCCTGCGCGAATACGTCATCGGCGCTGACGGTGCGCTGCATTCGACCGGCAAGATGCTGTCGGGAGTCAACGGCGGCGAGCCGACCTGGAAGGATGTGAAAGCCAACGCTCTCAAGCTCGGCATCCTGCTGGACGATCACGACGTCAACAATGTGCCGCTGCTGGCGACCGACGCCTTCGGCAATCTGATTCTCGACAAGCTGACCGGGTTTGCCGATGTGGTCGTGAACCATCTGCTGCGCGATAATCTGGGGAACCCCATACTTGACGCTCTGGGCAACCCGACGTTCGAGCAGAAACTGGAATCGGGAACGGCGACAGGCCTCAGCCTTGCCAACCCCGGCGTTGACGAAACCACAATCCGCACCGGCCATGCGTTCATCAACGACAAGGCACAAGCCGCCAATCCGTTTGATGCCTCCGGCAACCCGATCAACACCTACGACCACACGCTGCTCGATGCCCACTATGTTGCTGGCGATGGCCGCATCAACGAGAATATCGGCCTCACCGCCATCCACCAGATATTCCACGACGAGCACAACCGGCTGGTCGCCCAGACCGAGCAGTTGATCCAGGACACCCTCAGCAAGGGCGACACCTCGCTGGCGCAAGGCTGGGTTTTGCCCGGAATTGATCTCACGCGCGGGAACAATCCTGCCGACCCGAATTATCTGAAGATCCAGGCTGGCGAATGGAACGGCGAGCGCATCTTCCAGGCCGCCAAGTTCGGCACCGAGACCCAATACCAGCACCTCGTGTTCGAAGAGTTCGCGCGCAAGATTTCACCGCACATCCATGCTTTCGGCAACATCAACATCCATCTCGATGCGGCGATAACGTCTGAATTCGCCAACGCGGTCTACCGCTTCGGGCACTCGATGCTGGACGAGACGCTCAGTCAATACGTGCTTCAAGGACCGTTCCTGGACGGCAGCGGGCATCCGACGACGGTCAACACGGGCATCGTCAATCCGCTGGCGGGCACGCCCGTTCTCGACTCCAACGGCTTCATCGACGCCAGCACCGGTTTGTCCACGGCCAGCGCGCAATCAACGGTCGCGGGCGTTCTGGTCAACAATGCCGTCAATCCGAACCTCGGTCTTCCTGTCAACACCCCTGTCGGTCTGATTCAGGCCTTTACAAATCCGCTCGGCTTTGCCGCCACCGGCAACGCCGCCCTCATCGCCGGCTCCGTTGGCCAGGTCGGCAACGAGATCGACGAATTCGTGACCGGAGCCCTGCGCAACAACCTGCTGGGACTGCCGCTCGATCTCGCCGCCCTGAACATTGCGCGCGGCCGCGACACCGGCGTGCCGACCTTCAATCTGTTCCGCAACCAGATGTATCAGCAGACCAACGATGCCAACCTGAAGCCCTATGAGAGCTGGGACGATTTCGGCAACCACCTCAAGCATCAGGCGTCGCTGATCAATTTCGTCGCCGCCTATGGTCTGCACACCGGCATTTCAGACGTGACCGACGTCGCCACCAAGCGGCTGAACGCGATGAACATTGTCAGCCTCGGCGAGAATGCGGCAAACGCGACGGCGGCGGCTGGCACGACGGCGCGCGACGCCTACGACTTCATGCACAGCCAGGGTCTCTATGCCAACAATCCGGTCAGCGCCAACGCCATTCATGATGCCCTCGGCAATCCAGCCAAATGGAGCACGGGTTCCATCACCGGCCTCGACCAGGTCGATATGTGGATCGCCGGCCTCGCCGAAAAGCAGAACCTCAACGGCGATCTGCTGGGCAGCACCTTCGACTTCATCTTCCGCACACAGCTGGAGAACCTGCAGGACGGCGACCGGCTCTACTACCTGCCGCGCATAGAAGGCACGCACTTCTCCGATCAGATCGAGGGCAACTCGTTCGAGCAGATGATAGCGGCCAATACGGGCGCCAATGGCTTGATGGCAAGCATCTTCCAGACCGCCGAATTCACAATCCAGGCAAGCGACTACTATCTCAAGAACCCCGATGGCAGCCTCAAACTCGACGCTCTCGGCAATCCGGCAGTCGATCCGCTTGCCAAGTTCCCGACCTACACGACCATAGATCCCCTTTTCGACGCCAACCACAACCCCGTCATGATCGCCGGCCCCACGCCGGGTGTGCTGGTGCAGCAGACTGTCACGACCGTCCACCCGCTGGTCGAGGTCAAGAACGACGGCACCATCCACTTCATCGGCAAGGACCAGTTCTTCGGCAATACCATCGTGCTGAACGGCACGGATGGCAACGACAGGCTGCTGTCGGGCAATGCCGACGACGACGCGGTATATGGCGGCAAAGGCAACGACACCATCGACGGCGGTGGCGGCAACGACAACCTGTTCGGCGGCGACGGCAACGACCTGATCACCGACATGACCGGCAACAACGTCATGCATGGCGATGCAGGCGACGACACCATGATGGCCGGCAATGGCAACGACACCTTGTTCGGTGGCGACGGCAATGACGTCATGTATGGCGGCAACGGCATCAATGTCATGCTCGGCGGCACCGGCAACGACATCATGTACGGTGGCGAAGGCGCCAACGACATGCAGGGAAACCAGGGTGATGACTGGTTGCAGAGCGCCGGCGGCGGCTCGTTGCTGGTCGGCGATGTTGGCGCGCCCACGGGCGGGCTGCCGCTCTATTCCGGCAATGACGTGATGATTGCCGGCCCCAATTCGGTGATGAAGGGCTTTTCGGGCGACGACATCATGCTTGGCTCGGGCGGCTTCGACAAGTTCGACGGCGGGCTGGGCTTCGACTGGGCTGACTTCGAAAACAACACCAACGGCGTCAGCATCGATATGAACCGGCGCGAGTTCATTTCGCCAATCGACGCCATCGTCGGCGACGGCATCCGTGACATCTTCGCCCTGACGGAGGCGGCCAGCGGCACCAAATACGACGACAACATCGTCGGCAACAACGTCACCAAGGTCATCCTTGCCAAGAACGTTCTTACCAATCCCAATGAGATCATCGGGCTGGCGACGGGACCGAATGCCTTCTTCCCGAACGGCCCAGTGGCCTTCGGAGGCGGCAATATCCTGCTCGGCGGCGCCGGCAACGACACCATCACCGGCGGCCTTGGCAACGACTACATCGACGGCAGCGCCTGGCTGCATGTCGAGTTGTTGCCCAACGACAAGGGCGTGATTGGCGCAGGCAGTCAGATCCTGCGCGAAATCCTCTACGACACCACGCCAAACAGCATCGACACCGCTGCCTTTGCCGGACCGCAGGGCAACTACACCATTCTCGACCAGGTAAACAACGTCCAGGTCTCGATTGCGGCGGCGCTGGCGCTTCCGCGCGCACAAATCACCGATGCGCAAGGCTGGATCGTCATCACTGACAATGTCGGTCAGGACGGCACGGATCATATCCGGCACATTGAAAGGCTGGAGTTCAACACTGGCAAGGGCTTGACGCCAACAACGATCGACATCAGCGGCCAGAATTCGCTGGCCGTCAGCACACTCACCATGATCGACACCGGCGCCAACGTCGCCGGCGATGCGGCCGGCACCACGGCCGCGCCTGCGGTGGGCGACGTCCTGACCTCCAATTTCGGCCCCGGCGTCATCACCGATGCCGACGGCATCGCCACCCCGATCAAGTTCCAGTGGCAATATCTCGACCTGATCCGCGCTGAATGGATTGATGTCACCAACCAGAACGATCCCGCCCGCTTCGTACCCACGGACTGGGAGTCCGGGCGTTCGGTCAGGCTTCGCGCAACGTATACGGATGCAAAGGGCTTCGCCGAAACCGTTACCACGGCGCCGACGGCGCCGCTCGCGCCCAACCCCAACGCCAACCTGGGTCCGGCCATCGCCGGCCGCCAGGCCATGATTGGCGCGCCCGACATGGCAGCCTATCAAGGCGAGACCATCAACTATGCCATTCCGATCGGCAATCTGTGGACCGATGACCACACTGCCGTTGGACAATTGCACTATGCCGGCTTCCTGGCCAGGGGTCGCGATGGAACCCCGAATCAGGCACTCGACGGCAGCGCCAACGCCTTTGGCTTGACCTGGTCGCTGAATTTTGACACGGCAAATCCGCCCAACGTGACGAGCGCGCAAATCAGCGGCACGCTGACTGCCGACTTCAACGGCAAGCTCGACATTCGCGTCACCGCGACGGACGATCCGTTGACGGTAAACAAGACCGTCGCCGGCGTCACCACCACCACGGTCCTGCCCGCGCACACCTCCACGAGCGGTTTCAACCTCGACGTGCTCAACGTGACCGGAGCCGGCGCCACAGCCGATGCGACCGGCGCAGCCGCCAATCCCGCCTTCCTACAGCCAGCGTCGGCTGTGGCAGCGCAAGCCTCCAACGGCCCCGGCGTCAATTTCGACCGCGTCGACCTCGACTATATCCTGACCCAGATCAAGATGGCCGAGGCCAATCAGCATGTGGTCAACCCGCATCTGTCGTTTGGCCTGCGCGAAGTTGCGGCCACGGACAACAACGCGGCCGGCAATCCGCTGTTCGGAGCCTCCGACCAACCCTTCGTGCGGCTGTCGACGCCCGTGCTCGGTCTTGCCGGCACCGATCCAGGGCTGTTTGGCCCGCCGGGCACCACGGTCACGTCCTACGCCCAGACCTCGGGCTTCGTGTTCGATTCAAATCCGCGCATGATCAGCAATTTGATCTCAGACCAGAGTGCGGCCAACCCGGCGGCGTTCGCGGCGGCCAGGGGGCAAGGCACCGTGATGGCCTCGATCCAGGACCCGAACAAGGTAGCCGGCTTCGATGGCGCCAGTTCCAGTTATGCCATCCACAATGTCACTCCCGACGGCGGCATCACGGCGCCCTTCAACACCTTGTTCACGCTGTTCGGCCAGTTCTTCGATCACGGCCTGGACCTCGTGAACAAGGGCGGCAACGGCCAGGTCATCATCCCGCTGATGCCGGATGATCCGTTGTATATCGACCCGGCCAAGTTGCCGCCCGGAAGCCCGCCACCCAACAACTTCATGGTGCTGAGCCGGGCCACGATGATCCGCGGCGCCGGTCCCGACGGTATCCTCGGCACCGCTGACGATACGTTCACGCATGACTCGACCAACGCAGTCACGCCGCCGGTGGATCAGAGCCAGACCTACTCATCGCATCCCGCGCACCAGGTGTTCCTGCGCGAATATGCCCTTGGCGCCGACGGCCAGATCCATTCGACCGGCCGGCTGCTCTCGCACGTCAACGGTGTCAATCAGGCGGCCAACGGATCCACATTGGCCAGCAACGCCGACGGCTCCACCCACATGGCGACATGGGGCGACCTCAAGAAGAGCGCGCTCGACAATCTCGGCCTCAAACTGTCTGACTACGATGTCGTCAGCGTGCCGCTGGTACTGGCCGACAATTTCGGCAATGTCATCCGTGGCCCCCACGGGTTCGCTCAGGTCACCTACCAGGTGCTCAAGACCGTCATCACGACGGACACCTCGACCAACCCTCCGACTGTCACCAAGACCGTATTGGTGGCTGCTGAGAACCACGTCGAAGGGACCAAGGCCGGGCTCGATATCGACCACATCGCCGACCCTCTGGTGGTTCCCAGCACCTCGACCACCGTGGGCACAGTCACCACGACGACATCCTTCGCCACCCAATATGTCGGTGCGGGCGCAGCCTTCATCAATGACATGGCGCACAATGCCAGTCCGTTCAACGATTTTGGCGTCGCGCTGACCCCCGACGCGGACACCGTTGCCGGCAACACCATACCAGTCGACGCGCGAGGCCAGAATACCGTCTACGACAACGAGCTGCTGGACTCGCACTTTGTCGCGGGTGACGGCCGCGTAAACGAGAATATCGGCCTCACTGCAATTCACGACATCTTCCACTCCGAACATGACCGGCTGGTGGCCCAGACCAAGGCCTATGTCCAGGCCCAGCTCGACAAGGGCGACACATCCTTTGCCTCCGATTGGACGCTGCCCGGCACCGTGCTGACACCGGGGACCGCCATCGCCGGCAACCAATGGAACGGCGAGCGCCTGTTCCAGGCCGCCCGGTTCGGCACCGAGACGCAGTACCAGCATCTCGTATTTGAAGAATTCGCGCGCAAGGTCTCGCCCGACATTCACGTCTTCGCAGGCCTTAAGATCCATCTCGACCCGGCCATCTTCGCCGAGTTCGCGCATACGGTCTATCGCTTCGGCCATTCGATGCTGGACGACACCATCGACCGCGTCGATCCGGTCACCGGTAAGCCGGTTGCCCAGCTCGATGCCAGCGGCAACGCGATCGTCAACCCAAACGGCTTCATAGATAACAACACCCACCAGCAGACAACGAGCCCCACGTCGATCAGCCCAGCGACGGGCCTTCCCGTCGCCAACGCCGCCAATCCGGACTTTGGGCAACCGATCCAGCTCGGCCTGCTACAGGCTTTCACCAACCCGCTAGCCTATCTGAACCAGGGTGCCGAAGCTGGTGGCCAGCTTGTGCTGGGGGCTTCGGCTCAGGTCGCCAACGAGATCGACGAGTTTGTCACCGGCACGCTGCGCAACAACCTGCTCGGCCTTCCGCTCGACCTTGCCGCCCTCAACATCGCCCGCGGCCGCTCGGAGGGCGTCGCGCCGCTCAATTTGGTGCGCAACGAGCTGTTCCAGCAGATCCATGAGACCTACCTCAAGCCCTACGAGAGCTGGCACGAGTTCGGCCAGTTTCTCAAGCACTACGAGTCGCTGGTCAACTTCGTGGCTGCCTATGGGGACTATTCCACCATCTCGGCCGCCACGACCGTCATAGCCAAGCGCGCCGCTGCTGCGGCCTTGGTGGCCGCCGGCGAAAACGATGCCAACGCTCTGGTGGGCGGTTCCCTGCAGGATGCCTACGACTTCATGCATAGTCGTGGCGCCTGGGTCAATAACACGCTGGACAAGCGCGCCATCCACGACGCGGCCGGCAATGTTCCGCAATTCAGCACCGGCTCGGTGACCGGTCTCGACACGGTCGATCTGTGGATCGGAGGCCTGGCCGAGAAGCAGCAGCTGCATGGCGGCCTGCTCGGCTCGACGTTCGACACCATCTTCAAACTACAGATGGAGAACCTTCAGGACGGTGACCGCTTCTACTACTTGCCACGCATCGAAGGCACGCATTTCTCCGATCAGATCGAGAACAACTCTTTCGCCGAAATGATCATGAATGCGACTGGCATCAAGCACCTCTACGGCGATGTGTTCGCGACGCCCGACTATCGAATCGAGCTCAGCGATCCGACCACATTCCCGACCTACACGACCCCCGATGGTGTTGTGCACCAGATGGTGCAGACGATGAACGACGGAACCGTTCACTTTGTCGGCAAGGATAATTTCTTCGGCAGCCATGTCGTCATGGGTGGAACCGCGGGCAACGACAAGATCCAGGGCGGTGTCAGTGCCGACACGCTCTATGGCGACGCCGGAAACGACACGATTGATGGCGGCGGCGGCAACGACACCATCTTCGGCGGTGATGGCAACGACGTGCTGAGCAACTCCAACAGCTCGATCGGCACCACCTTCCATGGCGATGCCGGCAATGACACGATCTATGGCGGCAAGGGTAACGACAATATCTTTGGCGGCGACGGCAACGACGTGATCTATGCCGGCGAGGGTATCAACGCGGTCAATGGCGGCGCCGGCAACGACATCATCTTCACCCGCGGTACCGGCGGCGAGTATGTCGGCGGCCAGGGCAATGATTGGATCCAGGACAACTCTGCCGGCAGCAACGTGCTGATTGGCGACGTCGGCGCCCCGACCGGCGAATTCCCCCTCTATGACGGCAATGATGTGCTGATCGGCGGGCCCAACGATGTGATGAAGGGCTTTTCGGGCGACGACATCATGATGGGCCATGGCGGCTTCGACAAATTCTACGGCGGCATGGGCTTCGACTGGGCTTCGTTCGAGAACGAGACCCAGGGCATCTTCATCGACATGAAGCGCAAGGAGCTGGTGACGCCTGACAATCCGTTCGGCGCCGATGGCATTCGCGATATCTTCACTCACGTGGAAGGTGGCAGCGGCTCGAAGTTCGACGACTATATCATCGGCTCCGACGCAACCCGCGCCGAATTGGTCCTGGGCAAGAACCAGCTCGACAACCCCTACCTGATCAAGGGGTTGGCGGACGGCGCTGCTTGGACGGCGGCGGCGGTGGCGGCGTTGCCTGTCAACCCGATATCCGGTTTGCCCCTCGACCCGGTGACCGGCATTCCAATCGCGGTGGGCGATCCGATCCTGAAGGAGACGGTCGACGCCTTTGGCACCATCACCTTGACAGAAGGCGCGTTCTTCAAGCCTGGCGTTCCGACCGGCCCTGTTGAGGCATTTGCAGGCGGCGACATTCTACTCGGCGGCGCGGGCAACGACACGATCATGGGCGGCAAGGGCAACGATATCATCGACGGCAAAGCCTACCTGCATGTCGAACTGTTGCCAGACGCCACCGGCAAGACCGGCGGCGACAGCCAGATCCTGCGCGAAATCCGCTACGATCACACCCCGGGCTCCATCGACACCGCGGTCTATGTTGGCAATTTCGTCCAATACAATATCAATTTTACGCCGGACGCAGAGGGCTTCTACACCATCACGGATACGGTCGCGAACCGTGACGGCATTGACCGGGTCCGCAACATTGACCGCCTGCAATTCGCTGACGTCACCGTCAACCTCAACAACAACGTGCTGGCTTTTGATCCACTCGTTAACCAGGCTCCGGGAGCACTTGATGGTGGCCTGACGCCCGCGGTGTCGGTGTCGGACGCCGGCGCGGCTCCTGGATCTCCGGTCATCGTGCAGAGCGGCACCACGCTGTTCGCCAACGCCGCCAACATCGCTGACGCCGACTTCAATTTTGTCAGCGGCGGCGTCATTCCCAATCTGGACGGCTCGATCCCGCTCCCAGGTGTTGCCTCCAACGCACTGCACTATCAGTGGCAGTATTTCAGCATCATCGGCGGCACTTGGATCAACATCAACGAATACCAAGGCAACGGCGCCACCACCGCCAATTTCACACCCGGCGACTGGTTCCTGGGCAAGACCCTTCGGGTCGACGTCAGCTACAGCAACCCGACGGCTTTGGCAGTCGATCCCCTAACACTGGCTCCAACAGCATTCGCCCCGTTCACCGAGCACGTGTTCTCGGCCGCGACCACGGCTGTGGGCTTCAATCCCAACGCTCCCGATACAGCACCGACCATCGTGCAGGGCCAGTCGGAAGTGGGCTTCGGCAACACCGCGTCCGTCGAGGGCGCAAACATCGGCAACATGTTCCTGCCGCTGATCACCACATTCCAGGACATCGAGACGCCCGCCAACCAGCTCACCTACTCGGCCCAGATTGTTGACGCCCTGGGTGTCGCGCACAACATCACCGGCAAGGATGCCGGCGGCAATGACATCAGGTTCATGGGCTTGAGCTTCAAGGTGCAGCTCGACCCCAACGGCCTCGTCGTCAGCGGTTCGATAGATGGCACGCCGGTCGATCCGGTCACGGGCCTGAACTACCATGGCGGCATTGATGTCCGCGTCACCGCCACGGATCCGCAGCACCAGGCTGTCATCAACGACTTCACGCTCGACATCCTGCACATCCCCAACAATCCAGGTGTCGTCACTGTCAGCGGCGTTGTCGCGTTCAACGAGGTGCTGGCGGCCACCGTCACAGATTCTGACGGCCTGACAGGCGTGGCGCCAAGCATCACGTGGGAACAGTCGACCGATGGCTTCGCCACTTTTGCAACAATCGGCGCCGGCCCCAACTTCACGATTACGGCCGCCCAGGCCGGCCAGCAGCTTCGTGCCCGGGCGATCTATACCGACAATAGCGGTCATGCCGAAAACGATGTCTCGGCGCCGACGGTCCACCTTGGCAACGTGTTCCTGGGTACGGCTGGGCCCAACCTGTTCGCCGGCGCAGCGGGCGGCACAGCGCTTGCCGATCTCGCGGTGCTCGGGCACGGCGGCAGCGACGACGTGTTCGCGGGCCAGGGTGGTGTCGACTCGGTCACCTACCCCTCGTCAACGCACGCCATGCTGATCGATATTCGCGAAATTGACCGGTCGGCGCAAACGAGCCTCTACTCGGCGATCAACGTCGACCCAACCAGTCCGCCCCTCAACCCGGCGCAAGAAACGATAGGGCAACTGCTCGCCCGCGCCGGCCTTGATCCGCAAACACTCACGGGCTATGCCGAAGGCACTGACATCAACATGGATGCGTTGATCAACATCACCAATGTCACTGGTGGTGACGGCAATGACACCATCATCGGCAACGGCAAGGACAATATCCTGCAAGGTGGCAAGGGAAATGACTCGCTCGACGGCGGGGCGGGCATCGACACGGCCGTTTTCACCGGCAAACTTGCCGATTACCACATCGTTTCGCTGTTCGGCGGCGGCTATCGCGTCACTGATCACGTGGCAAACCGCGATGGCATGGATACGTTGCGCAATATTGAGTTCATGCGCTTTGCCGACGGCACCATCGCCGACCCGGCGCCGGTCAACATTGCGCCGGTTGCCGACAGCAACCCGCTGGACAATCAGGTCACCGGCTTTGAAGATCTTCTGGTTAGCGGTGCGGTGCCGCCGGCCTTCGACGAGAATGACGATCCGCTGACCTACAAAACCGTCGGTCCGGCGCTGCCCGGCCTGAACTTCAACCCGGATGGCACGTTCACCTATCAAGGCCCGCTGAACGCCAATGGCGACGTGACCTTCCAATATGAAGCGGTTGATCCGGGTGGCCTCACCTCCGCGCCGCAGCTCTACACCATCCACGTCACGCCGGTGAACGATCTGCCCACAGGCGCCGTCAACGTCAATGTGACTGAGAATCTGGTCAATATCGCTCGCGCAGGCCGTCCGCCGAACCTGGCCCAACGGGGCGCCGTTCTCGCCGCCGATGGCCTCAGCATCGCTGACGTTGACGGAATTCCCGTCCAGGGCCAACCCGGCGCCATGACTGTGACCTGGCAATCATCCATCGACAATATCACCTGGACGGACATTCCAGGCGCCACAGGTGGCACCGGCCCCGTCAACATGGTGGTCAACAACACGACCACCGCGCAGGCCAACCGGCTGCTGCGCGCCCATGCGACTTATCTTGATCTTGCCGGAAACAATGGAGCAACACCACAGTTCAGAACACAAGAAAACCTGTACTCGGACACCTACATTATCGGCAGGAGCATCACGCCCAACTCGGCAGGAGCCGACATCCTGGGATCGGGACTATTGGTGCCCGCGATCATGTACGGTCTCACCGGCAACGACACCTATGTTGTCAACAATGCCGGCGACAAGATTGTGGAATTCGCCAACCAAGGCAACGATACGGTAGAGGCCAACATCAACGCATACACGTTGACGGACAATGTCGAGAACTTGACCTACACCGGCGCCACCGGCGCAATTGGCACCGTCGAGTTCAAGGGCACCGGCAACGCGCTGGCCAATGTTCTCACGGGCGGAGCTGGCAACGACATTCTGGATGGCGGAGCCAACACGGCGGGTACGCCCGGCGACACCCTCATCGGCGGGGCTGGAGACGACATCTACATCGTCAACAACACCAATGATGTCGTGATCGAGCAGCTGAACGGCGGCATCGACACTGTGAAGACAATCCTTGCGTCCTACCGGCTCGGCGCCAATATCGAAAACCTCAGCTATACGGGGACCGGCAACTTCACCGGCACCGGCAACAATCTCGCCAACATCATCATCGGTGGCATCGGCAATGACACATTGATGGGGCTTGGCGGCAACGACACGCTCGATGGCGGCGGCGGTTTCAACACAGCCATCTATCGCGGCAGCGCGACAGAATACGCCTACTCGAGCGATGCCGCGACCCACAACGTCATCATCGCGGACAAGACGCTGGGCCGCGACGATACCGACAATCTGATCAGAATTCAGAGCCTGCAATTCAACAATAATGGCAACTTCGTCCAGACCTTCAATCTGGTGGCCGACAACGGCGCCACACCCACTGGATTGCTGACAGACGTTGTTCCTGGCCATGCCAATGCCGCGATCATGATCGCCGCGCCTGTGGACACGACCTTCATCGTCAACAACCAGGCAGACATCTTCGTCGCCGATGCCACCCGCACCAACACTGTCAAGACCAGCGTCGGCGCCTTCTCGCTGGCCAACCACCTCGACATCAAGAATCTGTCCACGATCACGGCCACCGACACCACTGCCCACACCTTCACCGGCAACACGCTTGACAACTTCTTGACCGGTGGCGCGGGCAACGACGTATTCACCGGCGGCCGCGGCAACGACCATATCGACGGCGCGGGCGGAACCAACAACACCGCGATCTACTCAGGCGCCTCCGCCAATCACACGTTCGCCCTCGCGGGTCCCGGCCAGGTGACAGTGGCGGCAACCGGGACGAATACTGACGGCATAGATACGGTCACCAACATCCAGACCTTGTCGTTCACCGGCGGCGGCAGCTTCAACCTCGTGGTGGGTGACGCGACCGGAAAGGTCACTGTCACCAACACAGCCGGTGGCAATGCCGCAAGCGTTCTTATTGGCAGCAGCCATGGCGCCAGCGCGGCCGGAGGAGTGACGTCCCAGACCCTCCTTGGCGGCAACGGCAACGATGTCCTGGTCAGCGGTGCGGGCAATGACGTGCTTACCGGCGGCAACGGCAACGATGTGTTCGTGTTCGCAGCCGGCTTCGGGCATGACAGCATACAGTCGGCGAACGGCGGCCGGGACTTCAACACCGGCAACAACAATGGCCACGACACCATTGATCTCCAGGCATTCCATCTGCTGACGACGTTCGCGCTCTTCTCGGGAACCAATATTTCCGAGGTCGACAACACCACCCACACTGCTGTGAAGATCGCCAGCGCCACCAGCCATGCACAGATCGCAATTGTCACCGTCACAGGCGCCAGCACCGTTACTGACACCATCGACCTGATCGGTGTGCATCACCTCAACTTTGGTCAGGGCAATGTCCTGACCTCAGCCGACTTCAACTTCTAGCCTCGCTGGTGATCGGCCCCGGCCTGCACGCCAGCTGCACCGGGGCCACAGCAACCCAAGCCATCCTTCAGGGGAGTTCACCAATTGCTGACCCGCGAACACGACGGCGGCGCCGCGGTTGAACGCACGGCCAGCGCCGGGCCGGGAGGCGACTACGAAATCCTGCCCTATCTTTCGCTCCCCATCGCCTACACCCAGCCGGCCCACCTCGCCGCGCTTGCCACCCTTCATGGCCTCGCCACCCCCGCGCCGGCCCAGGCGCGGGTGCTCGAACTTGGGTGCGCCTCTGGTGGGAACATCATTCCGTTGGCGGCGCGGTTTCCCGGTGCGCGATTCGTGGGGATTGATATTTCCCAGCGCCAGATCGCCGATGCTGGTCATCGCGCCGAGGCCATCGGCCTCACAAATATCGAGTTCCGGCAGGCGGACATCGGCGACCTGCTTAAGATGCAGGAGCAATTCGACTATGTGATCTGTCACGGTGTCTACAGTTGGGTGCCCGCCGCCGTGCAGGATGCCATCCTGCACGTCTCCAGCACTTGCCTCGCGCCCGACGGCATCGCCGCCATCAGTTACAACGTGCTGCCGGGATGGCATCAACGCACCATCATTCGCGACATCATGCTCCATCATGCCGGCAAGCAGGGTTCGCCTCAATTGCGTGTGGCCAAGGCCAGGGCGATCCTGGGTCTGCTTGGCCAATCTGCCCAGATAACCGGCTCCTACGGCCAACTCCTGCGCCATGAGGCAGCCGTGCTGGCGCAGAAGCCGGCCTCATATATTCTGGGAGAGTTTCTAGCCACCGACAACTCTCCTTGCACGTTTCAGGACTTCACCGGCAAGGCGCAACGGCATGGGCTGGCGTTCTTGTGCGAGGCCGATCTTGGCGTCAGCGCCCACGAACTGCTGACGCCTCCGGCGCATAATAATGTCGCCGAACTGAGCGGCGGTGACCCAGGAATGCTCGAACAATACCTCGATCTCTTCTCCGGCCGGTCCTTCCGCCGGTCGATCCTCGTCAAGTCGCCACGCCTCAAGGCTGCCCCGGCCACGGTCAATCCGCAGCGTATGCTGCCGCTCCACCTGTCCGCACGCCTCCAAATGGCGCCGGCCCGCGACAAGGAGGCAACCTACGCCTTTACCGACGCTCGCGGCCGCTCCCTGTCCACGCGCTCGCCCAGCGTTGGCCGGGCGCTCGATCGTCTGTCGGCGGCCTTCCCGGCAACGGTGCCGGTGCGCGACCTTGCTGGCGACGGACCTGACCGCAGCCGCGTGGCCAGGGCCCTGCTTGACTTGACGATCCAAGGGCGCGCCACTGTTTCGGCACTGCCGCTCGAACTCGGTCAGCCTACCGATGCGCGACCCCGCGTCTGGCAGTTGGCGCGGTCCGAGGCCGCCGCCGGCCTTCCCGGAGTGACGAGCCTGCGCCACGTCACGGTCGCCTTGCCAAAGGTTGCCAAGGCGGTCGCGGTGCAGTTCGACGGTTCGCGCAGCCAGACCGCCGTGACGCAGTGGCTGGCAGCGGCGTATGAATCGGGCGCCCTGCGGATGACGGAGCAGGACCGGCAGTCTGGGCGCAGCCCGGGAACCCTGGCGGCAGTCACCGTGACTGAGGTTCTCCAGACCTTGGGGGATTGCGCCGTACTGGCCCCGCCGTCAAGGCGGGCGAAATAGCCATTCCGGCGTATTCGTCCGGCATCGGATTTCTTTGCCGTTCCGGTCCGGTCAATGCCGCCGGCTGATTGATGCAGCGCGGTTAACCACCCCGCACATCAAAGCTCAGACCAAAGTCCTGGGCCTGGTCAGACCAGCAGTCCCCCGGTTGGTGGCCGTTCGGATATAGCCACAACAGTGGAATTGAACGATGTTTCTATGGGCGCTGGACAGAGTTTTGTAGGGGAGTTCGGGCCATGGCGAGCATGTTTAGAGTTGGGGGCCGGACATGAGCATCACTGCCACTCCGGCGGCCCGCCAGGGAACTGGACGGGCGCAAGGCCACAACCGGACCAAGCCAAACCAATCCGAGGTTTCGGCGGCTCTGTCGGCCTGCTGGGGCGCGTTCCTTGGTGTCGGCCTGTTCTCCGGCGTGATCAACATCCTGGCGCTGACCGGCTCGTTCTACATGCTGCAAGTGTACGACCGGGTGATCCCCTCGCACAGCGTGCCAACGCTGATCGGCCTGTCGGTGATCATGGTGTCGCTCTATGCGTGCAACGGCATCTTTGAGTTGATCCGTACCCGCGTGCTAAGCCGCATCGGCCTTCGCTTCGACCGGCATCTGCGCCAGCGGGTGTTCACCGCCATGCTGATGCTGCCGATCCGCAGCGCGGCCAAGGGCGATGGCCTGCTGCCGGTGCGCGATCTCGACCAGATCCGCAGCTTTCTGTCGGGCGCCGGCCCCACCGCGCTGTTCGACCTGCCTTGGATGCCGCTCTATCTGGGGCTGGTTTATCTGCTGCATCCTTGGCTGGGAATTGTTGCTTCGACCGGCGCTGGTCTGCTGGTCGCATTGACGTTGTTGACCGAGGCGCGCGGCCGGGGACCAACCAGGGCGGCGGCGCAAAGCGGTTCAGCGGTCAACATCCTCAGCGATGCCAGCCGCCGCAACAGCGAGGTGGTCTACGCCATGGGCCTGGCGCCGCAACTCGGCGCCTTGTGGGCAAAGCTGAATGTCCGCCACCAGACCGACCAGTTGAAGGCAGGCGATCTGGTGAGCGGCATTTCGACCGTCACCCGTGTCATCCGCATGGTGCTCCAGTCAGGAATGTTGGGGCTCGGGGCTTATCTCTCAGTGATGGGCGAGGCCAGCGGCGGCGTCATGATTGCCTCCTCGATCCTGACGTCGAGGGCACTGGCTCCTGTCGAAGCCGCCATTGCCAATTGGCGCGGCTTTCTCAACGCGCGGCAGAGCTATGCGCGGCTGGCGGTCCTGTTGTCCGACACGGCGCTGGAGCGCGCGCCGATGCCGCTGCCGCCGCCCATCAAGTCGCTGGATGTCGAGGGTCTCACCGTATCGGCGCCGGGCCTTGGCAAGCCGATCGTGCGGAACATCACGTTCAAGCTGGCTGCGGGACAAGGGCTCGGTATCATTGGCCCGAGCGCTTCTGGCAAGTCGAGCTTGGCGCGGGCGTTGGTCGGTATCTGGTTGCCATTGCCTGGCGCTGGCGGCCATGTCCGCCTGGACGGCGCCGCGCTCGATCAATGGGCGCCTGCGGCACTCGGCGCCCATATCGGCTATCTGCCACAAGACATCGAGCTGTTCGATGGCACCATCGCCCAGAATATTGGCCGCTTCAAACCGGACGCTGACAGCCGGACCATCATCGC
>Ga0075024_100000195_pt1 | contig 19484 bp, 13 predicted proteins | sample Str013_2_FD_71389 | JGI IMG/M metagenome (GOLD analysis project Ga0075024, IMG submission 71389) | Freshwater sediment microbial communities in response to fracking from Pennsylvania, USA - Straight Creek_MetaG_SC_2013 | ecosystem: Environmental > Aquatic > Freshwater > Creek > Sediment... | reverse complement strand
CATGTTTCATAGAATAAAAAAGGCCACCCATGGGTGGCCTTTTTTATTCTATGAAACATGATATGGTAAATTAATACCGGCGAAGAACTAAAACAGGAAGTTGTTGCGAAACATTCCCGGCTGTAAAATAAAAGATATAGCTGCCTGCCTTCCATTGGCTGATATCAATGTCCTGGTGACTGCTGCCGGAGGGGATGGTCCGTCTATAGACTAGTTTCCCTTCCATGCCGAATACCCTCAGGTCAATCTTCTTGTTGTTCCACTGGCCATCCAATGCAATATATACATTGCCAATAGCTGGATTGGGGGAAATGGAAATCATCCCGGTTTTATTGAGATCCACCTTGCAGATATTACTGTAAGATTTGGTTCCATCGATGTCCAGAGAAGCAAGCCTGTAATAATTAATTCCACTAAAAGTGTTATTGTCTGTGTAATAGTATTGTCCACTGTTATCCGCGTTTAGTATTCCTATCTTATGAAAATGGGCGCCATCATTTCCTGCTTCCACCTCGTAATGGGAAAGATTGGTTTCTTCACTCACCACCCAGTGCAACTGCACTTCTTTTTCTTTTAGAGTAGCTGAGAAACTGACGAGTCTTATTGGTAATACAGCGTTGAAAAAGATAGTGACGCTTCCAGGCGTGGCATCTTCCTGCTGCGCATTGTCGATAGCAGCAAATGGTATAATGATATTTACATTTCCATCTACCGGGTCCACGGCAATGGGCAGCGTTGGTCCAACCGCGGTTTTATACGGGATGGTAATGCCGGCTCCGGGCCAGGACGCGCTGGTATAAATAATTCCATTGATGGTAATACTGGTAATATTCTGCGGAAAAGCGGTGATACGAATACTGTTTACCTTACCACCATCGTAATCGAGTGTATTGGGATTGTTGCCCACGTTGCTGGTAACAAACCAGCTTGCATTGACGGGTATACTGATGATACCCCCCGGGTTAAAGCCGCCTGATTCAATATTCACAGCGCTTTCCGGCAAACGTTCAATACCAAAATTGATATTATTGATATTCACACCATTTACGGTAAAGGCAACACTGGCACCATTGATGTTTCCATCATTACCTGTATTGGGCAGCCCATTGAATTCTCCGGTATTAATCCATCCTGTTGGTAAACTGGCCAATGGCGCATCCAGTCCCTGCACACCTGCATTGGTACTGGTACTGACTGTATAGGTACCATCGAAAATGGCAGGGAAGCTATAGCCACCATTGACCGGAATCGGCATTGTGGCCACTACTTTTCCATTTGCATCCGTAAGGTTGGCATAGATGCCAGTGGGTATAAGGTTTGAAGCGCCGGTACTATTGTTTACTTTTCCCGCGTCGGGATCATTAAAAACATTCCCGGAAATGGTAACCGGTTTTCTTAGTGTGATACCGAGAAGAAAAAGATCCCCACTGATGGTGCCCGGCACTCCCGTGGGATTATTGGTACCGCTGCCCCAGATGGGCGTAACACCCGGGTCGGGAAGCACCGATACCTTTCCATTACTTATTCTCCCATTGTCGCCATGCAGGTAAACCCTGATGGTAACCGTGGTAATATTTGTTCCTGCAATTACTACACTGCCACTGGAGGCATAGCGGGTGATGCCATTCAGGATTGCACCGGTGGCAGAATTGCCAAACCAGCGTGCAATGTTGTTTATTTGAGCAGGCGTTACTGCCAGTGCGAAATTGCCCGATAATTTCCTGAAACTAAGGCCGGGACTCGCCATATCGAATTCGGTGGCGTATCCTAATTCATACCATTTATTCGCATGTTTAAAAGTAGTATAGCCCCCCATACCATTTAATTGCAAAACAGGGTTGGATACAGGACGATTGAAAGTAATGGTGAGATCACAAAAATATACCCTGTCATTAAGGGCAAACAAATTGCCGGAATTGGCATCGATTAATGCGTCGGCACAATTGAAAATATTTACCGCATAATCCGTACTCACGTTAACGCCTGTACCAGGCGTGCACACATTGCAGGAGGTAAACATGTTATTGGTTGGATTGGCAACTTTATCCATAGGGGAATAAAGACCGGTACCAATCATGGGACTGTTGGCGGTATTGTTTAATCCGCCGCCAAAGCTTTCACCGCTTTCCGTAGGTACACCTTCCACATTGCCCGGACCAAATTGCTGATTAGAGAGTGTATAGGTAACTGTTACAGGTGGTGAATAGAATGTACCCGTTGTTGGATCAGTCATGGCAACAACTTGTGCTGAATACACTGGTCCGATACCTGCCGGTCCGCCAGGGGCCGTCATTTTTATGAAGCTTTGAGCGCCTGCCTGGAAACATACCAGCAGGACGAAAAGAAATAATACTGTGTAAAATTTATTTTTCATATCTATCAATTTTATAATTGCCATCTTGGTGCAGGAGTGAATAAAAAACTGGCTGGTAGGGCTGGTATTTTGTTCCGGAAAAGGAATGGAATGGAAATGCTGCTGAATAAGGTGCAGTAAATACACAAAGAAGTGGAAACAGGATGGAAATGAATATAAGGGTCCCCGCCGGTGAGGCGGGCTGGTTAGCACGCATAGGTCTAACGGGGACCACATTCTGATATCTATTCATTGGGTACGATTAATGATTCGGTTGAATGCATGCCTGGTGGAAAGCATACAACTGAATACCTTCACAAAATAGTAAGGGGCGACAAGAAAGAGGGTAGAATTAGTTCGACTCGAGTATAGAATTTTTTCTATACTCGGATGATAGTGCTGTGAATGAAGCGGGTAGCGTTAGAAAATGTATGGGATATGCAGTATTCTAGAAATTGTTTGGGAAGAAGGAGTAATGCAGGATGTTTGAGGTAGTAAGTCCGACCGGCTGAACGCTGTTTGGACAGTCGACCGCAGGGCGGGAGAATTTAGAAACTAAAAATCAGAAATTAGAAATTGGAACCGTCCGCGACCGTTGTAAAATTATATTTTAATCAACCAGCCCGTTAGCATGGCGAGACCAATGCTTACCAGGGTCCCGACAACCAGGTATTCGGTTTTTATTTCAGGACGATCCTTTTCATTAAAACGGATAATGCTCTTTGCCGCCACCAATAACCCAATTGCCTCATATTTGTCATGCAATACCAAAAAGAAAATGATGATTCGCTCTATTATTCCAATCCATTTACCTGCATTGGCCAAACTTTCATTCCCGCTAACCTGATCATTGCCATCTTTGATTTTATCCCTCCACTGCTTCGTAAACTGCTCCACTAATATACTGGCAGGCATCGTCAGAAATACAAGACCGGTAAGGTTTTTCCAGGATTCGGGTTGGCTGCTAAACCGCTGCCATGTTTGCTGTATATCCGTCCAATGAATAAAGCTGAAGTACCAGCAGCCTGTTAAAACGAGTATATGCAGCCCCTGATCCCAGAGGAAATAGGTTAGATTCTCCTTCCTGTATGATTTCCAGGCATCAATCAGCATATGTGTAACCAAAATTATAATTGCCACCCACCAGTACTGCCAGCCAATAATGATCCAGGCAAATACCGCCGTTATTAATGCATGCAGGTAAAGCCTGGGAGAAGCAAAATGCAATCTATAACGCTCTTCTATCCAGGATGTAGGTTGCAGAATAAAATCTGTTACCAGGTGCGCCAATATTAATTTCAGCAAAAAAACAAGTTCAATAATCATACTAACAGGTTGATGATATTTTCATATTGCTTTAATAATTTCTCAATTTCCTGCCAACGCCCGGATTTCAGCAGCTGGTGAATGGTACTCTCCGTTTTTTTTAATTTCCGCGCTACCTGCTTTTGCAAATCCCCGTTCAGTAACCCGAAAATTACCTCGGCTTGTTTACCAGTCATCGCTCTAAAAATATTGTCCACATAAGCCGCTATTATGCTGAACCCCTCATTTGCCAGCAAGTTATTGCTTGTAATGGCTATTCGCAGGTTTAACTCCGGGAGTTCATCAAATTTTCTGCCCGATAACACGAAAGCTTCCCCCTTACCCGTTTTTAATTCTTTCAATGGATGTTGCACGGCTCCAATGCCAATACTTATCCGCAGATCCGAACCAAGGATTGGCTCGTCTCTGTCGAGAGCGATGGCGGCAGTACGGCATAGTAGGGCCATGCGCAATGCTTCCCCGGCGTTTTTGGTATAAGCCTGGAAACTATCCCCCCGGTAAAACTCTAACCTGGCCCCGCGTTGCGTAAATATTTCACGCAAGCGGGTGGTAAGCTTTTTTTCCCTTGCCACTTTGAGCCGTGTAGAGTTTACAATATCCGCTGTCAGTACCGCGTGGTTTGCCATTATTAAATTTAAGGCTTAAATATAGGTATTTTTATTGAATTCGTATACTTATACGAATTTTATAGTAATTCGCATAAATATACGAATTTTGAAGTAATTCGACTAAAGATACGAACCATGGATATGAGGTAGAAAGAAGGTTTTAAGTTGTAAGCCCGCCCGGCTGAACGCCGTTCGGACGGGTAATAAGTTTTAAGTGTCTTGTCTTGAAATAGGTTGACCGAAAAACTGTAAAGCTATAGTCGTATAAAACCGAATTGGTCACCAAAAATCAGGAATAAAGATGACAAATCAATATTTACAATACCTGGTTGAACTCCAGGCGTTCGCCGTCGGGACCGGTAATATTAAAATATTTGCACCCATTCTTCCAGAAAGGTAAAAAGACGGGTGCGGTTTCAATAATAGCAAAACCATCCGTTTTGAGTTGAACAAAGGCTTCTTCGATATCGTTTACGTCAAAAGCAATGTGATCAATATGCCCATTCTCCCGGTTCCTGATTTCTTCCAGTTCTTTTTCCGGCATTTGGTAGAGTTCCACGATCATTCCACCACGTTTCATCATAGCAACCCTGCCTTTGCCGCCATTGTAATCAAACGCGGATGCCATCACATTTTCAAATCCCAGTCTTTTATAAAAAGCTTCGGAAACAGCGAGGTTTATAACTGGAATACCCAGGTGCTGAATATGGTTGATGTTGAATGATAGCATACTGCAGGGTTTGAGTATAATAAAAATACAGCATTCATCATCAAATCATGTAGAATTTCAAAGAACGGTCTCTACATGTTTCCATGTACAAAAATAAATTTTAATATGTGGAGCAACACATAAGTTTTATTTTCCCCGCTTTAAATTCCTGTAATTCTTTTCCATACCAATTAAATTTCCAATAACCATGAAGGCGCTGTTATACATTGTAGGTACGTTATTGTGCTTTTACAATCTCTGTGCGCAATTGCCCACCGGCTTTATTGCTAAATACCCATTGAATAATTCCGCGACAGATATAACCGGCAATGGATACAACGGGACACTAACTTCCACTTCTGCCACCACCAATCATTTTGGCAATGCCAATGGCGCTACTTCGTTTACTTCGGGAACTTCAAAAGGATCACTTCCACTTGCATTGGTGACTGCTGTACAAAATGATTTTAGCTTCGGCTATTGGTTCAAAACAAGTATGACCGCCAGTTCCAACAGTCAGTGGTATGGCGGAAACGCGATGGTGGACGCAGAAGTCTGTGGCGGAACCAACGACTGGGGCACAGCGCTTATTGATGGGGGAAAAGTTTGTTTTGGTATTGGAAACCCCGATATTACCATAAAGACCACCGCTGCTACCTATAATGACAACGCATGGCATTTTGTAACCGCTACCCGCAATAAGGCTGCCGGTACGATTATATTATATATTGACGGTGCACTGGCGTCCAGTACTTCCGGCACCAATACGGGTGTGCTGAGCGCACCCAGCTTTGTAGGATTGGCCAATAATCCCTGCGTGCCTTCGGGTGTATTTACAGGCAGCCTGGATGATATCATTGTTTATAACCGTGTGCTCAGTGCTGTTGAAGTAGGCAATCTTTTTACATTCCTGTCTGCAACTGCACTTCCGCTGGCGTGGTTGTCCTTTACACAAACCATGAAGGGCAACTCAATCGATTTAAAATGGGAAATTGAAAAAGCGGTTAACAATGATCATTTCGATATCGAACATTCCCTGGATGGTATTCATTTTAGCAGTATTGGGTCGCTAAAAGACAATGCATACAGTTCGATAAACAGCCATTCAGTTATTTATTCTTTCCTTGCCGTTAACCTGGCAAACGGAACACATTATTTCCGCATCAGGCAGGTAGATACGGATGGCAGTTCTTCCCTGTCAAAAACCATACAAGCTTCCGTACACAATACGGCCCCGGGTTTTTATCTCCAGTCAAACCCTGTTACCGATAAGCTTGTCCTCGTAAACAGCAACCAGACAATGGTGATGCGCTTACAGGTATGCGATATGTCGGGCAAAATACTGACCGACCTTCCGGTTCATTCCAGTAATTCATCCATCAGTACCAATGTGCAGTTTCTGAAAGCGGGCGCATACTTGTTAAGGATTGGTACCACGGATGGTGTAAAATCCCTGCCATTGGTAAAACAATAAAACACAGTTAGTGAATAGCGGTAATGCTTACCCGCTCAATGCCTTTCAGGTGCAGTTCAATATGGCGGTCGTGCGCTTTGTTGTAATATTCGCTGATGATTTCGAGAATATCGTAATCGATAAAATTGCATTCACTGCCATCGATGGTAAGTACTGAATATTCGGGTATTTTATCCAGCGCATCTTTCAGTTTTACCTTATTGAGGAAAGTAACATTTGAATTCAGTTTTATATAGAAAACCTCTGTTTCATGCATTTTTGTCTTCTGTATTTTATATTCCGCCTTAAAGTTGTTGCGAATTATATAGTAAATGGATATAAAAAGACCTGCTATTACACCAATCAGTAAATCGGTGAGCAGGATAATGACGATTGTAAAAATAAATGGGAGGAACTGTTTCCATCCCAGGCTCCACATATTGCGGTAGAGTTTTGGTTTGGTGAGGTTGTAACCCGTTATCAACAATATCGCAGCCAGTGCAGCATAAGGTATTTTATTCAGCGCAAAGGGGATAAACAATACGGTTATTAATAAGAAGAGACCATGTGTAAAGGAAGAAAGTTTTGTTCTTCCACCTGCATCTACATTGGCCGCACCCCGAACAATTACCGCTGTCATGGGAATGGCGCCCAGCAATCCGCAAAGCATATTGCCAATACCCTGTGCCACCAGTTCGCGGTTAACAGGCGTAATGCGGTTTCGTCTATCAAGTTTGTCAATGGCTTCAACGCAGAGCAGGGTTTCGAGCGTAGCCAGTAATCCAATAATTACCCCATCCTTCCATACCTGTGTATTGCTAAACAGTTTGGAGAAATCGGGAAAACTGATTTGGCCAAAGAGGTTGGCAGGAATGGATACCAGTTGCGTTGACTTCAGCATGTATACAGAAGTAACTCTTGTAAACAGCAAGTTGATGATGATGGCTGCTACTACGGCCAGCAGGGGAGCGGGTATGAATTTGATTCGTTTGGCAAAGTTCTGTTGTAACAATATCAATATAGCCATCGACACCAGTGAAATGAGGATGGCCCCACGGGTGGTATGCAGGTTGAAATCCTTAAAATGCGGTGCGAAGTTCTTGGTGGAAAATAGCGCAAGAAAACCACTGCTCCAGAAATCGGGTTTATCATAACCCAATGCCACGGGTATTTGTTTGGAGATAAGTAATATCCCAATAGCGGCCAGCATGCCTTTTATTACAGCTGATGGAAAATAGTTGGCGATAACACCCAGCTTTAACAGGCCCAGCACCAATTGAAATAAACCGGCTACTATTACCGCCAGCAGGAACACTTTATAATCTCCATACGAAATAATTGCAGCCGCCACAACGGTACTTAATCCGGCTGCAGGACCGGAAACTCCCAATTGCGATCCACTTATGAGTGAAACAACGAGTCCGCCAATGATACCAGACAATATTCCTGCATACAATGGCGCTCCTGAGGCGAGTGCGATACCCAGGCAAAGTGGCAATGCGACCAGGAAAACTGACAAACCAGCGGGCAAATCATGTTTGAGCCAAATAAGGCGGTAGTAGCGTATTCTTCTTCTCAAAATGGGTGTTTAGCGGTAAGCGAAGATACGAAGAAAGGTTTAAGATATAAGGCTGGAGGTTTAAGGTTTGAGGCGGGAGAGTAATGCGGAAATTTTTTATTTCTAATTTGGGATTTGGCCCGAACCGCTAAAGCGGGGCGGGCAGGGATTGTTTATTCCAAAATCATCATAATAAAATATAGAGAGTATGATTATTTACTTCAACATGCCCATTTTTCGATTAATACCATTACTTCCTGCGGCTTGAATGGCTTACTGATATAATCGTCCATGCCTGCACGTAAGCAGTCTTCCTTATCGCCCTGCATCGCATTTGCAGTCATCGCTATAATTATTGGCTGCTCGCCCGATTGCATTCGTATTGTCTTTGTGGCTTCTATACCGTCCACCTCAGGCATCTGCACGTCCATAAATATAAGATCGTACTTACCACTGCGTTGTTTGTCAAACGCCTCCTGCCCATTTTCTGCTATATCAGGATTGTATCCCAGTTTTGTGAGTATAATCATTGCCAATTGCTGGTTAATGGGATTGTCTTCTGCTATAAGGATGCGAAGCGGATACCTTTCTGATAAATTACCAGGTAACTGTTCATCCCTGGTTTCCTCTTTCGTTACCAGTGTTGGGCCCACATGAAACAGTTTAAGTATAGTAGAACACAAAACAGTCAGTTTTATCGGTTTGGTAAGAACAGCATTGAATACTTTTGTATTTCCTTTTCCGAGCTCGCTTCCCAGCGAACTCAACAAGATGACAGGGATTACTGGATACAATTTTTTGATTGTTTTGGTCAGCTCCAATCCATCCATATCAGGCATGTTCATATCTGTAAGTACAAGGTCGAAATTCGGATCACCTGATAAAATATCAAGGGCTTCAATACCGGAACATGCCAGAACAGGTACCATTTCCCATATGTCCAATTGCACATTAAGGATGGTGCGGTTGGTTAAATTATCATCTACTACAAGTACCCGTTTTCCTTTAAGACTTGCCATACTACTGGCAGTAGTATTGGATTGAACTATTGGTTGGCCTGCCTTTGTCTGAATAGTAAAAGCAAAAACAGAGCCCTTGCCCGGTTCACTCGAAACTGAAATAACCCCTCCCATTAGCCCGATCAGTTTTTCACAGATAACCAACCCCAACCCTGTACCGCCGTATTTCCGGGTGGTGGAAGAATCTACCTGTGAGAAAGCTTTAAAAAGGCGTTCTAATTTATCCGCCGGAATACCAATACCGGTATCACACACCTTAAAACACAATTCTATTTCACCGCCGGACTTTTGTTCCTTCTGAAATATTTTTATAAATACATCTCCTTTGGATGTAAACTTGACCGCATTGCTTACCAGGTTTATTAATATCTGGCGTAACCGGGTGGGATCGCCAATAATGTGTTCGGGAACATTGGCATCTATCTGGTAAACAAGATCAATTCCCATCTGTGCCGATTTGCTGGCAAAAACATCCAACACCTCTTCCACACAAGTTCGCAAATTGAAGTCTGCATCTTCGAGTTCCAATTTGCCTGATTCAATTTTAGAAAAATCGAGTATATCATTTATTACGGTCAGCAAACTTTCTCCACAGGTTTGAATGGTTTCAGTATAGCCGTTTTGTTCGCTGGTTTGTGATGTTTGAGCCAATAATGAAGACATGCCAATAATGCCATTCATGGGGGTACGTATTTCATGACTCATGGTAGCCAGGAAAACACTTTTTGCTTTATTTGCCTGTTCTGCTTCTTCCACCGATAAAGCCAATTGCTTTGTACGTTCGGTAACAAGCATTTCCAGTTTCTCATTACGTCTATTGATGCTGTTAATGCGAACCCGGAAAAAAATAACAGTCATGCTGACTATTATAAGTACAACACCCAATTTAAACCACCATGTCAGCCAATACGGCGGTATTATGGTAAGTTGAATTTCTTTTATATGGCCGGACCATTCACCTGCATTATTTAACCCCTTTATTTTTAATGTATATTGTCCGGGATCCAGTTTTGTATAAGTAGCTCTTCGCTCCGTGCCTATTTCATTCCAGGCTTTATCAAACCCGTCAAGCATATAGGCATACTTCTTTTTTTCTGTCCCGGTATAATTAAGCGAAGCAAACTCAAATGAGATAACCGAGCTCGCATAGGGTAGTGTAATTTGATTTGTTTCCGAGATCGATTTTATTAATGGCAAAGGGAGACTGCTGTCTCCTGCTATAGCCACAGTTTTATTAAATAACTGAAAGTTGGTCAATAACAGGGGAGGGTCAAAATTATTATCCCTGATACTGTCCGGAAAAAATTCATTAAAGCCGTTAATACCACCGAAATACAACTCCCCGGTACTGCTTTTACAAAAAGCATGATCTTTAAATTCATAGGACTGCAGCCCATCTGCTACACCGAAGTTTTTGAATGTATGTGTCAACAGGTTCAATTGCGATAGCCCCCGGTTTGTACTAATCCATAAATTATTTTTTTCATCTTCCAGTAAGCCAAATACTGAATTATTTGGAAGGCCATCGGCAGTACTGTAAACAGTAAATGCTTTTGTTTTTGTATTAAAATAATCCAACCCAAGCATAGTGCTTATCCATAAATTCCCTTTTTTGTCCTTGTATAAGGCGGAAACAGTGTTATCACTAATGCTATTTTTTTTATCATTGTGCAAAAAGCTGGAGAACTGGTTGTTTTTTTTATCAAACATGTTAAGACCACCGCCATTTGTAGCCAGCCATAGATTGCCTGTACTATCTTCAGTGATCATGGTTATATTGTTGCTGCTGACTGTGCCGGTTTTTTGCACATCATTTACATGATGAGAAAATGTTTCGGTCCCAGGGTTATATAAATCAAGGCCACCACCATGGGTGCCTACCCATATATTTTTGTCATGGTCCTCAAAAATGCACCAGGCATTGTTATTGTTCAGGCTGCCCGGATTAGAGGGCATGTTTTTAAAATGCCTGTAGGTATTTTTTGGGGGATTGAAAATGGTTAACCCATCCCCCCAGGTGCCAACCCAAATATTTCCTTTGCTATCTTCCATAACATTCAATACATAATTTCCGCAGATACTATTTTTATCATTCAATTTGTGCTGGTAGTGCGTAAATGTTTTTTTGTGCTGGTCAAACAGATCAAGTCCCCCACCATCCGTACCAATCCATATTTTTTGCCTTGAATCTTCTACTATGCACAAGACATTGTTATTGCTTAAGCTATTGACATCGGAAGTATGTTTATAATGGGTGAACTTATTATTATCGCTGCTAAATAAATCTACGCCACCGGAAAAAGTGCCGATCCACATATTCCCTTTACTATCCCTGTAAGCAGTGTAAATGGAGTTACTGCTAAGACTGTTATTGTCCAGTTCATCGTGTTTATAGTTATTGAATATGCCGGAACCCGGATTGAGGATGCTCAGACCACCATTTTCTGTCCCCACCCATACATTACCCTTTTCATCTTCTCCTATGGAATGCACTGCATTTACCGGGAGACTATTGTTGTTATTATTGTCGTGCATAAAGCGGTGAAACTGCCTGGTCCGGGGATCAAAAAGGTTTAGCCCTCCGTCGTCGGTACCAATCCAAAGACGATGTTTGCTATCTTCTAATATTACGTACACTTTATTATCACTGATAGAGCTGGTATTGTTTTTATCAAATTGAAAACGGGTAAAGGAATTGTCTTTGTTGTTAAATAGATTCAGTCCGCCTCCATATACTCCTACCCAAAGGTTATGCTTCGCATCTTCAGCAATGCTTTTTATAAAATTGCCGGCAAGGGATTTACTGTCTTCTTTGATGTTTGTAAATCGTGTCACCTGGTTGGTAGTGGGATTCAACCTGTTCAGTCCTGCATCAGATGTGCCTATCCATACATTTCCTTCGTGATCTTCGGCTAGGCAGGACAACATATCACTTGAAATACTGTTGCTGTTATTTCTATCGTGTCTTAACTGTGTGAATCTTTCTTTTTCACGGTCAAATTTATTCAACCCGCCACCGGCCGTTGCTACCCATATATTGCCTTTTGAATCTTCAATAATATTGTTAATGAAGTTATTACTCAGGCTGTATGCATTCTTCGCATCGTAGCGGAAAATGGTAAATTTGTACCCATCATACCTGTTAAGGCCATCACGGGTACCGAACCACATAAACCCCCGGCTGTCCTGTAGTACACAAAGCACGTTGTTTTGCGACAGGCCGGTATTTATATCCAGGTGGTCAAACTTTAAATTTACTTTTTGGGAGTAGCTTTTGGCCGAAATCGTTTGTAATAGCACCAATAGCGAAAGGATAAAAAGACTCCTTAAGAAGTTGAAAGGCAAATCAATATTAAGGACGGTTTTCATGTAGTTTCAGGACAATCGCGTTTTATACCTGGTTTAGATTTTTGGATACTAATAAATTTTGAAAGGCGGATAGTAGTTATAGATAACGATGTTATATTAGAACTATTTTAATATTTAATTGATATTTATGGCTTCTAAGTAGTATTACTTATCGGATAAGCGATCGTTTTTTTTCCTGTACAAGGTTTGTTCCTGGCCAGGGCGTTTCAACCGTTGAATGGAATACCCTTAAATGAATAGTCAAAACCCAAATTGGCTGCCCGGTTGCTGGTAATTTGCTTACCCTATTTTCACAGCAGTTTATCAGCCAGCTTTGTGTAAATTGTAGGATGAAATATTTTATGCTCATTTTTATTATAGTGATTGTTGCTTCGCTGAGCTATAAGTATTTTTTTGCAGAGGACCTTCCGGCAGCATTTGTAAAGCAAATAAATAACCAGCCAAATCCATTTGCTGTGCCAAAAGACAGTAACAAGATTGTATGGCAAAGGGCCAGGCAATATCTTGCTGAAAGGAGATGGCTCATTAATGGGAGCCCTGTTCAGGAAACAGATTCATCTTTATATGTCCCTTATTACAACCAAGAAAAAAAAGGGGCGTCCATTAAAATTGAAAGCAGAAAGGTTGGCGACTCAGTGGTTTTTACAGCATACTTTTGGAATTATCAAACGCTTAATGAAGGGAAGTCAAAAGAAATGGCTTTGTTTATGAATAAGGGTATCAGCAAGTATAATTTTCAATAGCGTTGCCTTAAATAACAAAATCAGACTGGATAAAAGGGGGCAAAGGCTAAGATTTTGCTGCCCCTCTACCTTTGCAGAAGCCTCTTTATGCAAAAAAAATATTATATATCTCAATTGAACTAAGTAGCTTTAGTCAGCACTTACACTCTATCCCACCAAAAGAAAAAAGAGCATTATAACAGTTGTACTTCTTTTTGGCTCTATACTAAATATAAGATATCAATATGCAAAAAGCCTGCTTGCTGTTTACCTTACTGGCCAGCATTCCCGGCATCTCTTTTGCCCAGCCATCGGAATTGTGCCGTTCTTTCGGTGCATTGATGGAGGAATCGTATACAAAATTTTCCGGGATGGTCGGCAGTGAATTGGTATCTCAAAATAACTACAAAAGAACAGCATCCACCTTTGAAGTAAAAAATGCAAGTTCCTGCTATATAGAAACCTCCAGTGTGGATACCTACTGGTATGCTGAATATGGTTCTTTCGGCAGCCTGGAAGAAGCAAAGGTGAAAATTAAATCGCTTCAATTAGAATTTACAGCATGCTTTCCAGGGGTGGAGTTTGTAGAACGAATCAACAATGCTACTTTTTTGCCCTTGTATGATTTTAAAGAAACTACAACCTATGGTATAAATTTTCTAAAAGCGGAATTTGGTATTTATCGCAGCAATGATGAAAAATTCATTGCTTTTTTCAGGATGCCTGAAAATGCTGGCACTTTACATTATTTCAATATCAGCAATGAACCTGGTACTTCTGCTTTTGCTAAAGGAATCAGCCAACTTATATCAGCAGCTTCCAGTGGTTTTAAAAACATCCTCGGCAGGCCTGTATTGGATGGTACTTTTTTAAAAACCTATCAGAGCAACTATTGCCTTCCCGGTGCATTGGATTGCGAAATAGAAGAAGTGGCAGTGTTTAAACATTACAAAGCCTGCTTCAGTCGAAATGTAGCTGCAACGGTTGTGGAAACGGAACTGCAAAAGTTAGCCGATTATGTTAGTAGTTCACTTGGAAAAAAATATATGTGGTGTTCAATTGAAAATGGCTTTGGCTTTATTGAATCAACCAATGCATCGGTATTCTATAGCCCATTGATTGAAGTAATAAAAGAAAAAGAGAAGGGTAATAAATTTAATATTTTAATCAGGGTAAGCGAGCAAACAAAATATTAATAAATAGGGTCCTGCTAACTCATCATTAAAGAACTCCTGATATGAACAAGTTGATAGCCTTAACAGTTATTGGATTTATAATCATTTCTCCGGCTAAAGCCCAGCATATTCCTGATAATAATTTTGCTGAAGCGATAAGAAAAAACTGTGGCGAATGTATTGATCCCGGCAATAACCTGCTGACCCCGGCAAAAAATATAAAAAAACTCGACCTGGAGAATAGAGGCATTGAAAGTATTGAAGGTGTAGAAGGATTTAGTTCTTTAACAGAACTCGATTGCAGGGCCAATAGAAATATATATAGTTTACCTAACCTGCCTGTTTCATTAAAAGAATTATGGATAGGCAACACAGGTGTAAAAAGCATGCAATCTTTGCCACCGTTACTTGAACTTCTTGAATGCAATGAATGTACATTTACCTCCTTACCCGCTTTGCCTGCAACTTTGCAAAAACTTTTTTGCGAAAAAAGCGGGCTTACTTCACTGCCTCATTTGCCGGAATCCTTAACCGATCTTTATGCAAACTATTCACCCATTATCAGTTTGCCCAATATACCCACAGGGTTAAATACACTTTATATTTATGGCACAAAAATTACATCTCTTCCCCCTTTTCCTGATGGCTTAAACTATTTTAAGATAAGTGACAATATGATTGATTGTGTTCCCAGCAATAATACCAAGCTGTGGATACGTGACATTAATGGGGATCCGATAAAAACCACTTTTTGTAAGGGGAACCCAAAACCTGCTGCTGGTGCGGCAGCGGAAAATAAGGAAAAGGAAAACAAGACTATACCTGAAATAAAAAAATGTATAAGCGGAGATTGTGACAATGGAACAGGTACACTTGAAACTGATAATTCCGAAGGGCATATAATCTATAAAGGTAGTTTCAAAAACGCTTTATACAATGGACAAGGAAGCATCGTAGTAAAAGACAAATATAAATACACCGGAAGTTTTAAGGATGGGGTATTAGATGGAAAAGGCGTATTCACGGCTATTGACAATGGATTTGTTTATACTGGAGAATTTAAAAACAACAATAGAGAAGGTACCGGCACTTTAGTGTTCAAAGACGGAAAAAAGTCAACAGGAATTTGGAAAGAAAACAGGTTGTGGTCCGGTACTGGCCTTTTTAAGTATGGAGAAAATAAATCTTATTACGGCAGCGTAAAAGAGAATTTGCCGGATGGTCAGGGGATATTCAGCTTTGCAAATGGAAAAAAATTTACAGGCAGCTTTTCAAAAGGGGGCCATTGACAGGGAGTGGTTACTTTTATTTCCAGGCAGACAGTGCAAGTTATGAAGGAAATTTTGTGAATGGTAAGTATAGCGGTATGGGAATATTTACCAATCCCGGGGGACAGGTATTCACCGGCATTTTTGAGGATGGAACACTAAATGGTAAAGGCAAATGGACCCATCCCAAGGGCAATAAATATGAAGGCAATTTTAAAAATGGGGGTTTTGACGGGTATGGAGTAATGAAATACTATGATGGCTGGGTGTATAAAGGAAACTGGACGAATAGTAAAAGAAACGGGCAAGGTATGATGTACGACAAGGATGGAAATTTAGATTACACGGGCGATTGGAACAATAGTGAAATGGTAAACCAGGAAAAATCTGTTTCCTATAAAAAAGAATTATGGGAAGATGCAAAAAAGGTATTTGGCAGGACATATTTTGAAGGAACAATGGATGAAGCTGTGAAAGTAAAACACGAGTACCATTTAAACAGTGATTATACCTTGTCGGGTTCGGTAGTAACCCATGATATATCTGATAACGTATGTGACAGGGATTTTACCGGCACTTACGATCCCGTTAATCATACATTGCATTTAGTATATGGCGTAATCAGGTTGCATACAACAAAATTTAATGGAGAACTCTATACTTCTTTTGAAGGGACTTCTGATTCTAAAGTGTTTATCAACGGGAATAACCACGATTACTTTCAAATCAAGGGTACTGATAGCAAAGGGAATGCATTTACTGAAACAGACCTTAGATAATGCATTGTAACATCCTTACACTGTATTTCTGTAATACAGCCAGGTTGAATTAGGTTAAAAAACAACGATAAAAACAACAATATGAAAAAAAAAGTAAACGCTTTGCTAACAGTTATTGCCGGTTCATTATTGCTTTCTTTTACGCTTACTGTTGCCAATGCGCAGGTTGTTTCTATTCCCGATGTAAATTTTAAAGCCGCTTTGATAGCTGCAGGAGTGGATAAAAATAAAGATGGGGTGATACAGGAAAATGAAGCAATGCTTGTAGAAAAGCTGGAAATAGCCGGTAAAGAAATAGCGTCCTTAGAGGGGATAACTGCCTTTAAGCACCTGACTTTTTTATCCTGCGGTTCAAACAACCTGCGTTCTTTACACCTGTCAAACAATACCGAACTTACTGACCTGGCATGCAGTAACAACAAACTTATTGCTCTTGATATCGCGGCACTTGTAAATCTGAAGCGCCTGATATGCAGCATGAACAAACTTACTGCCCTGGATATTTCGCACAATAAACTTACGCTGCTTGATTGTTCCTATAACCAGCTTACAGAGCTTGATATATCGGCAAATAAAGAGTTATCGACATTTACCTGTTCACATAACCCCTTGCTTACTAAAATTTATATAGCAGGAGGTATCAATCCCAATGACGGCTGGGTAAAAGATGCAGGAGCTAAATGGCTTACCGGGCCAACCAGGGTTGCTGCTAAACCAGTTGTTAAAACGGACCTTGTTCCAAAAGATCAAATTGTGTCTATCCCCGATGAAAAATTTAAAGCGGGTTTGATAGAAGCAGGAACAGACAAAAATAAAGATGGGAACATACAGGAGAGTGAAGCAGCGGCTGTAACGGAAATCAAACTGACTTTTAAAGAAATAACATCCCTGGAAGGAATTGGGGCATTTAAGAATTTAAAAAAGCTTGATTGTAATAGTAATCACCTGACAAAATTAGATGTATCAAACAATGAGCTGCTTACTCATCTTGACTGCTCGGCCAATCAACTTACGAGCATTGATATTTCCAAAAATTTGAACCTGAAAGCGTTTTCCATTTCAAATAACCAACTTACTTCTATAGATATATCTAAGAACCTGCTGCTTACCGAATTCAGTTGCTCATACAATCATGAGCTTACTTCCCTGGATGTTTATAATAATACAAAATTATTCACATTAAATTGCAGCAACACCCTTATTACCACTTTAGATGTTTCAACCCTGGTGGATCTTTTCATTTTAGGATGTGATAACAATCGAATTACTACTATTAATCTATCTAAAAACGGGAAGTTATCAATGCTCAATTGCTCCCGAAATCAACTGGTGGAATTAGATGTATCCCAAAACCCTGCTTTGGATCACCTTGATTGTACCAACAACGAATCACTTATTAAAATTTATATAGCGCCAGGATCAACGCCGGATTCGAATTGGCAAAAAGAGTATCGGGCCCAATGGATTAAAAAATAACCGTATCATAATAATTATTGCACTACTGCTGCTTTTAGCGGCTTAAATGTAACAGATATGAGAAAAATACCGGCATTGTTACTATGGCTTGTATTAATAACATGTATGCCTGCTGTTTCTTTTGGCCAGGCAGCAGATAATAAGCAGGTAAATGAATTAAAAATAAAAGCCGATAAGGCATACAAAAAAAATCATTACGAAGAAGTTGTTGAATATAGCCTGCAGTTGCTCCAAATCTATACAACTGCCAAAGACGATGCTTCGGCTATCGAAATAAGAGGGCGCCTGGCTTCCTGCTATGATTATATAGGCGATAAAGCAAGGGATAACAAGGATTACCTTAAGCAAATTGAGTATTACAAAAAAGCAATAGCTATTGATACCGCGGCGGGCTATCACTTTATAAAAGAAGACCTGCAATCGGCTTTGGATACACATATACCACCACTCCTGGAGGAGGCCGCCAACCTTGCAAAAAATAAAAAATACAAAGACGCCACGGACCTGTATAATAAGATATTACAGGCAGATCCTTCCAATCAAATGGCACACCAGGGCCTTAACGATGTACCAATTGCCCAAACAGATACAAAGGGTGGCATTGAACTGTTGAACAATAAAATAAAAGTAGATTCATCCGATTATTTTGCCTACACAAGCCTTGAAAAAATACTAAAAGACAAAAAAGATACTGCTGCCTTAATAAACCTATTGCTTATAATGGTAAGAAAGGTAAAAGGAGACAACCTGGTGCAGGTGTACGATGACATGCAGGATTTTTATACCAATTGGAGGAAAGATGAACATATTGCCGAAGTATGGTTTAACCTCAAGGTTAATAATTTGTATTCAGATAAAATGAAGCTGGAAGAATTTGAAAGAAAGAACAGGGAGAACGGATATAACGCACATGTTGATACCATCATTGCAATTTACCAGCGCCTCTGGAACAATAAGGACGATCAGTACCAACCTACAGGCATAAATTATGCCTTCACTTTTTTATTAAACCCTTATAATAAATTAACCACATCCGGGGCCGATCTTAGAAAAGCGGAAAATATCCTTGATCATGATATTACTATAAACTACAAAGAAATTATCCGCGATAAGGATATCATCCATCCGCAAAGCGACTATAAATACGGCAACAGGGCAGCGAAAGAAGAAAACCAAAAAGCTCTTGCAGGCCGGCTGCTGGAAGCAAAAGCAGGAATACAGTTTCTTGCAGGAGATATACAACAGGCAAAGGAAACGCTGGAAAAAGAAGACGAGGTGCTAAAGCTAATGACTGATAAATTTCCAAAAGAAAGGCAGGTGTATTTTGTAAATATGATAGCCCTTTATAATGGACTGAATGACGCAGCTGCAGCCAAACTATATTATGATAAATTTAAGCAGTATATACCTGCACATTTTGATCCCAGGGGAAATTTATGTACTCGTTTTATGCACGGTAATGAGGAATATTATTTCCAGATGAATAAATATAGCAGGTAATAAACAAGGGGTGGCAGGCGATTATCACAATGCTAAACAAATAGATGAGGAAATAACAGCAGAAACTGCGGAACGCTTAAACCAACGAATAAGAGCAGAAGAAGAGAGGGTGAGAGATGAGTACCAGCAACAGTTCAATGATAAGATAAAGGGCAAAAAAAAGTATAGG
>Ga0075024_100000194_pt1 | contig 19488 bp, 18 predicted proteins | sample Str013_2_FD_71389 | JGI IMG/M metagenome (GOLD analysis project Ga0075024, IMG submission 71389) | Freshwater sediment microbial communities in response to fracking from Pennsylvania, USA - Straight Creek_MetaG_SC_2013 | ecosystem: Environmental > Aquatic > Freshwater > Creek > Sediment... | reverse complement strand
TGTTAAATTAACGGCCTACAACGTAAAGACAAAGGAAAAAGGCGTTACAGTATTGGATGCGGTTATCACAAAAACTGCTAAAGGAGCATATATGGCCCAGGGTCATGACGGGAAGGGAAACAAGCTTACCACCCTGCTTGGAGCGGAGAAGGCACTTGCAGCTATTAAAGCCGGAATCGCCAAACAAGGCTGGTAATAATCAACATGGAAACGATTGGTAGCCCTTTAATCAATTCGAAAGGGTTGGGTTAAAGAAACTATCGCTACAATACATTCAAAGCCCCCGCAAATACTGCAGGGGCTTTTCTATTTGAGGTAAGCAAAGAATGCGGTTTCAGCCATCAGATAAACGCCATATGGTCGAACGGCCTGCCCAGTATCTTCTGGTCGTCGGCCTTCAGCCAGTTATTGAGAACGGTAGCATATACATTCTTGAAATCAACCTGGTACTTCAAATCGCCTTCCTGTAAATCAGACAGGTCGGGCATGGGGTTGATGATGCCTTTTTGTTTCAGGCCACCCCCAATGAAAAACATATTGTTGGCCGTGCCATGGTCGGTACCGCCACTGAAGTTTTGGTTCACCCTTCTTCCAAACTCTGAGAAGGTCATTAACAACAGGTCCTGGAAGCGGTTATTTCCTTTCAGGTCGTCTGTAAAGGCTTTTACAGCGTCATTCAATTCAGTAAACAAACGCTTTTGCTGTCCTTCCTGCGCCACATGGGTATCAAAACTGCCCAGTGAAACATAATATACTTTGGTATTGATATCCGAAAGTACCAGGGAGGCGATGGTCTTGAGGCTTTGTCCCAATCCCGTAGTTGGGTAGGTGGCGGATGTTGGGTGCAATTTGCTTTGTTCAAATATATAATCCGCACTGCTCAGGGTTTCGGCCATTGTTTTATAGAGGTAGTCTACAGTTTGGTCACCCCCTTCATTCTTGTGTTGTGCCAGCAGGTCCTTATAATATTTTTCATGACTGGTATTGTATAACCTGCGGGGATCTTTCATGGCAATGCCATTCATGTTATCACCCTTTAATGCAAGGCTCAGCACATCATCAATCTCCAGCGCCTGTGTAGGTTTATCGCAGCCACTGCATTGTGCATCGAGGTATCGGCCAATCCATCCGCTGTTTACAAATTCATTGCTGTTGCTGGCGCTGTGCCAGATATCCATACTTCTGAAATGCGACCTGTCGGGGTTTGGATAACCTACCCCATTCATGATACCAAGACTGCCTTCATCGTACAAACCTTTGAAAGCAGTAAGGGCAGGATTAAGGCCTACCTCATCCGTCACCAGCAAGGCGCTGTCTTTTTGAATACCCAGTTTGGGCCTTGACTTGTAATAAATATCATTGCGTACAGGTATCACCGTATTTAAACCATCGTTGCCACCACTGAGTTGAAGTACCACCAATACTTTATTACCCGGCGGAACCATCTTTGGTAATTCAAATGCCTTCATGAATTTTGGCAGCAACAGAGAGGCCGTGGCCAGTGATCCAATCTGTATGAATTGTTTTCTTTTAATCAACATACTCAATAACTTTTTGCGTTTGTGCGCTTTGTTAACAAAGTTGGTATTCGGGTGTACTCATTAATTGTATGGTAGTCGTCTTTATAAAACTCTCCCTTCCGCTTGCATCCGTATAATTATTCAGCAGGGACTGGTCCACTCCTTTGAAGGTTTGCAATACCATTCCTGATATAGCAGCAACAAGGTTTTCCCTGGGTATTGCTTCAAACTGTTTTAAGTAAGCCTGCCAGTCAATAGAAGCCATAATCTGTTGCGCGGGCTTGTTGTTGGCATTTCCTTTCCTGTTCACATTGGGTATACCCACCGCCTCATTCTTATCCATTCTTCCCATCATCTGGTCATCATCATCCTTGGGTTTTACCTGGAACTTGTCGCCTGCGTAGATTAATTGTGGAATGCGGAGACGCATCATTAAGGTAGAGCTGTCTATCCAGTTTTTACCACCCGGCCACCCGGCCACATTGGGAGGATAAAACAATACCTGTCCCAGCAATCGCTGCAGCAGCAACTGTGATTCTTCATTCTGGATTTGCATGGGCAGCATCCGTCTTATGCCAACAATCAATTCAATGGGTGATTTTATTTTTGCGCCAATATTCTTTTCATTGTAGAACCAGTCACTGGTAAAAATATCGGTCATCAATCCTTCTATGTGGTAATTGCTTTGGTAAAAGCGGTCAGCCAGCCATTCTATCTTATCAGGGTCGGCCTGTTCATTTACGAAATACCGGTAGATTTTTTGGGTTATGAATTTTGCTGTTTGCTTTTGTTCAAGGATAATATCCAGTATATCGTCGCCATTGAAATTGCCGGATTTGCCTAAGAAGGTTTTATCATCCGTATCATGCAATTGCTGCCTGAAGGTAAAATCGCCATTCACAGCAGCACCCCAGCCAGTAAAGGCGCGTGCACTTTCTTTTATATCGTCTTCTGTATAATTGCCCCTGCCCAGCGTAAAGAGTTCCATTACTTCCCGGGCAAAATTCTCATTGGGATGACCCTTCCTGTTCTGGTTGTTGTTCAGAAAATTGAGCATGGAAGCACTCTTGCTCACTTCGCGGAGCATGGTACCAAAATTTCCCAAAGCATTGCGCCTTGTGATGTCCAGCAATTGTTGCTGGAAAAAGATATTGATGGTGCGGGTGGAAAAATGACCGTGCCAGAACAGGCTCATTTTTTCACGCAATTGCTGATCGCTGTTTATCATTTGTCCCAGCCAGGCCAGGTTGAGGTTCTTTAGACCGTCTCTCGACTTTTCCCGCAATTGCTTCTTTTGGTCTTCTGTCAATTGCCTTTTTTCCATCTGGCCTATTTCATCAATGCCCATGACCAAACCCTTCAGGTAATCGTCCGCCACATCAATATAGGCGGGTGTTTTGGAAGAGGCATTTAATAAGGCTTTGTAATATGTTTTATGGGAGGCGGTGGTTACCTGTTGTAATTCTTCAGCAGCGGGACCGAATCCAGCCCGCCATAACAAATGCTGGTTTCTTTGCTGATTTGAAACGGACATAGTGACTGGAAAGTTTTATGGTGAATTGGTGTGACTCTCAATGAAACGAAAAGTTTAAATTAAAATTTTCCTCTTTTGGCCCCTTAACAATTGGGATTGATGCATTCATTATTTTATTAACTTTAAAATCCATTCAAGCCGCCATAGAAGTGAAAACCCGTGCATTTAAATATTTTTCTCCCCTTATCATCTACGCCGGCTCGCTTATTTCCTTTACATCCCATGGGCTCAGGTGTTATTCGCCGCTTATTTACGCCTGGATTGTCATTCCCCTGCTGGAACTAATGATAAGGCCCGATAGCTCCAACCTGGATGAAGCAGAGGAAGAAATGGCAAAGCGGGACAGGACTTATGATTTTATTTTATATTTTATTGTGCTGCTGCAGGTGCCTACCCTTTTTTATTTCCTGTATCATATTAAGGACCCTGGAGTAACCCTGGTGGATAGGATTGGCCGTATTGGCAGCATGGGTTTGCTCTGCGGCACTTTTGGAATAAATATAGGCCACGAACTAGGGCATCGTGTCAACCGCTTTGAACAATGGCTGGCAAAGCTGTCCTTAATGACTTCTCTCTACATGCATTTCTTTATTGAACACAACAAGGGGCATCATAAAAATGTAGCCACACCGGAGGACCCCAGCAGTGCGCGTTATGGAGAAATGATCTATACTTTCTGGTTCCGCACTATTGTATACAGTTATATCAGTGCCTGGAAGATCGCCAACCAGGAAATGAGGAAGAGAGGGAAATCCATCTGGCACTGGAAAAATGAAATGATACAGGCGCATGTAATTCAACTGTTATTTATTGGGCTGATATATTACCTGTTCGGGTTAATGGTATTGGGTTATTTCTTAATTGCCGCGTTAATTGGTATACTATTGCTGGAAACGGTAAATTATATTGAGCACTACGGTCTTTCGCGCAAACCCACCGGCGAAGGAAAATATGAAAGGGCAATGCCGCAGCACAGTTGGAACAGCAATCACATTATTGGCAGGTTAATGTTGTTTGAATTAAGTCGTCACAGCGATCACCATTACCTGGCCAGTCGCAAATACCAGGTACTCCGTCACCACGATGATGCACCCCAAATGCCAACGGGATATCCAGGCATGATGATATTGTCTTTGTTTCCACCAATCTGGTTTACGGTAATGAACAACCGCATTCGCCACATGGAAGTCCATGAACAATCTGTCATCGCATAAGTGTTTTTATATAATAAAGCAGGGCAATTCTACGCCTCTTGTGTAATTCAGTTATTTGAGTATATTTGGGTTCACCTTAAATCCTTATATATGAATTTTTTTGACCGGTTAGCAAATGGCTGGAGCATCGCCATGACAAGCTTCAAAGTGCTCAGGGAAAACAAGAAACTCATCGTCTTTCCCATTCTTTCCGGAATCTCCATTGTACTGGTAATCGCATCCTTTGTTACAGCCATGTTTGCTTCAAAAGGCTGGGACGTTGAAGCTATCAATGTGGGTGAAAGGAACCAGCCCTTGTATTATTTTATTATTTTCTGTTTTTACCTGGTCAACTACTTTATTGTTGTGTTCTTTAATATGGCGCTGATTCATTGCAGCCGTTTGTATTTTCAGGGTGAAGAAGTAACCATCAAAAAAGGATTACAATTCAGCATGAGCCGAATACCATCCATATTTGCCTGGGCGGTTTTTGCAGCCACTGTTGGATTGATTCTTAGAATAATCCAGGAAAATGTAGGTGCCCTTGGTAAATTCATTACCGGGTTAATTGGAATAGTATGGAGTATTGCCACCTTCTTTGTAGTACCCATTATTGCTTATGAAAATGCAGGCCCATTGGATGCATTCAAGCGTTCTACTAAACTAATGAAAGAAAAATGGGGACAGAGCCTGGCTGCTAATTTCAGTTTTGGCCTTATTCAGTTCCTTGGAATATTGGTTGTAGCGGTGCCTTTATTTTTTGCAGGTTCTATTATCCATCCAATTCTGGGTGTGGCATTGGCCTTTGCAGGAATGATGATCGTAATAGCCATTATCAGCGCAGCACAAACCATTTTTGTAAGTGCCGTGTATCACAACATTACAGGTGATCCTGTTAAACAATTTACAGACCAGCAGATAGAAAATCTTTTTGAAACGAAGAGATAATACTTACATATTTATAAAAAAAGTTCCCGTGTACAGGCGCCAGGCTGAGACACGGGAACTTTTTCTTTTTTATATACTTGGTTTATACCAATACTTCAGCACCAAAATAGCGGTGCAATGATTTTGGCAGATTAATACCATTGGCTGTCTGGTTATTTTCCATCAGGCAGGCCACAATTCTTGGCAATGCGAGAGAGCTCCCATTCAAGGTGTGGACAAATTGCATTTTACCATTGCTGTCTTTGAATCGCGCTTTCATCCTGTTGGCCTGGTAAGATTCGAAATTGGAGACAGAACTTACTTCCAGCCATTTTTGCTGGGCCGCACTGTATACTTCAAAGTCATAAGTCAGGGCTGATGTAAATCCCATATCGCCTCCGCATAAGCGAAGAATGCGATAGGGTAGTTCCAGGGATTGAACCAGACGTTCTACATGACTCACCATTTCTTCCAGTATATCGTAACTGGTTTCAGGATTTACCAGTTGCACCAATTCCACTTTGTCAAACTGGTGCAGCCTGTTCAGTCCGCGCACATCCTTACCATAACTGCCGGCTTCCCTTCTGAAACAGGGCGTATAGGCCGTCATCTTTACCGGTAAGTCATTTTCTTTCAAGATTACATCGCGGTAAATATTGGTAACGGGTACCTCTGCGGTAGGGATTAAATAAAAGTTATCTTCTGTAGCGTGATACATTTGGCCTTCTTTGTCGGGCAATTGTCCTGTACCATAAGCAGAAGCTTCATTCACCATATAAGGTGGCAAGTATTCTGCATATCCTGCCGCAGTATTGTATTCAAGAAAATATTGAATGAGTGTACGCTGCAGTTTTGCTCCTTTACCAATATATACAGGAAACCCGCTACCGGTAATTTTATTGCCCAGTTCAAAATCTATCAGGTTGTATTTTTTTGCCAGGTCCCAGTGCGGTACAGCGCCTGCAGGCAATACCGGTTTGGTTCCACCTTCTCTTACCACTACATTGTCTTCGGGTGTTTTACCAACGGGCACTTTTTCGGAGGGGAGATTTGGCAACAGGTATAATATGGCTTCAATATTCTTTTCGGCTTCAGAAAGCTTTTCATTGTCCTGCTGCCCCTTTAGTGCCGCCACCTCTTTCTTTAAATTTTCAGCTTTTTCTCTTTCCCCTTTTGACATTAATTGACCTATCTCTTTGGAAGCCGTATTAATCTTACTTTGAATATCTTCCTGCTCCAGCTGGTATTGCTTGCGTTTATCATCCCATTTGATTAATTCATCTACCAGCTCGGTCTGTTTAAAATTTTTAACGGCAAGTCTTTCCTTCACCAATGATGTGTTTTGCCTGATAAATGCCACTTGTAACATGTTATTTCCTGTTTGCGGCAAAGGTAATTGTTGAGAGGCACTCCAACAACGGCATAAAAACTTTAGATTAGTGTAAAACTTAGCAGTATGATTGATCCTACAATGATTACAACGAACATTGAACTGAGCGGTTTCCGCATTACAAAAAACCTGGGTGTAGTAAGGGGCATCACAGTTCGTTCACGCAGTTTGCTCGGCAATATGGCCGGTGGAATTCAAACCTTATTTGGTGGAAGAATATCCATTTATGTAGAGTTGTGCGAAAAAACACGTGAAGAAGCTTTCCAGCACATGATGATCCATGCGGCGGAAAGAGGCGCCAATGCGATCATTAATATGCGTTATGATGCCAACGAGGTGATGAATGGCGTTACCGAAGTATTGGCCTATGGTACTGCAGTGGTTGCTGAAAAAATAAACTGAGTTGATAAAGGGAAGTCTTTACTATTGCTTTGCCTTTATCTTTGCAGGATGTACACGAAGGATGATTTACAAACAAGGTGGTGGAAACTGGAAGAGCGTTTAATGGATCGGTTTGGTAAGAAACCAGATATGGAAGCCATATTGTTTCTTATTGGGATACAGGAAGTAGGAGAAATAAAAAATAAATTTTCCAAGGAACAGAAGCAGGATTTGATGCATGTGGCAGTTTGTACTGTTCTCTCCTCCAGTGGTTATTACGAACTGGAAGGTGCTGACGCAGACGGTTGGCCGCATTTCAGGCAATTAAAGACATTGCCGCAGATGGACCTGGTAACACAGGAAAATTTTATGAAGGACCATGTGCTGATGTATTTTGACCAGCAGGATCAATAAGCATTAAACCTTTTGTTTGCTACCAATTAAATTCTATTCATGAACCAATACCGTTCAAGGTTGCAGGTGATGGCCGGGACATTTTTCATGATCCTGCTTGTTTGTTCCTGCAACCCTAAAATAGGCGACGGCCTCAGGAAAAAGGATTTGAAAAAAGACGTGGAAATGGTGACTACCAGCGGAACCATGGTTATCCGCCTTTCCGATTCTACTCCCCAGCACAGAAACAACTTCCTGAAACTGGTGAAGCAACATTATTATGACAGTGTATTGTTTCACCGGGTGATAAAAAATTTTATGATACAAGGGGGCGACCCCGATAGTAAGCGGGCGGTGGCTGGTAAGCAGTTGGGCAATGGCGGTCCTGCCTATACCATACCCGCAGAATTCAGGAGTACATTATTTCATGAGAAAGGTGCAATCGCAGCGGCACGTGAAGGAGATGACGTTAACCCTAAAAAAGCCAGCAGTGGCAGCCAGTTTTATATAGTACAGGGGAAAAAATTTACGGATGCCGGGTTGGACTCGGTAGAAACATACAGGCTGAAGGGAAGAAAAATACCACCTGACTGGCGGATTCTTTATAAAACTATTGGCGGTACCCCGCACTTGGACCAGGGGTATACCGTATTTGGAAAGTTAGTGAAGGGAATGGATGTACTGGATAGTATTGCATCCGTTGCCACCGGTGGAAGGCAGGGTGGTGACAGGCCAATTAAGGATGTAAGAATTATAAGCGTAAAATTGATTAAGCGCAGATAATACCCGCCAGATACCATTTTATTTTAATAAACGGTTGAGCTTTATTCAGCCAGTTTTCTTAATCTTTGCAGCACAAAATTATTTGTCATGAATTTTCCGGAAACACTTCGCTACACAAAAGATCATGAATGGATTAAACTGGAAGGGAATATCGCAACGGTAGGCATCACCGATTTTGCCCAAAGTGAACTGGGTGATATCGTTTACGTGGAAATTGAAACCGTTGGAAAAGCACTTTCTGCGGAAACAGTATTTGGAACAGTAGAAGCGGTAAAAACAGTAAGCGACCTGTTTCTGCCCATCAGCGGTACTATTAACGAAGTAAACCCCGCCCTGGCAAACCAGCCCGAACTGGTAAACAGCGACCCCTACGGAGAAGGCTGGATGATAAAAATGACTGTGGATAATCCTGCTGATGTGGCGGCCCTGATGGATGCAGCTGCCTACAAGGCAATTGCCGGCTGATAAATCTTTTTTTCTTCCCATTGCGTATATGATACCGGGCGATGATAAGTCGCTCGTTTTAAGTATCTCACTACACAAACCACCAGCCGATTGGACAAAACTGTTACATATAGTGAACAGGAACTTGTAACCTTTTTGCAAAAAAGGGATGAACAATACTTTAGCTACCTGTACGATCATTATTCAGGTGCTTTATACAGTATAGTTTTGCAGATTGTTCCCGACGCGGAGCTTGCCAGTGATGTATTGCAGGAGGCCTTTGTAAATATCTGGCGAAAGATAGAAAGCTACGATCCTACCAAGGGAAGATTATTTACATGGATGCTAAACGTAGCACGTAATTTAGCAATCGACACGCTTCGTTCCAAGGCTTATCAAAACAGCCGGAAGAACCAGGAGTTGCCGGATAACGTATATTTCGACAAGAATGGCGGTTCCACCCAATTAAACGTTGATAGCATCGGTTTAAAAAAGGCAGTGCAGCAATTAAAGAATGAACACCGGGTGCTGATAGATCTTGCTTATTTTAAAGGATATACGCACGAGGAAATTGCTGAAATAGAATCGCTTCCATTGGGAACCGTAAAAACAAGAATCAGGAGTGCATTAACACAATTGAGAGCATATTTAAATTGAATATACAGGAATACATATCAAGTGGTATCATTGAAAGCTACGTTCTGGGAATAGCCAGTCACGAAGAGCAACTCGAATTCGAGCGGCTTTGTGCTGAATACCCTGAAATTAAGGCAGCAAGGGATACATTTGAACTATCCCTGGAAAATCATTCCCTTACTAATGCTGTTGTACCGCCAGCACAAATTAAGAATCAGTTTTTGACGGCTATAAAAGAAACTGGCGCTGCCCCTGTGGTAAATATGTCTTCTGCCAGGTCAATTGATAAGGCAGTACCTGTTAGAAAAATGTACCCGGGAAGATATGTGGCAGCTGCATCCATTGTATTATTGGTGACAAGTACCGTACTTAATTTCTATTTCTACAAACAGTACCAAAGCTCTGTTGCGGATCTTAAAAATATCATTGCCAAAAGTGAAGAGACTGCAAGCAATAACCGTGTACTGCAGACAAAACTGGAGCTATACCAGTCTTCGCTCGACATGATAAAGAACCCCAATATGGCGGTAATTGCATTAAAGGGTGAACCAGTTGCACCTTCCGGCCTTACCACAGTATACTGGGACAGGCAATCAAAAGATGTTTACCTGCTGGTGAGCAACTTGCCCCAACCTGCAACTGATAAGCAATACCAGCTTTGGGCAATCGTAGATGGCGTACCCGTTGATGCAGGAACGCTTGACATGAATAATGCAACCGCACTGGTAAAGATGAAGAACATTCCACGTGCACAAGCATTTGCTATTACACTGGAAAAGAAAGGAGGCAGTCAAACGCCTACCATGCCTATTTATGTAAAAGGTGCCGTATAATACTCCACTGTTTCTATTTTTTCCTACAGTAAAATCTGTTAGTTTTAGCAAAAAAATTGGCTTCAAGACTATTAAAGAGATTGATTATACCGATTGGCTGGACGCTGATAATCCAGATCTTATTATGTCTTCCGGGATCTGCATTTCCCAAGAGTGATTTATTTAAAATCCCCCAATTAGATAAGATAGTGCACATCATTTTATTTGGTGGATTTGTGGGGTTTTGGTGCTACTATCTTTCTTTAAAAAATATTCCGATGGAGCGGTTAAAACGCCTTTTTTTTATGGTGTTTTTAATCGCCATGGCAAATGGAATTATACTGGAGTTTATTCAGCGGGATTATATCCCCAATAGAAGTTTTGAGGAAGCCGATATCATTGTTGATGTCATTGCAGCGGGGATTGCCTATGGGATTTGTAACCTGAAGTTGTTGAAAACCAGTACGTAATTTAAAAAGAAAGGCCCCTGTGGAAACAGGGGCCGTAACCAAAACTAACTGCTTATGAGAAAATTGACTGCTTATGTGAGAGTCATTTATTAAGAACTTCTGATAGTATAACGCAAAACAAATGCCAGTAGTATGACTATTCCCGTTAAAGAAGGTTTAAACCCGTCAAATTCTTTCTTCCCCTACCGGCTTTCAAATAACTACTATGTAAAATTACGTAGCGCTTAAAGTATTAGACGTCAAAGAAATGTTATAGGTTTCAATCCTTACACAAGCGCATTAGTTCCCTTACCAGTGGTCAAAAAGCATAGAAAATCCCGGGAAATCACTCATTGATAATCACCGGGATTTGTAGAATATATTACTCGTTCTCAATGCTGAACTATTTCCCAAATAAGCCTTTTACAGTATCCAGGATGCCGCCGCCAGGAGTTGCTGTTGCATTTCCACCCCCTGTAAACTTGCCAATCAGGCCCTTCAAATCAAACCCACTGCCACCCTGGCCACCCCCTGTTACATTGCCTAAAATGCTTTGAATATTAAAACTATTGTCATTGGGATCATTTGTCTTATGAACCAGGTTTTGCAATACCTGTGGAATCAGGTTGCCGGCTACCCCACTGGCAGCACCTTTATCAAGGCCGAATTTATCCATCAGGTTTTGTACAAAGCCTCCGGAGATTTGTTGAACCGCCGGATTGCCGGATATGTCTCCGCCCTGGTGGTTAAAAAGGTTAACTACATCCTGTGTATTTCCGCTGGATATCATTTTCTTTAACCCATCCATAATAGAATTGCCGGCTTCCGCTACCGCGGCGTCATTGTGTTCATTTGGAATCGCAGGGTTATTAATAATTGCACTGCCTGCATGCTGTTTGATAAGATCTAATAAATTTTCTAACATAAACGTTGTTTTTAGTTATGGGTAAGTTAGAAATTTCAAAAAGAAGGTTGCAGGATGGATAAATTTATTTTGCACTATAGGGGTAAAAACTGCTGTAATTTTCGAAGCAGTTTAGGAAGGGAAATGATAACCGGTTATCAGTTTTGCTTGGTCATCTTTTCTGCGTTCTCAGCAAATTGCAGTTTGTCTATGAGTTCCTGTATATCGCCATTTAATACCGCATCAAGGTTGTATAATGTTAATCCGATACGGTGGTCGGTAACGCGGCCCTGCGGGAAATTATAGGTTCTGATTTTAGCACTCCTGTCCCCGGTACTAACCAGGCTTTTCCGCTGACGTGAAATTTCTTCCTCCTGTTTTCTCACCTGTTCTTCATACAGCTTTGTACGAAGCATTTGCATCGCTTTTTCCCGGTTGCCCAACTGGCTCCTTTCTGTTTGACAAACCACTACAACACCCGTGGGAATATGGGTAAGAAATACTTTGGTTTCCACTTTGTTTACATTCTGTCCGCCGGCACCACCACTTCGGGCAGTTTCCATTTTTACATCACTTTCCTTCAATTCAAAATCAACTTCCTCCGCTTCAGGCATTACTGCTATTGTAGCAGCACTGGTGTGTACCCTGCCACTTCCTTCCGTATGCGGAACACGTTGTACGCGATGCACTCCGCTTTCGAATTTAAGCGTGCCATAAACATCATCTCCTACTACTTCCACCTGTACTTCTTTATATCCACCTACTGTACCTTCGCTTTCTGAAAGGATGGCTGTTTTCCAACCCCTTTTTTCACAGTATTTAATATACATGCGCAGCAAATCCCCGGCAAACAAACTAGCTTCATCACCTCCGGTTCCAGCCCTGATTTCCAGGATGGCATTCTTTTCATCCTGGGGATCCTTTGGGATCAGTAATTGTCTGATCTCAGACTCCATTTTTGTCTTCTTTTCATCCAGGCTGGTTACCTCGGCTTTGGCCAAATCGCGCAATTCGTCATCATCCCCATTCAATGCTTCCTTGTTAAAAGCAATATCATCCAGCAGCCTTTTGTAAGCTTCGTAGGCATCTACTATTTTCTCCAGGTTGCGGTACTCCTTGCTCATGGTGCCGAACCGCTGGTTATTGTTTACAATTTCAGGGTTACTAAGGGCCACCCCCAGGTCGGTAAATCTTGCTTTTATCGCTTCCAGTTTATCAATCATAATTACTTTTTTTTGACAGGCCATCCTGCATAGCACCACGATGGCTGTCTCAGCACCCGGTTAGGGAGCGGCAAAATTAATCCATCGGCGGCACATCCGCCAAAGAAGCTTAGCAAGTACCTTCGCAGCACTATAATTGAATTAAATGGCAAACAGGAAATTCAGCGCTACCCGGATTTTTGATGGATACAAATGGGTTGGAAAAGACTTCGTGCTTATTACAAGTGATAAAGGCGTGGTAGCAGATATACTACCGCTTTCGGAAGCAGGGGATGATGTAGAAACACTGGAAGGTATTCTTACCCCCGGTTTAATCAATGCCCATTGTCACCTGGAACTGAGTCACCTCAAAAATGTTATACCTCCGCATACCGGCTTAATAGAATTCTTATGTTCGGTTGTAACAAAAAGGGATTTCCCCCCGGATTTTATACAGCAGCATATCGAAAAAGCTGAGAAGGAAATGTATGAAAATGGAATTGTAGCAGTGGGCGATATATGCAATACAACGGATGCAATTGCTGTAAAACAGAACAGTCATATTGCCTGGCATAGTTTCATTGAAGTATTGAGTTTTACCGATGCAAAGGCAGAGGAAAACATGGCACATTACACAAGTGTTTTACAACAACACCTGGCAAAATTACCCGCCCCCAATAATAGTGTCATTACCCCCCATGCACCCTACAGCATTAGTCCAAAGACTTTTGAATTGATCAACAAGGCTACTCCCGGACAGGTCATTTCCATACATAACCAAGAGCACCCTGCGGAAGACGAATTGTACAGGACAGGTGGCGGCGAATACCTGCGACTCTTTAAAATATTCGGAGTAGCGCAATCGCCCTTCCCGGTAACAGGTAAAAGCAGCCTTCAATCCTACCTGCCTCATTTCAATAATGGGCAAACAATTTTCCTTATTCACAATACTTATATGAGCCAGGAAGATATTTCCTTCGCCAATAATTATGCTGAAAAAAAGAAATTAAAGTTGGTTTATTGTCTGTGCCCCAATGCCAATTTGTACATAGAAAATAAATTACCGCCTGTAGAAATGCTGATGAACAATCATTGTCATTTGGTGCTGGGTACAGATAGCTATAGCAGCAACTGGCAATTGAGTATTGCCAGTGAAATAGCTACCCTGCACAATCATTTTCCCGGAGTTCCACTGGATACAATCCTTAGCTGGGCCACCAGCCATGCTGCAAAGGCACTTCGTTTTGACGAACATTTGGGAAGCTTTGAAAAAGGGAAACAACCAGGTGTAACACTCATTAGTAATAACCTGGAAACATCGCATAAAATTTTATGACAACACTTCCTGTAATACCGGAACTGTTTTCATAACGCCAAAGTCCTGGATATGCAGGGCATAAAAATTTTGATATGCCTGTAATAGAATACGCCGCATTTCATGGTTGAGTTTAATACCAGTTAACTCATAAGGCTGCATGGTCCGTAACAATTGAGAAGTAATATAACTGTATTGCCCACCCAGGAAATAAGGGTGTACGGGCTGATCATGTACAAATTGTCCCTCCCGTAAATCAAGAAAAGTATTTTCTTCATTGTAATCATCAGAAAACCGAAGGCCATAAAGGGTGGCCAAATGCAGGGCGAAATAGAGGGGAAAATTAGCCACAACTACTTCCTCACTTTCATCAAGGTGAATAAAGGCATCTTCAATAAAATGAAATAAATCAGGGTTGTGTTCCGGTTGCTTAAGGGTTTTAGTAAGCAATTCAACCATAAACAAAGCAACTGTATTTTTTAAAACGTCGGACAATACATTCTTATACAGGTAATCCCACTTAAATTCTTTTATTCGCTGTAAGTTCTTTAATTCATTGTGGTAAACTATTAAATCAAGGATGGCAGATGGTTGAAAAAGGCTTGATTTGTTGCCGCCTTTCTTTGAAGAGGTTCTCACCCCATTCACGAGGTAGGATTGAATGCCAAACAATTCGGTGTATATCGCCACGATAACACTGGTTTCCCCGTATTTGATCGTACGCAGTACAATTCCTTTTGTTTTATGAACATTCATTTACTGATGAATACAATTTTAGTAACTATTTTTTCCTGCCGGGCATCATCGCTTACCAATACAAGGTACACACCTGTGGACACCTTACCTCCTTTATAATTTTTCCCATTCCAGATAGCCTGGCCCCCTAATGCCCTTGTTTGATAAACCAGTCTTCCATCAAGCTCTGTAATTTTTACTATTGCATTTTCCACAAGGCCCCTTATGGCAATGGTGCCTGTATAACCGGGAGGCACCGGGTTGGGAAACACTAAAACATTGGTATTGGTTTCAGTTCCTGCCGTAGCGGTACTTCTAAAAGAACAAATTCCTTTTGCAGTTGCAAAAAACACCTCTCCTGTTTTCCCATCAATGGTAATATTTCTCACATCATTATTCAGCAAAGGGCTATTGTCTTCGGTAAAGTGGTAAATGGTTTTATCGCCATCCTCGCTTATCAGCCAAACACCATTTTTTGTGCCCACCCATTTCCTGTTTGCGCCATCCACCCCAATGGTTTGGACCTGTTCATCGCTAAAAAGATAACCGGCAAAATTATCCTGCTGTACAATAGGGAGGATTGCATCGCAACCCTGCTGCGCAAAAGCAGTTTGCGGGCATTGTATTATTCCAACTCCTTTGTTGGTGCCCACCCATATGAAACTCCTTTTATCTTTTGCAATACATCGAACATTATTGTCGGGCAGGTTTCCATTTCCCGCACCTGCCTGGTATAAACGCCAGCGGTCGTCGGCGGTATTGTCAACAGACTGGCCCCAGTTAAAGCAAATCAAACCGGTGCCTTTAGGGGAAACCATCCAGACCTGGTTATAATCGTCGGTTGCTATCTGTGACACTGCGTTATTGCTTAGAAAATAGGGCACTGTAAAATTTTGAAAGCCGCCGCCTGCCTTGCGAACAGACAGATTTTGCGCAGCACCATAGTTTGCAATCCATAAATTTCCGGCCACATCAAACGAAAGTCCCGCTATAGTATACCTGGAAGGATCTGCAAGTGATGAAGGCAATGGTGAATTCTTTTTGTAAATATCAATACTATTGTCTTGTTTTAAATGAAATAACCCGCCGCCAAATGATCCCCCCCAAATACTATTATCCAAAGGATCCGGGGCCAGGGTAATAATATCATACAAGCTGTCAAATGCAGGAATATCAGCGGAGGAATAATTTGTCCACTCATTGCCTGATAACTGGTAAATACCCTTTTTATTGAATGTATTTGTCCAAGCATCGGTCACTTCTCCCGCAGCAGCCCATACTACACCGTTTTTTGAAACCAGTTGACCTGAAGCAATTCCACTGGGTGAATTGGGGGCGAACCTTTGAACATTGCTTACTGCGAATGACAATAAACCAGAGATGCTATCGGCTACCCATACACTATTTTGAATAAGTAGGGACTGTTTGGGTATTACTACTGCTGGGTCGGATATTGTCTTCTCTACTGCACTGCTATTATTTATTACCAATACCCTGGCAGCTCCTGCTTTTTGTTCAGATACCAGCAGTTTATTTTCTGTGACAACTATATTATTTAATCCCCACCCATCTGTATAAAACAAAGACCATACATTTCCATTTAATACAAAAAGCGAATCGTCTTTTTGAACGATTAGTTTATCCTGTAAATTCACCACGTTTGAGGCAGCCCCCGCATTCAATCCATTTGCACCACTCAGCAATACCCAGTTATTATAATCCGACAGGTTTACGGAATTCGCAGGCGCCTGTTTTAAACCTTCACCGGTCGCTGCATAAAATGAATTGCCGGAAATGGTTATACCGCTTACTTTGACATTATTCCCCGTATTACCAATTACATAAGTATTTTTTACTTCATACTTTGATTCATCAATTACAATAATACCGAGTCCGGTTGCCAGGTAGGCATTACCCTGGTAATTAAAAATCGAATAAACAGTTTTGTCGCCAACAATATCCTTTTGCTTAATAGCGTCAATGTTAAAAATTTTCCCGCGAGACAGGATGTCAATATTACTGTTGGTATAGGCTATCACTAAATGCTGGTTCGAATCATCCCATGAAATGGTCTGTATCCCTACTTCATGCAAACCAGTTATTTTACTAAAACGTTCTATACTGTTGTCGGTAATATCAACGCTGAATAAGGAGTAGGGGGTAGCGCAATAAATGGTATTACCTGCGGTTGTGATACCTATCGCCTGGTGATAGGGAAGGTGCTCCCTCCAATCGCCAATGGGAGGCAACTGGCAATAGGAAGCCAGGTTACTAAACAGTAAAAAGCAAACTGCGAAAAATCTATTCAGCATCTTCCATCAAAGTTATCATTCGAACCGTTATGTTTTGATAATTTTATGAATTGCATAAATCCCGGAATCAACACCCTGCTACAGGGTTGCTAAAATTAACTTCCCTGTCATCCCCAAATTAACTTTCTTTGTGGCTTCTTAAAAAGAACGCAGTATGTGGGAAAAAATAGCCCGTTTTGTATTAAAAAATAAGATTGTACTATTGGTTTTACTGGCAGCAGCAACGGCATTTATGGGATGGCATGCCAGTAAAGTACAATTGAGTTATGAATTTTCACGCGCTATTCCCACCGACAATCCAAAATATCGAAGCTACCAGCAGTTCAGAAAACAATTCGGAGAAGACGGCAATATGATGGTTATCGGTATTACAACTCCGGAATTGTTTAGCAATAAAATATTTTTCGACTACAAGTCGATGGCAGATGAGTTGAAATCAATCAAAGGCGTGGAAAATGTGCTCAGTGTTCCTTCGGCCATTAACCTGCAAAAAGATTCTGCTACAGAAAGATTAAAAGCTTCGGTAATATTTGAACATGTAAATAATAGCAACCTCGATAGCTTAAAAAACAAATTCCTTAGTCTTCCCTTTTATAAAAATTTATTGTACAACCCCCAGGCGAATGCGTATGTAATTGCCATCAGGATAAATAAGGATATCCTCAATTCAAAAAACAGGACCGGTGTTGTAAATCAAATTATAGCCACTGCTGAAAAGTTTGGCAATCAGCATGCCATTGAAATGCATTACAGTGGACTGCCATTGATTAGAACACAGGTAGCAGACAGGATGAAAAAAGAAATGCGCTGGTTTTTGATTGGTTCTGTTTTATTATCAGCCATAATACTTTTGATCTTTTTCAGGAGTGTAAGTACGATGATATTATCACTGGTAGTGGTACTAACGGGAGTAGTGTGGAGCATGGGCACTTTGCACTTATTGGACTATAAAATCACCCTGCTTACCGTATTAATACCACCATTGATAGTCGTTATTGGTATACCCAATTGTATTTATTTTTTGAACAAGTATCATATTTCTTACAATGATGACAAAAAAAAGCATGAAGCATTGGTGCATATGATTAGCAAAATGGGTATCGTGACCTTGTTTTGTAACATAGCAGCCGCGATTGGCTTTGCGGTCTTTGCATTAACCAAGAGCGATATTCTCAAGGAATTCGGGGCCGTTGCGGGTATCAATATCCTTTTGCTGTTTCTTATTTCTTTTATTCTGATTCCATCTGTTCTCAGCATATTGCCTGCGCCGAAGGACAGACATGTAAGATACCTCGACAACAAATGGCTGCTGGTCATTCTTGACAGACTTGAGATATGGGCGCTTAATCATCGTAAATTAATTTATGGTGTTACTGCAATAATAATCGCATTGGCTGTATTGGGAATAACCAGGTTGCGTTCTGAAGGTTTTATTGTGGATGATTTGCCAAAGACAGATAAGATTTATACCGACCTGAAATTTTTCGAAAAAAACTTTAAAGGGGTAATGCCACTGGAGATCGTTGTAGATACAAAACAGAAGAATGGTTTAAGAAGAAACCCTTTGCAGACATTTGAACGCATAGATTCTCTGTCTCGTTACATTGCCGAACAACCTGAAATGAACCGGCCACTTTCAGTAGTTGAAGGGCTAAAATTTGCGCGCCAGGCTTATTACGATGGCGACAGCAGTAATTATGGTTTACCAAATGCTTTTGATATCAGTTTTCTTTCTTCTTATTTAAATACAAAAGCTGATTCAAGCAATCCATCTGCTAATAATTTTGCAAAACTACTGAGTTCGTTTATGGACAGCAGCAAGCAAAAGGCCCGTATCAGCATCAATATGGCCGATGTGGGAAGTAAGCGCCTGCCGGTATTGCTGGACCAGGTACAGCATAAGGCAAACCAGTATTTTGATACTTCGAAATATACCATTGAATTAACCGGTGCGAGCGTTACCTTCCTGGAAGGCAGTAGTTTTATCATAAAAGGGCTGAAGGATAGTATCCTTTGGGCCTTTGGCCTGATTGCACTTTGTATGCTTTATCTTTTCCGATCCTTCCGTATTTTACTTTGCTCACTGATACCAAACCTGATTCCCTTAGTTATAACAGCCGGTGTAATGGGCTGGACAGGAGTACCATTAAAGCCATCCACTGTACTCGTATTTAGTGTGGCGCTGGGAATTGCAATAGATATCACCATACGTTTCCTCGTAAACTATAAACAAATCCAGAAAAACAGGGTAGAGCATCCAAAGGAATTGGTAATAAGTACAATCCATTCTACAGGGATTAGCATTATATATACCTCGCTGACCCTAATAGCAGGTTTTGTCATTTTCTGCTTTAGTGGGTTTGGTGGAACGCAGGCACTTGGCTGGCTCACTTCCCTTACGCTGGTAGTAGCCACTTTAACCAATTTAATTCTGTTACCAGCTTTATTGATCAGTAGCTTAAGAAGCAAAAAATAACAAGGTCAACAGGATAACTATTGGATAATAATGCGTTTTTCAATAATATAACCGGGTTGTTCTTATTTGCCTTCATTATAGG
>Ga0075024_100000189_pt1 | contig 19581 bp, 15 predicted proteins | sample Str013_2_FD_71389 | JGI IMG/M metagenome (GOLD analysis project Ga0075024, IMG submission 71389) | Freshwater sediment microbial communities in response to fracking from Pennsylvania, USA - Straight Creek_MetaG_SC_2013 | ecosystem: Environmental > Aquatic > Freshwater > Creek > Sediment... | reverse complement strand
CGCCACGTAGCTGAACATCCCGGTTTGCAGTTGCTGATCGTCTCCTCGCATCCCTGCTTCTTATCACACTTCTCCCCGGTACCGGTAGTGACTTTTTCAACAAGCTCCTAATTCATCTGCCGTATTCTTGATACGCGTGTCACGATAGTCTCCGTGAATCTTTATTATCGTGCATCGCGCATGTGTTAGTGGAAGAGCTCCCTTAAGCGCGTCCGGCGTACTTATGATTGTTGGACTAATGCCGCTTGCCTCAAGTGCCTGCTCCAATAGACGGTCAAAGTTGGTGGTAATGATGACGCGAAAATACCCTTTCCCAATGAGTCTTGCGATAGCCTTGTGTGCCGCTGTGGGCAGTTTTTCTCCTTGCTCGATTTCGGATTGAGACGGTTCAAAGTAGCGCGACAAAAGGTTTACGCGGTCAGAGGGGGTTTTCCCCAGCGAGTCTAAGAGCCTTGAGTAGTCTGGTTCTGCATGAAAATGGTTGCGATACCATGTTTCGGGATCTTGTTCCGCGCCGTCACCCGCGATAGCCGCGGTTTGGCGGATCAAATCTAGCGTGACTTCCCAACCGGTTGGGATTCTGGCAGCTCTGGATAGCCCTGACCCTAGCAAAAGCGCGTAAACGCCTTTGCCGGACTGTACTGAAAATGCAAGTGAGGTAATTGGCTCTAACATAGGTTTAACCGAGATTGCAGCACTATTGGTATGGATTGTAAAGGTCATTTGCTACAACGCCCTAGATTGAAAGCGCGAGACAATGATCACAGATATCACAAGGCTTGACAGTTCGCTGTATATTCGCTTATGATTATACACGTTTCAGTCGGGAGCGGCGCCGGCTAAAAACCAAGCAGTTGGCAAATGGCAATTGGCCACTGCAGAAACTGGGAAGTCCCCGAAACGGCCAGCAATCGAGAAAGCAGCCTTTAGCCATTGGCCCTTAGGCTTTGTGTTTTAGCTGCTCTCATCCTGTCCCGCTATACGATCGCGTATTCATAAAGCTATTCTGAATCTGGAGCCACCCACACCCGGGTGGCTTTTTCATTTTGCGAGGTGTTTGTGACGAAAGAAGAAATCCTTGCGGCCATCAAGGAGTGTGCCGAGCGGTTGGGGCACACGCCGAGTCTCCCAGAGCTAAAGCGCTGCACAAGAATCAGCAAACGCAGCATCAGACGGCACTACGTGTCGTACAAACAGGCTTTGAGTGATTGCGGCCTAGAAAAGCGGACGGGTGGACACCAGGTAACGCTGGAAGACCTTTTCAAAGATTGGGCGGAACAGGTACGCAAACTGGGGAAGGTGCCGAGCATGTCTGAATACGGCGTCCACAGCAAGTACAGTGTGGGCCCATTGCTGACCCGTTATAGGACCTGGGTACGCGTCCCGGACGGACTGCTGCAGTACGCGCAAGACGAAGAACTGGAATCCGAGTGGAAAGATGTGCTCAACGTAATCAGGTCACGCTACCGGGACGACGGCGGGCCGGTACATAGATCGGTCCCGCAGAACGGCACGTTGATGAAGGCCAAGATTTTGACGGACCGCCCAATGTATGGGCCCCCACTTTTGACGGGTCCGCTGGCGCATGGACCGATCAATGAAGCGGGCGTGGTTTACCTGTTTGGAATGCTGGCCGCGCGGTTGGGATATGTGGTGACGAGAATCCAAACGGAGTTTCCGGACTGCGAGGCGATGCGGCAGGTGGAAGCAGACCGCTGGCAGCGAGTACGGATTGAGTTTGAATTTGAAAGCAAGAATTTCCTGAAACACCTACATAGCGCGAAGGATTGCGACGTGATTGTGTGTTGGGTGCACAACTGGCCGGAGTGTCCATTAGAAATTGTGGAGTTGAGCGCAGTGATAGGGAAGTTTGCGGCTGATGGGAGTTGGAAGCCGAGCGCGGCGCGGACGTGACTTCACGCGCCGGGGCTCCATTGTAGATTTCCCCTGGTCCAAAACCAGCCAGCGTGATCTTCGTCACAGCCCCCGGCAAGCGCCAGCCTTTAAAGTACATACTTTCGTAAACACCTGAATTCATTAATAATGGTCGGCGCATTAATTAAGCGTTTCAACCTCAGTTGTGGTTCTCAAGAGAGGATATCGGTATATGAGGATTGCGGTCCCCTTGGAAAAGCAGCCAGGCGAAGCTCGCGTGGCGCTGGTGCCGGAGTCAGCCAAGAAACTTATGGGCGGCGGCGTTGAAGTATTTGTGGAAGCGGGTGCCGGCTTGAAAGCCGGTTATCTCGATAACGATTACACCACAGCGGGCGCCAGCGTGGCGGACCGTGCAACCGTGTTGAGCGGCGCGGACATTGTGGCCTGCGTCAACCGGCTGGAAAACGACGACTACGCCAAGCTGAAGCCCAGCACGATTCTTATCGGGTTCTTTCGTCCGTTGGACGAACCGGCGAAGCTGGAGCCGATCGTTTCCAAGAAGCTCACAGCGTTCGCAATGGAATTGGTTCCGCGCATCACGCGCGCGCAATCCATGGACGCCTTGTCATCCATGGCCACTGTGGCTGGATACAAAGCCGTGATCATGGCCGCCGACAACTTGCCGCGCATGTTCCCGCTTTTGATGACAGCGGCAGGCACCGTGCCACCGGCGAAAGTTCTGGTGCTGGGCGCCGGCGTTGCCGGACTGCAGGCCATCGCCACGGCGCGCAGGCTCGGAGCCGTTGTGGAAGCGTATGACGTCCGCGCGGCAGCTGGGCAGGATGTGAAGTCACTCGGCGCGAAGTTCCTGGAAGTTGACTTGGGCGGCCTTGAAACTCAGGACGCCGGCGGTTACGCCAAAGAATTGACGCCGGAAGCTTTGAAACTTGGTCGCGACATGGTGGCCAAGCACGCGGCGACCTCTGACGTGGTGATCACCACGGCACAGATTCCCGGACGCAAAGCTCCGCTGATGCTGACCGAAGAAGCAGTGAACAGCATGAAGCCTGGAGCGGTGATCGTGGACCTGGCGGCGGCAACCGGCGGCAACTGCGCTTACACCAAGGCCGGAGAGACCATCAACCACAACGGCGTGATGATCATGGGACCGTTGAACGTTCCGGCTACAGTCGCCGGCAACGCCAGCCAGCTTTATTCGCGCAACGTGGTTACCTTCCTCGGACTGATTATCGAGAAGGGCGCGTTGAAGATGGATATGGCGGACGAAATCCTGAAAGGCTCTTGCGTTACCTTCCAGGGCGGAAGCGTCCATCCCGCTGTGGCAGCCGCGCTGGGGAAACCAGTGGCTTAGTCGCACCTTCTTTACTGACACAAGGTTTACTCACACAAGGCTTAATCACAGGAGAATTGCATGATACATGTTTTATTTCATCCTACGGCCCTGATGGCCGCGCTCGTGGCGGGCGGGGAAGCTGCGGGAAAGACGACAGCTCTCGATCCTGCCGTGGTGATTTCGTCACTGTACGTGTTCGCGCTGGCCGCGTTTCTCGGTTACCAGGTGATCTCGCGTGTGCCTCCGCTGTTGCATACGCCGCTGATGTCCGCCACGAACGCGATCTCCGGCATTTCGCTGATCGGCTCGCTGGTGATTGCCGGGTCGACCTATGAACACCATCAAACGCTGGCTTCATTGCTGGGCTGCGCTGCCGTGACTTCCGCCATGATCAACGTTACCGGCGGATTCCTGATTACCGATCGCATGCTCAAGATGTTCCGCAAAAAGGAAACAGTGAAGGCGGAGGAGAAAAAGTGACCCATCCCAGCTATATCCTGGAAGCAACCTATCTCATTGCCTCATGCCTCTTCGTCATGGGCCTGAAGAGCCTGAGCCATCCGGACACCGCGCGCCGCGGCATGATCATGGCCGCCGCCGGTATGTTGGCCGCTCTGCTGGGCACGCTGTTCCATCCTGACATCCATAACTATCTGTGGATCGCCGTCGGCCTGGTCGTGGGAAGTTCCATCGGTATTCCCATGGCCATGGTGCCGATGACCGCCATGCCCCAACGAACCGCGTTGTCCCACGCCTTCGGCGCGTTGGCCGCATCGCTGGTAGGTATTGCGGAATACGTTATCCACGGAAATTCGATGGGCGGAGTAAAAATGGGCGCCCTCGGACTCGAAGTCATGCTGGGCTCCTTGACGGTGACGGGCAGCCTCATCGCCGCGGCCAAACTCCAGGAGTTCATGCGCGGCACTCCGATCCAGTTCAAAGGCCAGCATTTTGTAAATTTGGCCATCGGTTTGGGCATGGTCACTTGTTTCGTTCTGTGGGTGATTGATCCTGGCGCGGCGAATGCCAATATTTATTTCTTCACGCTCGTCGGTTTGTCGTTCCTGTTCGGCGTCATGCTGGTTATCCCGATTGGCGCGGCGGATATGCCGGTCGTCATGTCGTTGTTGAACTCATATGCGGGTTTGTCTTCGGCCGCAACCGGCTTTGTGCTCGGCAATAACGTGCTGATCATCGCCGGTACGCTCGACGGTTTCTCCGGCTTCATTCTTTCCATCTTGATGTGCAAGGCCATGAACCGGTCGATCACCAACGTGTTGTTCGGCGGCTTTGGAGCCGTTGTGGGGACCGACACTGGCGGCGTCGGCGGAACGATGCGCGAAGTCACCGTGGACGATGTTGCTGTGCAACTTGCTTATGCGAATCAGGTTGTGTTCGTCCCTGGTTACGGTATGGCGACGGCGCAAGCGCAACATGCTTGCCGCGAGCTGGGTAATCTGCTGGAAGAACGCGGTGTGGCTGTGAAATACGCGATCCATCCAGTAGCTGGACGTATGCCCGGACACATGAACGTACTTCTCGCGGAAGCCAACGTGCCGTATTCGTCACTGTGGGAAATGGATCAGATCAATCCTGAGATGCCGCAGACGGACGTGGCCGTGGTCATCGGCGCCAATGACGTGGTCAACCCTGATGCGCGCGACAATCCAAAGAGCTTGATTGCCGGTATGCCCATCATTGAAGTGGACAAAGCCAAGTCCGTGGTGGTGCTCAAGCGCGGCAAGGGCAAAGGTTTCTCCGGCTTGGAGAATCCTCTCTTCTTCAAGTCCGTCACCGGCATGTTGTACGGGGACGCCAAGTCCAGCCTGGTCAACCTGGCGCAGGCCGTGCAGAAAGTCTAGCCCTCCCCTTAATAGGGGCTTTTTCGAATGCGCAATGCATTTGAGAAAGCCCTTTTCTTTTACCTTCCCTCGGATAGTCGGTTCCGTTACTGGTCTTCGTTATAATCCGCCCGTGCGTCCACTCCTTCGCGGCCTCCTCTTACTGTCGCTCACAGCAGTCACTCCGCTCGGCTATAGCCAGGAAGGCCGGAACCAAGACTCTCAAACCCAAAGCAGCCAGCCTCAAGCCCAGCAAGTTCCAGACATTCAGACTTCTGACCACCCGATTCCCAACCGCCGTACCGCCATTCGTCGTGCACTTGAGTTTCTGCACCGCACGGCGAACAATCCTGTGGCTTTTGCCGGGCACGGTGGCGACCTGATGTGGTGCTTCTACACCATCGCGCATACTTCGAGCGATCCCCAACTGCGCTTGTCTGCATTGCGCATGGCCTACGAAGCGGCTACAAAATGGCGAAAAGCTAATCGTCACGTGCCTAAGGACGCCGCCCCGGACACCATCGGCGACCTGGTAGGCACTGCATATATCGCCGACCGGCTGGGTTTTCCCGATCCCTTGTACAAAGCTGAACTGCGCCGGGCGGCCCAGCGGTACACGGTGATGGACTACTTAGGGTTTGATGCAGTACACGGTCCATTGCCTAAAGATCGTGATCTGGGCGTGAAACTGTGGCATGACGCGCTGATTACCACGCGTTTCGGTGACGCGTACGGCATCACGCTGGGCGCGCACTACGAAGATGTTGCCAAGTGGCTCCCCCGCATGCGCCCTTACACCACCGACGATGACTCTTTGGAGTTCGACTTGTTCTACGCCGTCACCCATTTCATCTACACCCTCAACTGGTACAACTCCAAACAAATTGCCACTGCGTTGCTGCCGGACGAAGTTGCTTTCATCAAGCACATGCTGGCCAAGTCCATGACTGACGATGATGAAGACCTGGAGATGATCGGCGAGTGCCTGGATACGCTCAAGGCGTTCGGCATGGAATCGGACCCGCTGGTGCAAAAGGGAATTGCCTACTTACTCGAAAATCAGCTGCCAACCGGTGAGTGGGTGAGTGAAGAAGACCGCACGTTATACACCGCGTATCACTCCGCATGGACCGGTATCGACGGCCTGCGCGATTACCGTTATCGTGGCAAAGTCACCAGCCTTCCCGCTATGGTGCCGGACTGTCCGGCAGGGCCGGCTTGTTTCGTAGCAAATGTTCCGTAGCACCGGTTTCGTAACAAACGACACGCCGAATGGCCCGGCGCAAAAATGATCCGGGCAAGTGACTCTGATATAAATCCAAGCATGTTCGCCGACCGCACTAACTGGGACCTAAAGACCAATCGGCTGTCCGAGGCGTTGGCGCGGGTGCGCGCGAGCGGCGGGGAACTGCTGGACCTGACAGCGTCGAATCCTACCGAGTGCGGTTTTACCTACGATCAGTCGGCGATCCTGCACGCTTTGAGTCTACCGACTGGCTTGCAATACAATCCTGACGCGCATGGATTGGCGTCTGCGCGGCAAGCGACGCAGCAGTATTACGGGAAGCAACAAATTCAAGTAAAGCTTGAGGATTTGTACTTAACTACCAGTACGAGTGAAGCTTACTCGTTTGTATTTCGACTGCTATGCAATCCCGGCGATGAGGTTCTGATCCCCACGCCCAGCTACCCGCTGTTCGATTTTCTGGCTGACATACAGGACGTCAAGCTTCGCCGTTATCCTCTATTTTACGATCACGGTTGGCACATCGATTTCCATGCGTTGGAGCAGGCCATCACACTGCGGACGCGCGCGGTGATCGTGGTCCATCCGAATAATCCTACCGGGCATTACACGAAGCCGCAGGAAATGGACCGCCTCAACACGATCTGCACCAAACACAAGATGGCCATCATCGCCGACGAAGTGTTTCTGGATTTCAATCTGGCTGGCGCTCCGCAACGCAGCTTTGCCGCGAACAACGGAAGCAGCGTAGCATTGACTTTCACCATGAGCGGTTTGTCGAAAATTTCCGGCTTGCCGCAAATGAAGCTGGCGTGGCTGATCACCTGTGGCCCGGAAAAAGAAAAACAGGAAGCGCTGGCGCGGCTGGAGATGATTGCGGATACGTATTTGTCGCTGAACACGCCGGTCCAGTTGGCTGCGCCTGTGTTACTGGAACAACGTCATAGCTTTCAGCAACAACTCATGGCGCGAGTGCGCGCGAATCTGGCTGAGCTAGATTCACAACTCGCTGCCAATAAGCATTGTTCGCGATTGCAAGTGGAGGGCGGATGGTATGCCGTCCTGCGCGTACCGGCGACCCGTCCGGATGAAGAGCTGGCGATTGAGCTTTTGGAAAAACGTCAGGTGTACGTCCATCCCGGACATTTCTACGATTTTCCCGGAGACGGCTACCTGGTGGTCAGCCTGATCACACGGGAACAAGAGTTCACGGAAGGCTTGCGCCGGACACTAGCGTCTCTCGGTTAGCCAATCTCGAATAGCCAATTTAAAGAGCAATTGCTGGACCTACATCGTTCCCGAAAAGAACGTGATGTCTCCTGATCCCACGTGCGCATGCAGACGGAATCGTCCTGGGCCTTGCGTGCGGAATGAGCGTCCAAAGCCTTCCTGCTCGGCTTGGAACGCTCTGGCGTCAATATGTCCAACGCCCACGGAGGCGTCCACTTTGGAATAACTTTCCGGGCGGCCCACGTCCACGCGGATGGTCCCGGCGTGCGACTCAATGTCCTTATCGCCCTCAATGCCGGACACATTCAACTGTCCGCCGTCCAAGCGTATGTGCAAGTCGGTGTTGCGCGGCACCTGAATCACGGCTTTGTAGTCCGGTGGCGCGTCCACTTTCAAGGACGTTTGCTTGGCGCTTATATCCACGCCAAAGCGTGGCTTGGCCGCTTTCTCTGAGGCCTGGCTGATGACTACCAGTTTGTCTGAGGCGCCTGGCTCAATGCGATAGTTGCCGGAACTGAGTTCCAACTTCAGCGACTGGCCCGGCACCAACTGCATCTGCATGCGGCCGTCTTTGGCATCAGCCGCATTCAATTGACCGGCTGACAAAGTTGCTGCCACGCTCAACAAGAATATCCAAGCCCGTTTCAACGCCATACTGCCCCCCCCTGGCCGAATTACGGTTCATACGCTGTTTCAATCAGAATCCAAATTCTCGCGTGTTGCATAAATCCGGTGTCGCGTTTGGATCCCAGGGCTTTGTGTATAAAAAGCACGGGTATAAAAGTTCATCGGGCGGCGCGGCCACTCAAACGTGATGCGTAGATCAACCGACCTACAGATCACCGTCTCCATGCGCTGCACCTGGCAGCGCCGTCAGATGAAACAAGGAAAGCGCGGGGAAGAAGCAAAAGCTATGAAAACACGCTTCCTTGTGGAATATATACGCCAGAGAGGGAACAAAAGTTCCCGGCTGGCTTGCAGAAATCTTACTGACAGAATCGTCAGATACACCTAGGACGGCCGTCGGCTGCCAGCGGTTAACACGAAATTGTGTTGAAGCTTAGGTTTATCGCATGTCTGAGTGGCTGGCCGCCTGCCGGAGCTTAAACCGCTGGATCTTGCCGGTGGCAGTCTTAGGGAGTTCAGCTACAAATTCCAATAGCTGCGGACATTTGTGCGCGGCCAGTCGCGTCAAGATATGACGCTTGATGTCTTCCCCCATCTGCGGAGTCCCTTCCTGGCCAGACCTGAGGACAACATAAGCTGCTGGCTTCACTAGTTCGTTGCCGTCGGCAAATCCAACCACGGCGGCTTCCTGCACTGCTGGATGTTCCAATAGCGTGCTTTCAATTTCAATGGGACTTACCCACATGCCTTTTACTTTCAGCATGTCGTCGGAGCGGCCCACGTACCAGTAGTAGCCGTCGGCATCGCGATAGTATTTGTCGCCGGTCCGCAGCCACTGGCCTTGAATCGTTTCTTTGGTCTTCTCGTGCTGGTTCCAGTAGCAGGAGCAGGTGGCATCGCCTTTGATCAACAGGCTGCCGATTTCGCCGTCCGGGACGTCTTTGCCGTTTTCGTCCACGATGCGGGCTTCGTATCCGGGCAGGATCTGTCCACTCGATCCTGGACGCACCGCACCGGGCCGGTTAGCGATGAACATATGCAGCGCTTCGGTCGACCCGATGGCGTCAAGAACCTCAATGCCGAAACGCTCTTTGAACCGCGTAAAGATGGTGGCCGGCAACGCTTCGCCAGCGGACACGGCGTGCCGCACGGTAGACAAATCAAACTCTCCACCGCCTTCCTTCTGATAAACCAGCAACGAAGAGTAGTTCGACGGTACAGAGAAAAACAGTGTTGGCTTATGGCGCTCAATCACGCCGTAAATATTTGGGGGAGATGGCGATCCGGGCCAGAGAATGTTCGTCGCGCCAACGGAGAGTGCGAAGTAGAGTCCGTTGCCCAGTCCGTAAGCGAAGAAGAGTTTCGCTACGCTGAAGAAACGGTCGTGCTCGGTGATCTTCAGAACCGCTTTCGCATAGTGCTCCGCGCATACCACCATGTCATGGTGCAGATGGACGCAGCCTTTAGGGAATCCCGTGCTGCCGGATGAATACATCCAGAAGGCAGCATCGTCCTTGTTTGTAATTTCGGCGACGAGCTCAGATGAGCTTTCGTCGAGAAGTTTTTGTAGCGTAAGGCCGCCGGCGTTGACTTCGGCATCCGTCACGGCCTTGCCGGAAACAACGATCGTCTCCAGATAGCGCAGATTCGCTTTGGGGATGGCCAGGATTTGCGGCAAAAGGGAATCGCTTACGATCAGAATTCGCGCCCGCGAATCGTTTAACACATACTCATATTCGTGCGGTTTCAGCAACGTGTTCACCGGCACGGCTACGGCGCCCATTTTAATGGTCCCAAAGAAGCAGTAGGCAAAGTCCGGCGTGTCCACCAGTAGCAGGGCCACGCGTTCTTCGCGCCGCACATCCAGTTTCTTCAGCGCGTTGCCGCAGCGGTTCACGCGTTCGAGCAACTGGCGGTAGGTGACGCGGTCATCGCCGCATTCAATGGCCACTTTGTCGCCACGGCCTTCCGGCAAGTGGCGGTCAACAAAATGCGTGGTCACGTTGAATAAAGCGGGCAGTTCAATGTGCATAGGGCGGAGAGCATTGTGCAATGCGCGGCCGAAATTGGCAAATGGCGGGGGAACAGACTTGCTCCCTGGCAGACACTTGACGTACATGGCCCCAGGATTCCGGCAGGCCTGATAGTTTGGGATAAGATGCTTCTAGATTGTGAAGCTGAAACCGCAGTGTAGAACTATAGTATCGCGACAGTCGTAGAAGGTTTAGGTGGTTCTAGGTTCAGCCAGAAAAACACAACGGTCAAGAACGCCCGATTCGAAAGAAGTCTTTCCGGAGAAAAGAATGCGCCACTTTTGCAACGTCTTGAAACAAGGGATGTGTTTTGCAGTTACTGTCGCTCTCACATCAACCGCTCTCGCCATAACGATGACTGGCTCGGCGTTCGCCATCCAGAATAAGCCGGCGGCCAGACAATCCAGTAACAGTTCTTCAGATCAGAGTTCGGCCGGCAGCACAGCCAAAAAGACTGATCCGATCACCGACGAGTTCAACAAATATCCAGGACTGCGAGACGAAGTCACACGGTTGGTAACCCGGTTCACGCAGGAAATCAAACTGCCGGCGGCGCGCAGCCAGAGCCGCTTGTTGCCCCTGCTTCCTGAAGCTACTGCCTACTATCTGGCAATCCCCAACTATGGAGACGCGCTCCACCAGGCTCTCACCATCTTTCAAGAGGAGCGCAAGTCGAGTACGGCGCTCAACGATTGGTGGCAGCACAATATGGCCAAAGACAGTCCGGAAGTGGAAAGCGACTTGGAGAAGTTCTACCAGTTGTCTCAGTTTCTGGGTGAAGAGATTGTGGTCTCCGGTAGCGACAACGGCTCCAAAACTGATTGGCTGTTGGTGTGTGCGATCAAAAAGCCCGGAGTCAAAGCCTTTCTCGCCAAACTGGGCAAGGATTTGTCCGGCAAATCTCCTGCGTCGATGCTGATCTACGATCCGGCGACTCTGCCTGCCGTGGCGCCTGCCGGATCGAAAGACAAAACCATGGTACTGGTGCGTCCGGACTTTCTGGTGATCTCCCAGGACCTGCCGACTTTGACCAAGGCAAACAAGCAACTCGATCTGCGCGGTGGCCGGTTTGCCTCCACTCCTTTCGGGGCCCGCCTGAACCGGTCCTATGAAAACAGCGCTGAAATCCTGGCCGGCGTGGATTTGCAGAAACTCATGCGCGCGCTTGCCAAGGAAACCAAGCCATACGACTCAATTCTGGAGGCCACCGGATTTAGCGACGCCAAGTTTCTGATCTGGGAACAAGCCGATACCCCGGGACATGCTCCGAACCACGCGGAACTATCGTTTACCGGGCCGCGGCGCAGCATCGCATCCTGGCTGGCCTCTCCCGGACACATGGGCGGACTCGATTTTGTTTCTCCAAATTCGCCCATGGCGTTTGCGTTCCGCCTCAAGAACCCCGCGCTGATGTTCGATGATTTGAAAGCCATTGACGAAGCCTCCGGCGCACACAGCATGGCCAGTCTGGGGCAGATGGAAGGCGCGTTGAACGTTAACCTGCGCGACGCTTTGCTGAGCAAGCTGAGCGGCGAAGTGATATTTGAAATCGATTCGAGCAATCCGGAAACGCCAGCGTGGAAAACAATCCTGGGGGCGAGTGATCCGGATGGATTGATGCAAACCGTAACTTTGCTGCTCTCCGCTACTAACACTACGCCCAAGAGCTACATGGAAGATGGTGTGACCGTCTATTCCGTGTCCAGTCTCAGCGGCCCCAAGCAGCCGGACCTGAGCTTTGCCATGGTGGACCGCTACTTGGTGTTGGCGTCCACGCATGAAATGCTGGCTGCGGCCATCAAGACCCACCGCAGCGGCGATTCCCTGGGCCGGTCAAACAAGCTGCATGAATCCATGCCGCAGGGATATCCAGTGGATGCGTCGGCCCTGATGTACCAGAATATGGGAGCGATGCTGGAGCCCATGATGCGGCAGTTCAGTCCGGACTCAGCGCAGTTTCTCCCGCGCTTGTTGGCCGGCAAGCCCAGCGTGGGCGCTTTGTACGGTGAAGAAACCATGATCCGCCAGGCCAGCAACAACAGCGGGATGGGCGTGGGAACCATCATGGTGGTGGCGGCTATTGCCATTCCCAACTTGCTGCGCTCAAGGATGGCAGCCAACGGGGCCGCGGCCGCTGCCTCGGTGCGGACCGTCAACACCGCGCAGATTACCTACATGACGGCATATCCAAACCGGGGCTATGCTCCTGACCTGGCAACCCTTGGTCCCGGAGGCGACGACGCCAACTGCAACGACAACAACGTATCGGAGAAACATGCTTGTCTGCTGAATGAAAGGCTGGGTGGGGCCGCATGCGCCGCGGGAACCTGGTGTTCAAAAGACGGCTATCGCTTCAGCATGTCAGCAACCTGTAAGAACCAGCTATGCGAAGAATATGTGGTGGTGGCCAGCCCGTCGGAAACCAGCACGGGGACAAGCAGTTACTGTTCCGTATCAGACGGCATGGTTCGGATGCGCAACGGACCTCCGCTTCCCAGTCCCATCACCGCTACCGAGTGCCAGAAATGGGAACCAATCCACTAGTTGCTGATTTCCAAAGGGCCTGCTGGACTACGTCCGGCGGGCCTTTTCCCTTTATGGAACTTTCCCTCGGCCGGGCTCGTAATGACTTTCAGACCGCGAAAGCGCAGAATTAATTTCTGGGCTCCCGGTTAATAAAGAGAGCTTCTCCTCGTCACTACTGGTGAGAGGAGTACCGTACTCAAGTGCAAGCCACAATGCAAATCTCCAGCATGAACGCAGCGGCGCTGGCCGGGGAACAACCCAGGCCGGAGCTGGAACAGGTTTTTGTGCAGCACAAAGACCTGGTCTTTAAGGCGGCCTATCGCGTAACCGGCAATCCCGGCGACGCGGAAGACGCTTTGCAGACCGTGTTTCTGCGTTTGGTCCGGCAGGAAGTCTGGCCGGACATCACCAACATGCCTGCCTACTTGCGGCGTTCTGCCGTAAATGCGTCTCTGGACATATTGCGGCGAAGAAAAGAAGCGCAGTTTTCGTCGTTGGACGACGAGACTGATCCGGTGGAAGCGGTCTCCGCGGCCACCGCCGGCCGCAGCACGGAGCTGCGTGACTGGTTGCGGCATGCGCTGGCGCGGCTGAATCCGCGATCGGCGGAAATGTTTGTGCTTCGCTTCATTGAGGATTACAGCAACCGCGAAATTGCCGGGATGATGAAGACCTCTCCCGCCGTGGTGGCCGTGATCCTGCACCGTACGCGTACTCAACTCAAAAAAGATTTCAAAGCGCAGGCGAGGAGTGGACGATGAATTATCAAGAAAAAAATCCGAAAGAAAATCTGGAGCAGGCTATCTCGGCCTTGCGGGCTGACCAGCCGTCCGCGGATGCCGTCCGCACCGCCGGGGGCCGCACCTGGCAGCAGCTCAATCAGGAACTCTCTACCTCTGGCGCCAGCGTTGATGCCATCCGCGGTTGCGGTGACGTCCGCTCGCTTCTGATTCAACATCGCACCGGCCAGTTCTCTCCAGCCCGCGCGTTGCTGGTGGAAGACCACCTGCACGAATGCGTTGACTGCCGTCATGAAGCTGAGCGCGGTAAAACCGCGGCGGCTCCGTTGCCCTGGAAGACCGAATTGCCCAGGGCCACGCAAGGCCATCTGCGTTGGGTCATGGCTGCGGCCGCAGTACTGATTGCCGGAGTTGCCATCTACTTTGCGCAAGATCGCTTCATCGCTACGCCTTCCGGCATGCGCGCTCGCGTTGAGTCGCTCAGCGGAGGCCTATATCGCGTTGGCTTCACCGGCAACGACCAAGCGCTCAAAACCGGCGATGAAATCCAGGAAGGCGAACGTGTCCGTTCGTCCGCCGGATCCAAAGCCATGTTGCGCCTGGCTGACGGGTCACTGGTGGAAATGAACGAGCGCGCGGAGTTCGCTGTCTCCATGCATCGCAAAGACACCACCATCGCACTGGATCGCGGCAACATCATCGTGCAAGCCGCCAAGCGCAGTTCCGGTCATCTTTATGTGAACGCGCGTGATTTGAATGTGGCGGTTACCGGCACGGTATTCTCCGTGAACAGCGGGATCAAAGGCTCACGCGTCTCAGTTATCGAAGGCGAAGTCCACGTGGCTTCCGTCGGATTGAACATGGGAACGCGTTCTGAAGTTCTGCATGCCGGCGACCAGACCACCACGGACGCTGCCGCGCCCGTCCCCGTGCAACAGGAAATTGCCTGGAGCCAGAATCTGGACAAGCATCTGGCCCTGCTGGCCGAGTTTGCCCATCTTGAAAACAAACTGGCAACCGTAAAACTGCCTGACCTGCGCTACCAGAGCGCTTTGTTGCCGGTGCTCAACAGCAATACCATCTTGTACGCCAGCATTCCCAATCTAGGCGACGCCGTGGACCAGGCCAACAAACTGTTCCAGCAGGAACTTCAGGAAAGCCAGGTGTTACGCGACTGGTGGCAGCAGGCGGAGTCCCAGAAACGCGGCGCCAGCTATGACGAAGTCATTGAATACATTCATGACTTGAGCCAGTTCGTGGGGAATGAGATTGTGTTCTCCGTATCGCAAGACGGCAATACTCACACGCCGCTGGCGATTGCTCAAGTGCAGAAGGCGGGCTTGCGGCCGTTCATTGAACAGCAAGCCGCCAAGCTAGCCGGTAAAAAAGCCAACGGCGTCCGCGTTTTCGATCAGACGGACATTGCTTCAGCGAAAGAAGGCAAGAACAGAAGCTTGTTCGTACTGGTACGCCCGGACATGGTTGCCGCCGCGGCTGATCTTGCTCCGCTACAACAATTGAACGCCGCGCTCAATCAATCCCAGGCCGGAGGCTTTGCCGGCACGCCTTTCGGACAGCGCATCACTGCTGCCTACCAGCAAGGCGTAGGATTGCTATTTGCGGCGAATTTGCAAGTCATGGCCGGTAGTCATCATATCGATGCGTCTCATTCCGCACAGGGACACGCGAATCACTTGCAGGCCACAGGCTTGGCTGAGGTTCAATACCTGATTGCCGAACGCAAAGACATCGCCGGCCAGGTGACGAACCGTGCGGAGCTAACTTTCACTGGTCCACGTCACGCGGTGGCTTCATGGTTGGGAGCACCAGCGCCCATCGGCGGGCTTGAGTACGTTTCCAAGGACGCGGCCGCCGCGGGAGCCTTCATCACCAAGAGTCCCGCGCAGATTCTGGACGACATTTTCAATCTGGCCAACACCGCCGGTCCTGAAGCCAAGGCCCACATTGCCAAGGGCGAGGCGGAATTGAAGATCAATCTCCATCAGGACCTGGCAGACACGCTGGGTGGCGAAGTCACCTTCGCTCTTGATGGTCCGCTGCTTCCCACGCCGGCGTGGAAAGTGGTGGTTGAGGTCTATAACCCTGGCCGTTTGCAGAGCACGATCCAGCAGTTGATTGCTGACGGCAACGCGCACATCAAGAACCCTGACCAGAGCATTAAGCTCAGTCAATCGTCCGCCAATGGCTTGACGTACTACACGATTATCGGGACGGACAGCACGAAGTCCGTTGAAGCCCACTACACGTTTACTGACGGCTACATGATCATTGCTCCAACTCAAGCCCTGGTGATGAACGCCATCAACATCCGCCAGAGCGGGAACTCGCTGGCACGGTCTGATAGTTTCCGCGGGTTGCTGCCGCAAGACCAGCACGCTGACGTTTCGGCTTTGCTCTACCAGAACCTGTCTCCGGTGGTGGGGCCGATCATGCAGCAGCTTTCGCCTTCGCAGTTGCAGTCACTGCAACAGCTGGCGGCGGAAACCAAACCCAGCGTGGTGTGCGCTTACGGTGAACCCAACGCGATTCGCGTGGCCAGCGCCAGCCGTTTCTTTGGGCTGGATCTGAACACTCTGGCGCTTTCAACGCTCATGAAAATGGCACAACCCGGCGGGCTGCAAGCACACGCCCACTGATTGCAAAAAAGGAATGAATGGACCCAGTCATTGAACTCGACAATCTACAAGTCCAGTTAGGGAGCCGGTTGATTCTTGACCGGCTCTCTGGCACGTTGTCCGGAAAGTGTATCGGGCTGCTGGGCCCCAATGGCTCGGGCAAGTCAACGTTGATCAATACGTTGCTGGGTTTCTATCCACCGCTGGCCGGGGCAGCGCGCATCTTTGGCAAAGACACGCGGACCCACATGCGCGAACTGCGCTCGGTCATCGGCTACATGCCGGAAAGTGACGCCTTCATCGCGGACATGAGCGGCGTGCGGTTCGTCCGCTACATGGCTGAGCTCTCTGGCTTGCCCGCGGACGAAGCCATGGAGCGCGCCCACGAAACGTTCTTCTATGTGGGATTAGGCGAAGCCCGTTACCGCAAAGTGGGAACGTACTCCCTGGGCATGAAGCAGCTGGCCAAACTGGCCCAATCCATCGCCCACGGCCCGCGGCTCTTACTACTCGACGAACCTACCAACGGTCTTGATCCTGAAGCCCGCCAGCGCATGCTGCAACTGGTGCGCGACATACGCGACACCGGCGAAGTGACCGTCCTGATCTCGTCCCATTTGTTGCGCGATATTGAGGAATGTTGCGATCAGGTGATCATCCTGAAAGAAGGACGAATTGCCGCGCTGTGCAACCTGGAAGAAGAGCGCAAAGCGAATCTCAAATTTCTTGAACTGGAAGTCACGGAAGGGAACGGCTTCGTGGATTCCGTCCGCTTATTGGGGTGCGAATGCGCCAGCTTCAGCGGCGGCCGTTTGAAAATCGTATTGCCAGACAACATAGAAGTCCGCCAGCTTTACCGGCTGGCCACGGAACATTCCGTGCAAATTCGCCGTATGAACTATCGTCGGGACTCCCTGGAAGACATCTTCCTGAAAGCCATGAATGGCGAAGCAAAAGGAATGAATGGATACGCAACTACGATGCATGGAAACGCAAACATAACGGACGGCGCTGCACATACGACGGCCAGCAACTCCGCCCCGCCGCCACCGCCACCCGCGCCGGGAGCCACCAATGGCAGTCTATAAACGCACATACAAGGCCTACAAAGGTGAGATGACGCCCAGGTGGTCGCGCTTTACCGTGCTCTCGCGTTATGGATTTTCCACGTTGTTTGAGTCACGTCTGTTCACGGCGTATACAGTAGTGTGTATCGTGCCATTTTTGATTGGGCTGGCGTTCATCTATCTGATGCACAGCAGCGCCGCGCAGGCCCTGTTGGGCGTCCGCATGGGGAATGTGCTGGAAGTCAACAATAAATGGTTTCTGAACTTCCTCGCCGTGGAAAGCTGGATGGGCTTCGTGCTTACGGCATGGGGCGCTCCGGGCATGATCAGCAAGGACTTTGCCAATAGTTCTATCCAACTTTATCTGAGCCGTCCGTTGTCGCGCGCGGAATATCTTGTGGGCAAAGTGTCTGTTCTGGCCAGTCTGCTATCGCTCACCACGTGGATCCCGGCATTGATCCTGTTTGGCATCCACGCCGGTCTGCAAGGTGACGGATGGGGATGGAAAAACCTGTGGATGGCCGGTTCAATCTTTGTGGGCTGCATGCTGTGGATCGCATTGATCTCGCTCCTTGCGATGGCCATCGGCGTGTGGGTCCGCTGGCGCATTGCGGCGACTGCGCTGCTGTTTGCCACATTTTTCCTGCTTCCGGCCTTCAGTGAAGTCATGAACTTGGTGCTGCGAACAAAGTGGGGGCGGCTGCTTGATCTTCCTTACGTGATTGTCATCGTCTGGCGGCATTTGTTCCGAATCGAGCCGGCCGGTTTTTCACGGACCAATGTAGACAGTTTTCCGTTGTGGGCAGCATGGATGTCAGTACTGGCTTTCTGCACGTTTTCTGTCTTTCTGCTGAATACCCGCTTGAAGGCCCGTGAGGTGTCACGCGGATGAGTACTGAAATAAAAGAAATCGTTTTCGACAACGTCTCCAAGTTCTATGGGGAAGTGTTGGGCGTGAATCGAGTGAACCTTACGATTCCGCCTGGCGTGACCAGTCTCGTGGGGCCCAATGGATCCGGCAAAACCACGCTCATGAACCTGATGACCGGGTTAGTCCGTCCTACACAGGGCAGCATTACCGTCCTGGGACTCACGCCCCAACAGCCTGAGGAGTTCTTCCGCCACGTCGGCTACTGCACGCAGTTTGATTCGTTTCCCAAGGGCGTAACCGGTTTCGAGTTTGTTTTTCAATCTCTGCTGCTACGCGGAATTACACGCGTACAGGCAAATCAGTTGGCGTGGGAAGCGATTGACCGCGTTGGATTGCGTGAAGCCGCGCTACGCAAGGTCGCCGGGTACAGCAAAGGCATGCGCCAGCGCATACGCCTGGGCCAATCGATTGCTCATCATCCCACGGTGCTGGTGCTGGACGAACCCCTGAATGGTCTGGATCCCATGGCCCGTGCCGAGACCATCGCTTTATTTGAAGCGCTGGGCAAGGAGGGCATGCATGTGATTCTCTCCAGCCATGTGCTGCACGAAGTGGACAAAATCTCTGACCAGGTTGTCTTGATGAGCTTTGGCTACGTAGTAGCGGAAGGCAAGATCCATGGCGTCCGCAGCGAGGTGAAGGAACATCCCATGCAGATTCTCGTGCGTTGTGACGCACCGAACCGGCTGGCTTCGCGTCTTTTCTCACAAGACCACGTAGTGGAAGCGAAACTGAACAACGATGGGCGCGGCGTCTTGATCCGTACCCGCGATGCCGACGAGTTTTATATGATCCTGAACAAGATCGTGGTGGAAGACAACATCACACTGGAAACCGTGGCCCCCGCGGATGACGACGTGAATTCCGTGTATCAATACCTGGTCGGCGGCGGCGGAGGCACGGTATGAGTTCCATGGCAACCGCGCGTAAATCGTGGGGCGACGCTCCGTGGCAACTCTGGTGGTCACAACTGGGCGCCATTTTCCAAATTGAAATCAAAAAGGCCATTTGGATGCGCCGCAGTATCTGGATCTACCTGGTGGCCTTTGGCCCCACATTCCTCATAGCCCTGCATGCGATCGTGGATCGCGCCTCGCAAGACGTTGGGATTCAGATAGACACGGAGATGATGGCCAGCATTTTTCAGGTCTACTACCTGCGCCTGGGAATCTTCTTTGGCTGCCTGGGATTATTTACCTGGCTGTTCCGCGGAGAAGTGGTGGAAAAGAGTCTGCACTACTACTTTCTTTCACCCATGCGTCGTGAAGTGCTGGTGCTCGGCAAATTCGTGGCCGGCGTAGCTGCTTCGACGGTTATTTTTGGGACGTCCGTGCTGCTCTCTTTCGTGTTCATGTACGGACATTACGGCGCGGCCGGGCGGGCTTATGTCTACCATGGGCCGGGCCTGGGACAACTCATGGCCTATCTGGGCGTGACGGTCCTTGCTTGTATCGGCTATGGATCAGTGTTTATGG
>Ga0075024_100000187_pt1 | contig 19642 bp, 14 predicted proteins | sample Str013_2_FD_71389 | JGI IMG/M metagenome (GOLD analysis project Ga0075024, IMG submission 71389) | Freshwater sediment microbial communities in response to fracking from Pennsylvania, USA - Straight Creek_MetaG_SC_2013 | ecosystem: Environmental > Aquatic > Freshwater > Creek > Sediment... | reverse complement strand
CTTCCGGCATCGCGCGAAGCCGATGTGATCGCCAGACAGATTCTGAGGTCGGGAACCAGCGTAGCCGCTAACTATCGTGCCGCGGGGAGGTCGCGTTCAAAAGCCGAGTTCATCGCAAAAATGGGAATTGTAGTCGAAGAGGCCGACGAGACAGTATTTTGGCTGGAGCTTTTGTCAGAAAGCGGCCTTGTCAAACCGGCCAAGCTCGTGGAGTTGCTCTCTGAAGCCAACCAGTTGCTGGCGATCTTCGCAGCCTCTCGCCGAACCGCGCGAGAATGAGGATTCTCCACCGCCCGCCTTTACTACCTGTGCAGGTTTTCCGATGACGGCGATGTCGCGATTTGAAGACGGCAATACACTCGCAGCCTGGCTCAGGCCTCTTTGAGCGTACTCATCTGTGCAGGTTTTCCGATGACGGCGATGTCGCGATTTGAAGACGGCAATACAATCGCAGCTGGCTCAGGCCTCTTTGAGCGTACTCACCTGTGCAGGGTTTCCGATGACGGCGATGTCGCGATTTGAAGACGGCAATACAATCGCAGCCTGGCTCAGGCCTCTTTGAGCGTACTCATCTGTGCAGGTTTTCCGATGACGGCGATGTCGGCGATCACGCGCGATGACGGCGATCTTTATTCGATCTTCGTCAGCAACTGCTCTTTCCGATACACCAGATTGCTGGCGTTATACGTGGCCATCTTGAATCCGTGCCCGTGCGTAATGGCGTCCGTGGGGCAGGCTTCCACGCAGTAACCGCAGAAGATGCAGCGGTTGTAGTCGATGTTGTAGACCTTGGCGTAACGTTCCGCGCCGCTGATGCGATGCTCTTCAGTATTTTCCGCCGCTTCAATATAAATGCAGTTTGAAGGGCAAGCCGCCGCGCACAGGAAACACGCTACGCATTTTTCCAGGCCGTTTTCGTCGCGTTGCAGCACGTGCAGTCCGCGGAAGCGTTCCTGGAACACGGCGCCTTCGTTGGGCAGCTTCTTGTTCGGGTAGTCCTCCACCGTGGTGGGGGCAAACATCTCACGGAACGTCACGGACATTCCCTTGGCAATCCCGAAGATATCGCTAAAGATCGACATGCGGACAGTATAATTCGTTCTGGCCAATCCTACCAACATCGCCATGAAACGTTTCTTTCTCTTCCTCGCCCTCCTGCTGCTGTCCGGCTCAGCCCTTTCGCAACCAACTACGTCCAAAGACTCTGCCAACTGGGCGGACTGGGCTTTCATGCTCGGCGAATGGCATCCCGTGGAAAGCGGCGGTGTGCCCGGCCCCGCCAGCAATGCCTGGGCTACGCTTGCGCCTGACCTGGACGGCAAAGTGCTCGTCAGAAAAAATCATGGTGAGTATGCCGCTGCCAACGGACGTCCGGCATATGTGCACGATGATTTGATGGTTATCTATCACCAGGGCGCCGTCACCAAAGCTTTCTATACGGACAACGAAGGCCACACCATCCATTACGACGTCAGCTTTTCCGCCGACAAAAAACGTTTGGTTTTCTTAAGCGAGAAAGCGCCCGGTCCGCAATTCCGACTTACTTATGAAAACGTTCAGCCGGGGACGCTGAAAGTTGTTTTTGAAGTCGCTCCGCCCGATAAGCCCGACCAGTTCACCAAATACGTGGAAGGCACGATACGGCGAAAATAAGGGCAGTTACTATTTCCTGGGTCCAGAATTTCAGCTGATCGCACGACCTGAATCTCGACCACCCTGCGCCTTTCTCCGTGTCTCCGTGTCTCCGTGCCTCCGTGGTGGGTGTTTGGCCGGGGTTAACCAGCGGCGATGCGTCTAACCACTGGTTCCAACCGGTCAAACGCTTCTTTAAGAATCCCTCGTGACGTGGCATAGCAGATCCGCAGGTGTCCCGACGAGCCTTGGCCGAACCAGCGCGGCAGCCCCGGCACCAACGCGACTTTGGCTTCTTCGCGCAAGCGCGCGCACAGACGCTCGGAGTCGCCGTCTTTGTCCAGGTGGGTCACGTTGGGGAAAATGACGTAGGTTCCCTGAGGCGGATCAACTTTTACACCGGGCCATCCGCGCAAACGATCGACAGTGTAGTCGCGCTGCGATTGCAGATGCCGAACAAATTCCGCCAGCCATTCGCGGCTGTCACGCAATGCCGCAATCACCGCGACCTGCGAAAGCACAGACACGCCATATACGGTGCTTTCCGCATCCGACACTTTCACAATTTCTTTTTTCCATTCCGGGTCGGTGCAGATCAGGCAGCCAACACGTAATCCGGCCAGCGCAAAGTTCTTCGAAAATCCATACACGGTCACGGTGTTGCGCGCGATCTCCGGCGAAAGTGACGCCGTGGCCACATGCTTGTGCGGCTCATACACAATGTCTGACCAGATTTCGTCGGACACAATCTTCAAGCCTTTGCGCACGGCCCATTCGGCCACCGCTTTGAGCCACTCCCGCGAATACACCACGCCCAGCGGGTTGTGCGGATTGCAAAGCCACAGCATTTTCGTTCTTGGCGTGATGGCGGCTTCCATCCCGGCGATAAATTGTTCCGCCGTGGTCCCTCGGCTCACCGGCACAGGCACAGCTTTCGCGCCGGCGGCTTCCACGGTGTGCCGCAAAAGAAAATCTACCGGAGCAGGAACCAGTGCCTCGTCCTCCGCCCCAAGAAAAGCCCGCGCCACCACGGCCATGCCGGAAGCCGCGCTGTCTGTGGCAAAGACATTCTCTGCTTCGCACTGAAATCCGCGCGTATCGCGCATCCACTCGGCTACGGCTTCACGAAAGTCCAGCAAACCTTCTGGAGGAACGTAACTCATCACGCCTTCCCGGACGTAACGGACCAGCGCTTCCTGAATCGGCGGACACACAGTGAAATCCGGATCGGCCGCCGTAAGCGGAATCACTCCCTCGGGCTGCTGCGCCCAGCGCATATTGAACGCGCGTTTGCGCAGCAACTCCAGGGGCACGGACTCGTCTGAAAAGTAATTTTCCTTCATCGTCATCTTACGGCTTCTTAAAATGCTGCTTGATCCCGTCAAAAGCCGTTTTGTAGGTACTGGAGAGGAACGCGGCAACATCTTTTTCCTGGCCCGGCGCACACTCAAACTCCGCGCTCAACTCGGCAAACGTGGAGCCATCGTCGGTGACCGGCAAGAGCTTTGCGCCAGCCAGATAGCGGGACATGGGAACAGCGCCGTCCAGCATCTTGTAGACGCAGGTGTGTTTCTGGTCAGAGAATTCCAGCAACTCTTCCCTCATTCGTCCGCCGCTACCCAGGCCGAAATTGCGGATGCAGCCGGCATGGTCGGGCGCGATGCTGCCCTCAATCCGGGTGTCCGTCACGCCCGGAAACCATTTGTGCAATGAGCCGAAATCGCGGATGTATTCCCACACGCTTTCAATCGGAGCGGCAATCACGCTGGACACAAACACTTTCGCCATGGAAAATTTTCCTTCGCTTTAAGTTTTTAATTCCCTGAGGCCGACTTCATAAGGCCGACAAATTCTATCTGAAGAATTGGAAATTTCTTATATAGTCCCATAGAGAATGAAAGAGCCCCAAACTTTTCGCATCCAGGAGACACCCTATGTACGATGCAATCGTGGTAGGCGCCCGCTGCGCCGGCTCGCCCGTGGCCCTGTTGTTGGCCCGTAAAGGACACAAAGTCCTGCTTGTGGACCGTACTACATTTCCCAGCGATATGGCGTTTTCCAACCACTTCATGCACCAGGCTGGATCTGCCTGTATGAAACGCTGGGGACTTCTGGATAAACTGCATGCTACCGGATGCCCGCCCATCACCCACGATTATTTTGATTACGGCGCTTTCTCGCTCACCGGCCCTGTGCCGCCCGTGGACGGAGTGAACACGGCTTACGCGCCGCGCCGCATCGTGCTCGATCCTATCCTCGCGCAAGGCGCGGTTGATGCCGGGGCTGAACTGCGTGAAGGATTCTCCGTGCAGGATCTTCTCTGGGACAACGACCGCGTTGTCGGCATCCGCGCGCGCCACTCCGGCGGCGAGGTCACCGAAAAAGCGCGCATCGTCGTCGGCGCGGACGGTATGTTTTCCGCCGTAGCTCAGGCAGTAAAAGCGCCAGAACAGCATACGAGTCCCGGGCTGGAAGGTTCCTGGTATGCCTATTGGAGCGGCGTCCCCATGAAGGGATGGCACCTTTGGCTGCGTCCCAATCGCGTGGTGTTCGCGTACAACACCAATGACAATCTCACTTTGATCGGCACGGCATTCCCGGCGCGCGAAGTCGCGGAAGTCCGCACCAACGTTGAAAAATACCATACCGCTACCATTGCCGAGCATGTACCGGAATTGGCTGAGCGCATGAGCCAGGGTAAGCGCGAATCGCATTTTGTCGGCGGCGTAATTCCCTATCATCTGCGCCGTCCCTGGGGACCGGGCTGGGCGCTGGTGGGCGACGCTGGCTACCAAAAAGACCCGTGCACCGCATCCGGTATCACCGATGCGCTGCGCTCGGCTGAATGGCTGGCTGAAGCCATTGACTCCGGACTCACCAATCGCATCCCGATGGACCAGGCCCTGGCTGCCTATGAAAAACATCGCGACGAATCGGAGATGCCGTATTTCCAATTGACCACGCAACTGGCTGCCCTGGCGCCGCCTCCACCCGAGCTGGCGCAACTGCTCTTTGCTCTCCAGTTCAACCCGGAACAACGTAGTCGTTTCTTCGGCGTAATGGCCCATGCCGTCCCGGTTCAGGATTTCTTCTCTCCGGAAAACATGCAGAAGATCATGGCCGGCAACAATCAGGCCACGGCTGCGTCTTAACCTGATGCCAGACGCCGCCCGAAGGCTTCCAACCACTTGAGGACTGCTGTCCATTGTTTAAGCAATCCGTGTTCAAGCAATGGGCAGCAGTGCTCTTTCTTCCCGCGCCAATGGCTGCAAGAAATTCTGCATGAGCGTACGGCCTTTGGTTACATAGGGCGCACACTGCGCTCGTCGTGTGACAGAATAACGGTCCAGCGCTTGCGGCAACTCTTCCACCGTGCAGTCCGTCTCAATTTCCGTGGCCAGCGTGGTTGCGTCCGCAATCGCCGAAGAAACTCCCTGGCTGGTAAACGGTGAAAGCGGATGCGCGGCGTCACCTACCAGCACCAGGTTTTCCTGGTGAAAGCGCGGAATCAAATCCGCGTCTACCGGCTGCCAGTGATGCACGCGGGTAAAGTCCGTTCCTTCCAGCAGATGGGGGATGGGGTCCGCCCAGTCGCCCACCAGTTGAGTGGCGAAAGACCGTCTGGCCTGTGCGGCGGCAATGCCATCACTGACCATGGCCGCCGGGGGCAAAGGAAAACGTTTGGAATCAAATTGCAGATACCACACTACGTGTTCCCCATCAACGCGCAAAACACCCAGCGCCACGCCGCCGGACTCGGAATGAAATTTATTGAAGTCATGTCCAGCCCAACGCAGCGTTTGCAGACACCGCACCAGGCCTACTAGTTCCGGCACGCGCGCCAGCGGCGCTGACCACCCGGGAAACAACATATGCCGCGCTCGCGAACGGCTGCCATCCGCGGATACGTACAAATCTGCCCGAACGGATTCACCGGAACTGAGCACGGCGTGAGTCACCCGGCCCTGCCGGTCAAATTCCAGGCGGTCTAGTTCTGCGTCAAACGTGATCGTGGTGCCGTTGGGCAAGGCCTCAAGCAATGACGTACTCAAATCACGTCGGCGAATGCTGCGCGCCCCCAGAGGCATCTGTTGGTCGTGAAGAATCTCTCCTGAAGAGTTGCGATAGAAAAAGCGTTCCAGCGGTACGCCCTTCAATTGGACGCCCATGGCTTCCATGCGAGCGATGCCTTCCGGCACCAGGATGAATCCCATCCCGGCTTCGTGCGCCTGGCGGCTTCTTTCAAAAATCCGGCAATTGTGTCCATTGCGTCGCAGCGCAATCGCCGTCATAAGTCCGGCTATGCCGGCGCCAAAAACCGCAACTTCCATGGCGTGCTCTCCCTTGCTCGGGCCATGCCCGGGTTCGCACTTCTGTTGTGGTTACAAATCCAGCCACGAGAGTGCCTGCCGCTAAGCAAGCGTCTCCCCGGGCGCGTCATCACTCAACGAGACGAGCTTCCACCGAAACTTTCTACTTCTGAATGGTCCCGCCCTTACTCGGGACCGGCTCCATACATAACAGTCTTGCAGAGTTAGTGAATTTTAACGTTCACAGTTACAAGAATTTTTACACTTTTTCCCTTATTGGGACATAGGTAAATCGTTTCACCTAAATCTTTTGTTCAATGAAAGCGGGGCATGTCAATGCCGAGAATGGGTCAAAGAATGGACTTAACGAAAGATAACAACACAAACTCCTCCGTGTGATGCGCCACCAGAACGGACGCATCTCGAACGCTAGTTGGCCAGATCTGCGATCACATTGCGGAGCCCATCCACCACGCGGGCCATGCGGCCATAATCCAGCGTATCGGCACGATCGCTGGGCAGATGGTAGTTCTTGTTGCGGAACTGCGCCGTGTCGGTGACCATGATCGCCGGATATCCTTGCTGCCAAAAAGACCAGTGATCTGACCAGCCTGCTCCCGGCACCGCGGACGGCACGGCCGACCCTTCTGACGGAAATGAGGCGTGCTCGCGGAAAGACTTGATGGCGCGGCGCACCAGGCTCCGCGATCCCAAATTGCCAACGAAGACAATGAAATTGCCCTTGCTCGGATAGAGAGCCCCAAATCCCGCGGGATATTGCTGGCTGTTCGGTTGGTCTGAAAACGTGCCGATGGTTTCAATGGAGACCGCGGCGGCCACGTTTTCTTTTTTTGCGCGAACTGACTTCGCGTAAACCACGCTGCCCATGTTGTAGGTTTGAAACCACGGAGGCTCTTCATTCACAAAAGCCACAAATCGTATAGTGCGGGCGGGATGCGCGTCACGCAGTAAACGGGCCAGTTCCAGAAGCGCGGCGGCGCCGCTGGAATTGTCGTCGGCGCCAGGACACGCGTCAACCGTGTCATAGTGCGCGCCCACCACAACAACTTCCGAAGCTTTGCTGCTGCCCGGCAATTCCGCAATCAAGTTGCGCACGCGGCGCGTTTCCACCACATATTCCTGGGACTTCACTGTATAGCCCAGTTGGTTGAACGATTTCTCTATGTAGTCGGCGGAGTTTTGCAGAGCTGCGTAAGCAAATACGTTGCGTTCCCCAATGGTTTCCGACAAATACCACACGCGGGATTTGAGGATTTGCGCGATCTCGGTCTGCTCGGCAGTCAACGGCGGCAGCGTTCCCGTGTAGGAGCGTCCCGGCATTGACGTCATATAAAAGATGGGCGCGGCCAGAATGCAAATGACTGCGGCCAGAATCGCCACTGGTTTGATCCAACGACGGCGCGGGGATGGAACCAGCTCAGGCGGAGGGCCTGACTCCGGTTCTTCCAGCAGTTGAGACAACAGGTCAGGCATCTGTTAACTCGGTTTTCGTCCGTAGTTGGTTTCGAATGTCTCGCCTAATATCTGATTGAGATGATGCTTGAGATGGGCCACGTAATCTTCCGCAATCCACTCCAGCGTGGCCGGAGGATGATCGCCGATGCTGCAAACCACTTGCGAAACCGATTCCGGAAGCCCGGAAAGAACGTGCGCCAGAAAACGGTTGTAGCTGGCCCACAAGTCCACTAGAAAACCCCAGTCAACTTCAGCGAAATTCTGGAGATCGACCAGCGCTTCCTGATCGTAGCCCGGAAAAGTCAAACTGCCCTGCAAAGCCGCGCGCACAAAACGTTGGTGATTGTTGGACGCCGAGTCCATGAGATGGCCAAGGGTTTCTTTCTTCGACCATTTCTTCGGATCAGATCGCTCACTGGCGTCTGCGTTGTTAAGCCCCGCCAGCAACGGCTTGGCTTGTGCCACGGTACGTCCCAGATCGCTGGCGGCCTTGGCAAACGGATTGTTCTTTTCTTCGTTCTCAATATCCCGGTGCACTGGACTTAACTCCCCCGTTCTAGAATTCTACCTGCAAGGCCCATGCTGGCGAATGCGCAATTCATTACTCAATGCCCAGGTCTTTCCACTTCTTGTCCACCGCTGCTTTGGTTTTCTCGTCCATCAGAATCTCATCCGGCCAGGGACGCGTGAATCCTTCAGCGGGCCATTTGCGCGTGGCATCGATACCCATCTTGGATCCAAAATTCGGCAGGCGCGACGCATGGTCCAGCGAATCAACCGGCCCCAGCGTGAATTGAATGTCGCGTTCCGGATCAATATTGTTGCAGACTTTCAGAACGACTTCACCAATGTCCTGCACGTTCACGTCTTCATCCACCACAACCACGCATTTGGTGAACATGGCCTGGCCCAGAGACCAAATGCCGTTCATCACTTTGCGAGCGTGTCCCGGATAAGACTTACGGATGGAAACAACCATCAGGTTGTGGAACACGCCTTCCACCGGAAGATTCACGTCCACAATTTCCGGCAGCGTGAGCTTCATCAGCGGCAGGAAGATGCGCTCCACGGCTTTTCCCATCCAGGCATCTTCCATGGGCGGCTTGCCGACGATGGTCGTCGCGTAAATCGGGTCTTTGCGGTGCGTGATGCAAGTGACGTGCAGCACGGGATACTCGTCTTCCAGCGAGTAGAAGCCGGTATGGTCGCCGAACGGGCCTTCGGTGCGAAGTTCATCCAGTTTCACGTAACCTTCAATTACGATTTCCGCTGACGCCGGCACTTCAAGATCAACCGTCTCGCATTTCACCAGTTCTACGGGTTTCTGCCGCAGGAATCCGGCAACGATAAACTCTTCAACATCCGGCGGCGCTGGGACGATCGCGGAAAACGTCATCGCCGGATCGGTACCGATGGCCACGGCAACATCCATGGTTCCGCTGGGACGCTCGCCGCTTGCCAGAACAGATCCGCCACCGGAACGCGCCATGATGTCCACGCCTGTCCGTTTCTTTGCGTCTTCTGATGTTGGCAACCCGCCATCTTGCCCGCCTGACGCTTTCGCGGCGCCTTGTCGTAGCAGTTCGCGATAGTGCTCCGCCGCGACTTTCTGCCGCTGCCAGTGCATGCCCGCGGACGTGGCGTCATAAACCTGTATGCGATACATACCCACGTTGCGCTTTCCTGTTTTCGGATCGCGCGTAATCACGTTGGGCAATGTGATGAACCTTCCGCCATCCTTCGGCCAGCATTGCAGGATGGGAAAATCCAGCAGCGAAAAATCTTTCTTCTTGATCACTTCCTTGCACGGCCCGGTTTCCACGGTTTTGGGAAAGAATTTCCCCATGTCCGCCAGCATGGGCAGCATCTTCAGTTTTTCCAGAAAGCCTTCCGGCGATTTCATGTTGAGCAACTGGCGGATGCGATCAGCGATTTCGTCCAGCTTGTCCACGCCCAGCGCCAGCTGCATGCGGCGTTCTGAGCCAAACTGGTTGATGAAAACCGGCACACCGTTGGCGCCTTTTACATTTTCAAACAGCAGCGCCGGGCCGCCGGGACGGCCGTATTTCTTCGCAGCGCCCTTGGAAACGCGATCAGCGATCTCGGTAATTTCCAGAATGGGATCCACTTCCGTGCGAATCCGCTTGAGTTCGCCGGCGCGGTCCAGCACGGCAATCCACTCTCTCAGGTCGTTGTAATAGGCCAAACGCCGCTCCTGCAATCAGTGTAAGAGAACCGGCGATTATAAAAGGTCGGCGAAGTTCCTGCTTGGCAGAGGTGTTTTGACGAAAAACAAGCCGCGAGGTGGACTCACGGGGCTGGTCGCGACTGCGGGCAGAAAAGTCACCGCGAGAGTGTATATCTTCAAACGGTTTGTCGCATAGCGACAAAAAAAGCAGTGGAGAATTTGTCTCCACTGCTTTGCCGATCTCACCCTCTAAATGGAAGAGGAGCTAAACTGCCGAAACCGGAATTCCATTTACCGGTTCTTGGAATTTGAGGATGACTTCGACGAACTCTTATCGCTCCCGCTGTGGCTGCTACCATGATCGCTTCCATGGCTGCTACCACTGCTGCTGTGGCTGCTGTGGGACGAACTATTTCCACTCGACGAGCGGCTACGGTTATCCGAACGCGAAGATGACGGCGGAGGAACATTCCGCGGCTCGTTGCGAATTTCCGGCCGAGTTGATGATGCCGGCGGCTGGCTTCGCGGAGATTCCGCGCGCGGCGAGTCCGTACGTCGCCCTTCGTTGCGCGGCGTCACAATAGGCCGGTCCAGTTGCAACGGAGGCTTGCCTGACCCGCTGTTCGTGTTGGGCACGCTTGTCCCGCGGTTGCTGGTTCCCGAAGTATTCGGGAAGCGTTGAAAACCGTGATCGTCGTTTCTCGGTACGTTGTTCGGCGCGCCACTCGGAGAGGGAGTGTTCACTCCACCGCCGTTGCTACCGCGCGGTACCTGCGCGTTGTCCACGTGCGGATTGCTCGCCGGAGGCGCCGTGTTGATCCGGCCGGAATCGCTGGAGGGAGAAGAACTCCGTCCACTCGGCGTACCAAACTTGCTCCAGCCGCCACGGTTGGAGTTCTGATCAACGCTCGTGTTTCCGCGATCCACGGTCGTGGGCTTTCCGTTGCTGTTTTGTATGGGCTGTGCGGTCCCTGGAGTCGGTGCGCCGGTCGAACCGCTGTTTACCGGGCCCTCGGCTTTTCCCCTTGCATCTCCCACACGGCTCCCGGAAGTCGGTTGTCCGTGGAATTCCGGACGTCCTTGCGAACCTTGCAGCCCGCCTTGCCCCGTTTGCCCGGCTTGTCCCGTTTGCGACGCCGGTGATCCTTCGATTCCGCGCGGCTGTGTTGGAACTTGCGCTCCACCCGTGCGTCCCTGGATCACGTTCTGCATCTGGTTTTGTTGCTCGTGGAAAGCCGGCGGACCAACTTCCGGCTTCTGCCGCGTAAAGAAGCGGTCCTGGTTGCGCGTTTGAATTCCGAGCTGCTGCGGAGTCCTTCCCGCGCCGCCCGTGCTCAAGCTTTCACGCGTTGGGACCACCGGCACGGCAGCCGTCATCACGCGCGCCTGCCGAATGTCGCCTTCTTGCAGGTCCAGCCGGCGTACTTGCGCGTTGCCGCGTCCAAATTGGTCCGCGGAAACTCCGGAGATGCCTCCGCGCACTCGCGGATTCGTCATCGCCAGATCAAGGTTAGAGCCTGAGCGTCCACGGCCTACTCCGGCCAGCGGCGCAATGCCTTGCCGATTGTTGATGACCGTGATGTTCGTGATGTTCACCACGTTTACGCGATTACCGCCGCGTCCGTACCACGGATAGAAGTAGTCACGCGGACCGCACGGCAACCACCCAATATTGCCAAAACCAATGCCCACACCCGCGTGTCCGCCGAAACCGATGAACGTTACAAACGCCGGTCCCCACACTGGACGGTAGTGGTGATACACCGGTCCCGGCCACCATACCCACGAGCTGCCCCAGAAGAACCAGCGTCCATAGTGATACGGCGCCCATCCCCAAGGCTCATATGAAACCCATGTCCAGCCATAATACGGTTCCCATACCCAGCGTCCGGACTGGTACGGCGCCCAATTTACAGACTGCTCATACGGCTGCCACACCCATCCGTATTCAGGGACAAAAACCCAGCGGCCGTGACCATCCAGGTCATGCGTTCCCGTGTAGTACTCGTTGGTGCGATGCCAGCTGTCAGCACTGTGAATGGAGTTGTCACGATCCTTGTTAAAGCGGTCCCAGTCGTCTTTGCCCGGCGCGCTGCTGACTTTGTATTCCGGATTCTCCACGCCCCGCACGGTAATCATCTGGCCTTCTTTTACCGTGGTGCTGCCCTGCGGCGTAACCACTTCCACTTCGCCTTCGCGGACGATCACGTCCGTCTCTTCGCCGGAATTCACCTGTACGCGATACCGGCCATGGCGCAGCGGACGCACCGCTACGTTCGGCGTATCAATTTCCACGTCGGCTTCGCCGCCCTTTAACATCGTGTAGCTCGCGTAGCCTTCTGAAATTTGGACCTGGATGCGGGTGCGGGTCAGTTCGGCAATCGTGGCCTGGCTGCGGGAAGAGAGGCGAAGGATGTTGGCGTAGTCGAGTTGAATTTCAGCGCGCGACTTTTCGCCCGTCGCCACCTGGTCTCCGCGCAACAGCGGAGTGTTGATCGACGCTGCGGACCACTCCTTCGCGTCCCCGCGCTGCATGGAAATGTCACCGTGAATCAGGCTGATGCGGGCCACGCTGGCCTTGGGTTGATCGGATTGCGAATCATTCCCCTGCGAACCGTTGCCTTGCGGGCCGTTGCCTTGGGGTCCTTGGCCTGGCGGATAGTGCAACTGCGGATCGTTTGGTTGCCGGTCGTTGGACCGGGGGTCGTTTGACTGAGGATCGTTAGTCTGAGGACCGTTTGACTGCGGGTCATTCCCCTGCGGATAGTTCCCCTGTGGCGGACCCGATTGCGGATCGGAGCCTTGCTGGTCACCCTGACCGTTGTCTGGCGGAGCACTCTGCCCACCGCCGTTCTGCGTCGCCGCCACCGCTACAGACATGGCCGCAGCCACACCCACCAAAGCTAAGAATTTTGCCGTTCTAAAAAACGCTCGATAAGATGCCGTTCCCAAAATCGTTTTCGCTAGAAACCGTGTCATTCAACTAGCCTCCCCGGGGGCTTACCTGCAAGCAAACTTGAATTCTTTGTCCCACGTCCGCGACCACGCAGACTCCGGGACTCTTGCCTTTACTGTGCACGTTCCCTGCCAACGCTAACCCCGTATAAGCCAATTAGTTTCTTATGTCTACATAACTTTACGTCAATGGAAATCTGGCCGCTGGTGGATTTCAACCAGCCAAATTGGTGGATTTGAACCAGTGTTTCTTGCTTTTTGGTTGCCAGTCGAACCCCTTCCGCAGTGAGGAATCTGCCCTCCGCGGTCCTCGACTTCTCCGTGCCTCCGTGTCTCCGTGGTGGGTGTTCTGCCTGCCGATCTCGGCGATGTCGTGCGATAACGGCGATCCCGGCGATTGGGCCGCGTTGCGGCCCTACAAAACTTCCTCCGTCCGCCGGGGTTTCATCCATCGGAACCAAACAACTTATCGACTTAAGACATGAACATTGGCCATTATGTCGTGGGCCGATACTGAAGCTGTTTATTTACCGTTGTTTATTTACCAAGGAGAAACTGAATCGATGAAGAAATTTGCTGCTTTATTGTTCGTCCTCGCCGTCGCGCTGTACGTTGCTCCCTCGGCGCACGCCGCTGACTGGGTTTATCTGGGCCAGTCCCACGTGGACGGCCAACACGATCACGACAACATCTCGGTTGGCGACAAGGCTGGCCGTTTCCGCTTCCTGCAGATCCGCGTAGCCAACGGCCCTATTGAGTTCGACCACATCGTGGTCCACTACGGCAACGGTGAAGCGCAGACCTTGCAAGTGCGCGACGTAATCCGCGCCGGCGGTAAGAGCCGTGCTATTCCCCTCGATGGCGACCGTATCGTCCAAAGCTTTGAACTCTGGTACTCCAAGGCCAACCCGGCTTCAGGCAAGCCGGAAGTCAATCTCTGGGGACGCAAGTAGGCGTTTCCTTTTGCATTGGCCATTCGCGTGACCTTTGGATGTAACGTTCGGTGTACGTTTCACCGTGAAGCACAGATGCCGAGCGAGAAAGCTAGGTCAGGCTGGTACCCAAGGGCTCCATGCTGCAAGTCCCGCTTAAGCGGGACGGCCGATAGTAGCCCGGCACGCCCGGAGGCGCGTCTCGCGCTGACGGGCAAGTGCCGGGAAAAGGTCGGAAAAAGTTCCTTCCTCTCTGCCGAAGGCTGGCGCGCAACAAAGTGGAGCGCCTTAAGAAAAACTCAACACGTCTCGCTTGCCCATCGCTCACACTTGCCATGTGAACACCTACGTTTGTCCTGTCCGCGTTCCCTTCGTAACCTGCAACCTCGCAAACCTCTCAAGCGGCCCCAACAGTCCGTCGATTGTTCCTTCAACGTACTTCTTCTCTTAAAAGGACGGGCCCATGAAAAAATTCCTCGCTCTTGCTATCTTCACTTTTGCCGCAGTGATCGGGTGCGGTACGTCCAGCACTCCTAACCCTGCGGCCGCCGCGCGCGGCTATAGCGGCACCGCTTCCGTCGGTGATTTTCTCAGCATCACCGTGGATGCCACCGCCCACACCATCACGTACACCAACCACTCCAACGGTGACACTGGCACCGTCCCTTACACCGAAAACGCCAACGGGACTTACACCATCAACGATCCCACCGGCAATTTTGTTTCAGCCTATGAACTGCCGAATTACGGTTTGCTGATTGAAGCCACCAAGACCGGACCAAACCACAACACGCCCGCGCTGATCACCGCCATCCAGAAAGCCACTATTTCTCTGGCGACTTTCAGCGCCAACCAGTACAACTACATCCAATTCCGCACCGCTGCTGGCGGCATGGAAGTTGGCTCGGTCTCCATCAACGCTCAAGGCGATATCAGCAACTCCAGCTATTGGCCTTACGGCGGCTTGGGTCTGGGACAATCGCCCAACCCGTTTAACTCCGGCACATTTCCCGGAACGTCACTCACTGCCGACCCTTCCGGCAACTTCTTGAAACTGGCGGACGACGGTGGCAGCGGCTTTGACTACATTTTTGGCACGCAAAGCGGCCTGTTCGCGGTGGACACACCCAACGGCGCGATCCTGGGATTTAAGAAAGCAGCTACTAAGGATTTTGACCCCGCGTTCGCCGGCACATACAAAGCTGTGTATTACGAAAAAACCGGCGCCGCTACTGGCGTAGGCAACGTTGAAACCGGAACCGCCGATCTCGGACACGTCTCCATCGCGGTTGACGCCGTGGGCCACGTCACAATAAGCGATCTGCAGGGCGCTATCGTGCTACAAGCAACACTCACCCCGGTGGCTGACACCGCTTACCTCTATGACGGAACGGCCAACGAACTGCATGACCCGTGCTTCGGCTTGTTCACCATGCGCATCGTCCACGGCCCGGGCGACTCGCAGGACATCTTCGTCACCTTTGTTGACCGCGCCATGCTGTTCTCTTCGTTCGCCACGGTGTCACGCACCGGCAGCGGATACGAATACATGTACGGAGTAGGTTTGAAATAAACGGACTTGAAATAAAAGTTACCCACCCACAACGGAAAAAGAGACGCTGCCTTGGCGGCGTCCCTTTTTTTGTTCGAAATCTCGTCGTTACTACTCTCCTTCGTCTACTACTCCCAACTTCCCCAACCTGTAACGCAGTGCGTTTCTGGATAGTCCCAGCAACCTTGCGGCCTGGCTCTTATTGCCGTTGGCACGGCGCAGAGCTTCGCGGACCATCTCATCTTCCCACTGTTCCAGCGTCAATCCTTCAGGCAAGAACGGCACGCCGCTGCTGGTAGTACTGCGTACGGGACCGGAGTCCAGTTGAATATCAATCACGTCGAGTACGGCAGCTGACGACAGCGCCACTGCGCGTTCAATCGTATTCTCCAACTGCCTTACGTTCCCCGGCCAGTGATAGTCGCTCAGCTTGTGGACGGCTGCCGGCGTAATGCCGCGAATTTGTTTTCCATTGTCCGCCGCTAAACGCGCCAGAAAGTGCGTCACCAACTCCGGGATGTCTTCTTTCCGTTCGCGCAGCGGAGGAATATCGATCGGCACCACATTCAACCGGTAGTAAAGATCTTCGCGAAATGTACCTTGCTCCAGCGCGGCCCGCAGGTCACGGTTTGTCGCCGCCAGCAACCGTACGTCAACTTTCAGGGTTTTCGTTCCGCCGAGCCGCTCAAACTCGCGTTCCTGCAAAACTCGCAACAGTTTCACCTGGATCGGCGCCGGCACGTCGCCGATTTCATCCAGGAACAGCGTGCCTTTGTCCGCTAGTTCAAACTTGCCCGGTTTGCTGGCCATGGCGCCGGTGAACGCGCCTTTTTCATAGCCGAACAATTCGCTTTCAAACAAAGTGTCGGGGATAGCGGTGCTGTTCAGTTTGATGAACGGCCCCGCGGCGCGGCGCGAATTCTGGTGAATGGCCCGCGCGATCAGGTCTTTGCCTACGCCGCTTTCCCCGCCCAACAGCACCGTGGAGTTGGTGGGCGCCACGCGTTCCACAACGGCCAGTACTTCCTGCATCTTCGAGCTGCGCGCAATGATGTTTTGAAACTGGTAACGTTTCCCTAAAGCTTCTTTCAGGGTGCGGTTTTCGTCGCGCACCTTCTGGACGTCAAGTTCCTTATTGATCACCAGCTTCATTTCCGCCATGGTGAACGGTTTGAGCACGTAGTCATTGGCGCCGGCTTTCATGGCTTCCACGGCGGTCTCCACCGTGCCATACGCGGTCATCACAATAATGGGGATCGTGGCATTCATCCGCCGCGCTTCCTGCAAAAACTCCAGGCCGTTCATGCCGGGCAGCTTCAGGTCGGTAAGCACCAGCCCGATGTCATCTTTCCGCAGGCTTTTCACGCCGGTCTCCGCGTCGCCCACGGCGTTTACGTTGTGGCCGTCTTCGCCCAGAGCGATCTCCAGCAGCCGGCGCATGCGCGGTTCGTCTTCGACAATAAGAATGTTGGTCATTTGTTCGGAAGTTATTTTCTCGTATCTTCTCCGCTACTTGGATCTTGCCGCGACAAGGCCTTCTCACCAACCGGAATTACTACCTGGAAACACGCGCCCGGTTTCGGTCCGTTACCTTTAAGCAACTTGATGGAACCACCATGGGAGTCAAATATCTTGGCCACAATCGCCAGTCCCAGCCCAACACCATCTTTCTTGGTAGTAACAAACGGATTGAATATTTGTTCCTTCATGTCCGGAGGCACACCCGGACCGCTATCTTCAATCTCTACAACAATCGCTGCGGTTCCCTCTTCACTCGCTGGGTTGTCGCCGGCTTCTTCGTGATCCAATGGTTGGATGCTGATTCTTAGCTCACCGCCGGCTGCTCCCATGGCCTGGGACGCATTGAGAATCAGGTTAAGAAACGCCTGCTCGCACATGGCTTCGTCAAGCATCGCGTCCGGCAGATTGGGAGCAAATTCGCGGACGATCTTCACAACGTCCATCGAGCCTTGCTCGGCGGCGGCCTTCAAGCTTTTTTCCACCACTTCCGCCACTTGCGCTGGACGCAGATCCAACTGCGAAGGCCGCGCAAAATCCAGAAAACGGCTCACCAGGGCGCTTACGCGATTGACCTCCGTGTATATATATCCGGAAAGTTCCCGGGCCAGGGCGTCCGCGGACGTCAGCTTCTGGTTCAGGATTTCCGCCGAACCTTTGATCACGCCCAGTGGATTGCGTATTTCATGTGCCAGTCCCGCGGAAAGTTGCCCCAGGGCCGCCAGCCGTTCCGCGCGCCGCGCGTCCTCCTGCGCTCGCTGCAAGCTGCTGTTCGCCTCTGCCAGCGTTTGTGAAAGCAACTGGTATCGCCGCACTTGTATTCGATATTCGATAACGAAGCGGTTTACCGTCATCCCTACAAGAAAGAAGAACAGGATGCGGATCATCAACTCGCCGGCGCCTTGCCACGTAAGCGAGAACTGTTCCAGGGCTGGAATCAGGAATGACGTGTAGGCTGCGGACGCCGCGGTTGTCCACAACAGCGTCCCGAGGAGCCCAAAATGCATGGCCGCCGTCATGATGGGCAAAAGAAAAATCGGCCAGTAGCTGCTGCTTATGGCCAGATCGCGTGTGTGGTTGATCAGTAGCGTGGCCAGGACCAGTTTTGCCAGTACCACCACAACGCGTCCGCGTGTTTCACCGGCAAGCTGCAGAACGCGATCTTCCAGCAACTGGAACACGCCAATGGCAATCAGGATGGCTTGCTTGTGAAGTTCGGCAACGGGCGGCAGCACTGCCAGGCCGCCAAGAAAGATCAGCCACAGCAAGTCAACCCAGAGCGGAGTTGCACGTTTTTCTGCCATGGTGGTGGTTGAAATGAATGTAACACAGAGCGAATAAGACGTTCATCGCGCTAGCGATGAATCTTTCGGGAAACTGGCCACGCATGAATCGCCGCCAAGGACGATTAGCATTCCAGGCTAGATCGTTGAAATGCGGTCCAGGCTTGGTTCCGCAACCTGATCAAGGATCGTTCGAATCTTGGCGACCAGCACTTGCAGGGTGAATGGCTTTTGCACAAAACACGCGGACCTCATCAGCGCCTGGTGGTTGCGCATCTCGTCGTCCGCAAAACCGGAAATTACCACCACCGGGATGTCCGGCCGCTTCTTGAGGATGTAGTCCACCACGGCGGGCCCGCTGAGCTTCGGCATCATGATGTCAGAAATCAGCAGCGAGATCTTGCCCGGGTAGCGGTCAGAGATTTCAATGGCTTCGGTCCCGCTGCCCGCGGACAGGACTTTGTAGCCAAAAGATTCAAGATATTCGGCGGCGGCGTTGCGCAAGTCATCTTCGTCGTCCACCAGCAGGATCGTCTCATCGCCGCGCAAGTCACCCGGCGCCTTCTTTTGCGCCGCGTGCTCTTTGCGTACCGCGGCTGCCGCCACCGGCAGATACACTACAAACGTTGCTCCTTGCATGGGCGCTGATTGCACGGCAATGTACCCGCCGCTCTGTTGCACAATTCCGTACACCGTGGAAAGCCCCAGCCCAGACGCATTGTGTTTCGTGGTAAAAAAAGGTTCAAAGATTCGCAGTTGCGTTTCCTGGTCCATGCCGGAACCGGTATCGCTGAATGAGATCCGCACGTACTTTCCGGGAGACAATTCCGGCTGCATCAGCCGGCCATCATAGTCTTCCACGGCAATTGCCAGCATGCCGCCCTGCGGCATGGCGTCACGTCCGTTGGCGGCCAGGTTCAGCACCAATTGCTCGATTTGAATGCGGTCAGCATTCACCAGCCCCAATCCCTGTTCTTCCCGAATGTCGATCTGCGTCTCCGGACCCATCATGCAGGTGATCATGGTCTTGCTGTCCTTGATCAGTTGGCCAATGTCCAGGAGCTCTGGAGCGACAACTTCCTTGCGTCCGAAGGCCAGCAGTTGCCGCGTCAAGGAAGCGGCACGGTCCGTGGCCGCCAGAATTTTTCCAGCGCGTGCCGCTTGCGAAGCCTGCTCCGCGTCCTTCTGCACTAGCTCGGCGTAACCGCGAATTGTTCCCAGGATGTTGTTGAAGTCATGGGCCACCCCGCCGGCCAGCCGGCCTACGGCTTCCATTTTTTGCGAATAGCGCAGTTGTTCTTCCATGCCCTGCTGTTCGGTCACATCGCGCATGATGCCCAGGTGCTGACCGGGCAGAATATTGGCCGTGAAATTTCCGTCCACCAGGCGCTTCACTCCGTCGCCACGCTTCACCCAGAAACGGACGCGCACTTGTCCATCCCGGCGGATTTGCTCCCAATGTTTCTGGAACCCGTCGCAAGGCAGCTCGATCATGTTGCGTCCGATCAGCGATTTTCTGGAAAGCGCCAGGAACCTTGTTGCGGCTTCGTTGGCTTCCAGGCATTGGCCCTGGTCATCGCAGATCACAATACCGTCCATCGAGTTCGCAAAAACCGCGCCTACCGTAGCTTGGGTGTGGCGCAATGCTTCTTCTGATCTCTTGCGCTCCACCGCATAACGTACGGAACGCAGCAACAGTGGACCGTCAAACGAACCTTTCACCAGATAGTCCTGGCCGCCGTCGCGGACCGTGGCCGCCGCCAGCGGCAGATCGCTGGTCACGCTCAGCACCACAA
>Ga0075024_100000184_pt1 | contig 19716 bp, 21 predicted proteins | sample Str013_2_FD_71389 | JGI IMG/M metagenome (GOLD analysis project Ga0075024, IMG submission 71389) | Freshwater sediment microbial communities in response to fracking from Pennsylvania, USA - Straight Creek_MetaG_SC_2013 | ecosystem: Environmental > Aquatic > Freshwater > Creek > Sediment... | reverse complement strand
GACAATCACTTGGCAGCCGCAGCAAAGTCAACATCCGTTCGAACTATGCCGGGCTGCCAGAGCCCCGCATTTCCCGCTTTGCGCCGCAGCCCGCTGGCGCTATCACGGCGGTAACCCTGATCCGGAGATTTTTCCTGCAATGCCTAAGATCGCCACTTCACCCGCCGGCAAGCCCCGCACCCTCTATGACAAGATCTGGGACGATCACCTCGTCCACGAAGCCGCCGACGGCACCTGCCTGCTTTATATCGACCGGCACCTGGTCCACGAGGTCACCAGCCCGCAGGCTTTCGAGGGGTTGCGCATGACCGGCCGCAAGGTCCGCGCGCCGGACAAGACACTTGCCGTTGTTGACCATAATGTGCCGACCACCGACCGCAGCAAGGGCATCGCCGACGCCGAAAGCCGCATCCAGGTCGAGACCATGGCGCAGAACGCCAAGGATTTTGGCATCGAGTACTTCAACGAGCGCGACCGCCGCCAGGGCATCGTCCACGTCGTCGGCCCCGAGCAGGGATTTACGCTGCCCGGCACCACGATTGTCTGCGGCGACAGCCACACGTCCACACATGGCGCATTCGGCGCGCTGGCGCACGGCATCGGCACGTCCGAGGTCGAGCATGTGCTGGCAACCCAGACGCTGATCCAGTCCAAGGCCAAAAACATGCGCGTGACGGTGGACGGCAAGCTGCCCGCCCATGTCGGCGCCAAGGACATCATCCTTTCCATCATCGGCAAGATCGGCACGGCGGGCGGCACCGGCCACGTCATCGAATATGCCGGCGAGGCCATCCGCTCGCTGTCGATGGAAGGCCGCATGACGGTCTGCAACATGTCCATCGAGGGCGGCGCGCGGGCCGGCATGATCGCGCCGGACGAAAAGGCGTTCACCTATCTGAACGGCCGCCCGCGTGCGCCAAAAGGCGTGGCGTGGGATGCGGCGATGGCCAACTGGCAGGGCCTCGTCACCGACGAGGGCGCGCATTTCGACAGCGAGATCACCCTCGACGCCAGCAAGCTGCCGCCCATCGTCACCTGGGGCACCAGCCCGCAGGATGTGGCGACCGTGGACGGCCTAGTGCCCGACCCCGCCAAGGTCGCTGACGAGAACCGCCGCGCCGCCATGCAGCGCTCGCTCGACTATATGGGCCTGAAGGCCGGCACCAGGATCACCGACATCCCGCTCGATGTGGTGTGGATTGGCTCGTGCACCAACGGCCGCATCGAGGACCTGCGCGTCGTCGCGAGCGTGGTCGAGGGCAAGAAGGTCAGCGGCCAGCTCGCCTATGCGATGATCGTGCCTGGCTCGGGCCTGGTAAAGGCGCAGGCCGAGGCGGAAGGGCTGGACAAGATTTTCCTCGCCGCCGGCTTCGAGTGGCGCGAGCCGGGCTGCTCGATGTGCCTCGGCATGAACCCCGATCAGCTCAAGCCCGAACAGCGCTGCGCCTCCACCAGCAACCGCAACTTCGAAGGCCGCCAGGGCTACAAAGGCCGCACGCATCTGGTGTCGCCGGTGATGGCGGCAGCGGCGGCGCTGGCGGGGCGGTTCGTGGATGTGCGGCAGGCGTGAATTCGTGAGAGCTTGGTATGAGCACTTCAGCACTTGAAAACGAAGCCTTGGTGAGGGACGTCAGCGTCACTGATAGCAACCTCGGCGTTGACTTGAGCGACGGGCGCCGTATCTCGGTTCCACTTGCCTGGTTTCCCCGGCTTGCCAATGCCTCGCCCGCTGATCGGTCCATTTGGGGGCCATCAGCGGCAGGTCGCGGCATTCACTGGCCAGTGATCGACGAGGATTTGAGCGTCGCTGGCTTGTTGCTGGGCCAACATGCCCGTTGAATGCCGCACACAGCGCCAAGTGCAAGAATCGCCAAGATTTCGGAGTGAAGTCATGCGAACAGCACCTTTGATCGCCATGCTCTGTTGCACCGCCACCACCGCCCTCGCCGCCGACGCCACTGCGCCAGCCGGCCGCTACACGCTCACCCCTTCGGCCACCGGCTACATCCGGCTGGACACGCAAACGGGCCAGGTCTCCGAATGCACCGGCACGCCGCCTGCCGCGCTGGTTTGCAAATCCACCGCCGACGAGCGGGCGGCCATGCAGGCCGAGATCGACAGGTTGCAGAAGCAGGTCGACGACCTGAAGGCCGCGCCGGGCGAATTTGCGTCGAATCCGCCAGCGCAGCTCAACATCCCCTCCGACAAGGACGTCGACAAGGCCTTCAATTTCATGGAGCGGATGATTAAGCGCTTCAAGGGCCTGATCCAGGAGATGCGCAAGGAGCCGGCGGAATCGACGCCACTGTGAGCATCACTCCGTCTCTCCACAAGCCCTCCACGCCGCGCCTTCCCATGCTCCGGTTTCCGTGCCAGAGGAACGGTCGATGACGCCGCTCGTCCAGCACCACCATGAATTCCAAGTCGAAGCCGACGGCCCGGCGATGGTCGAGGTCACGGCCACGGTGCGTGACTGGTTGAACAGCATCACCGCCCGTGACGGCCTGCTGACAGTGTTCCTGCGGCACACCTCCGCCTCGTTGACCATCCAGGAAAACACCTCGCCCGATGCGCATGCCGACCTGATCGGCGCGTTGTCGCGGCTCGCCCCGGAAAGCTCCGCCTACCGCCACAACGACGAGGGGCCGGACGATATGCCCGCCCACATCAAGGCCTTGCTGACCTCGGTGAGCCTGTCGATCCCGGTGTTCGAGAGCGAAATGGCGCTTGGCCAGTGGCAGGGCATTTTCCTCATCGAGCACCGCAAGCGCTCAACGCCGCGCGCCATCCTGCTGCACTTTGTCGGCTCGTGCGGCTGACGCGGGCGGAACGCCGGGCCAGACGATTGCGCGATAAGCTGCCAGCATAGTTTCCTGGGAATGTTTATGGCGCAGCCCCGGGCCGAGGGATTTCGCCTGGGCCAATGAGTCCGGGGCTAGGGCCGCAGTGATGGCATTGGCCAAGAGTTCCGGCTTTGAGCAATTGACAAAGCGCGCGGCGGTGCGCCCCTCCGCCGAAAGCACCTCGCGCAGCACCGGCAGGTCCGACGCCACGACTGGCACACCGAGCATGGCGGCTTCGACGGCGGCAAGGCCAAAGGTCTCCCAGGTCGAGGGGAACACGAAAGCATCCGCCGCCCCCATCAGGTCGCCAACCTGCTCGCGGTCCAGGTATCCCAAGAAATGCACGCGCTGGTCCACTCCGGCGGCGCGGGCGTATTCGCGATAGGCGGGCTCCAGCGGTCCGCCGCCTGCCAGAACCAGCCGCGCCTTGGGCAGAAGCGGCAAGGCCGCGATGATCCGCTGCTGCGCCTTCTGTTCGCTGAGGCGGCCGGCGTTGAGCAGGATCGGGCCATCGTCCGGAATATCGAAACGAAGCAGCGTCCCGGCCCGGCCTGTTCGAGGCTCGGGCGGGGCAACGCCATGCGGGATCAGCTTCAGCCGGGCGCGATAAGCCGCCGGATAGTCATCGAACTCGGCCAGCGTGGCGTGCGAATTGGCGATGTTGAGGCTGTAGAACGCGCCGCAGCCCAGCCAACGGTCAAAAGTCCTTGAAACCGGATGGATGGTTGCGGGCTTGGTTGTCTGATGGACGATGCGAACCGGACAACCGATAGCCCGTCCCACCAGCCCGGCCATCACCGAGGCTGTCGGCTGATAGGCGATGATCACATCCGGCCGCGCCCGGGCCAGCCGCCATAGAGCGCGGCCAAGACCAGCGAGTTTCGCGCCCGCGCCGGCGGCGAATGCGGGATAGAGGAAGAGTGTATCCACGTTGGCCCCGGCCGCCCGCAGATCGGCCTCGATCAGCCGCGCGAGCATCTCGACGCCGCCATTCTCGTCAGCATGCACAAGCTGCAAAACCCTCGGCACCGCCTGGCCCCCAATCCGACGCAAACCCAGTCCGCGTTCCAGCGGAACACTGTGCCGTTAGCCGCCTGCCGGGGCGGGCGCCAGCCGCACCCGGCATAAACGATAATTTGAACGCATGGCAGCCATCACCTGGAATATGTTGACAATTTGTTGCGTGCGCCCGACTAGAGGACGCGAGCCTTGATCTCTCTGCGGATCACACGGCAGGGCCGGAGCTGGCCTGCGGCATGTGATGGTTGCGGACCGCGCTGAGTTCCCGGCGCAGGGCCGCGGGTTCCGGAAGACGTGAAGCCGGCTGGCTGCCTGCCTCCACACCGTAAAAATATGTAGATGTTCTCAGTTACATGGGAGCGTTGGTTCACTGTATGACTCCGGTGCCGCAAACCCTGCGGGGCCCGGCTAGCTGTTACGTTCGACTGACGATCCCCTCGCCTGCTGTTCCTGCTGCCAATCCCTCCCCCTGGCCGTATCGAGTGAGTACCGCGTAGATGAGTACGGATACCCATGCTCTCGACGTTGAGCTGAGGCAAGTCAGCCTGCCCTCTGTCACCTGGCGGGCGATTGCCCCGGTGGTTGGCCTGCTTGAGGCGGCGGGTGTGCTGTGCGCCGCAGTCCTCAGCAGCGCGCTCTACTATTCGATGGCCTATGGCGAGCCGTTCTGGCATCGGGGCGATTACGACTTTGAATTGACCGTCGCGGTCTTCTACGTCCTGGTCCGCGCCCTCCGGGGTGACTACGCTTACGGAGCGTTCATCTCGGCAAAGGCCTACTTCGCGCGAATCTGCCAGGCTTGGTGCCTCGCCTTCGTGGCGCTGCTGGCAGCCGTGTTCCTGCTCAAGGTCGGCAACCATTATTCCCGCGGCATGGCCTTCAGCCTGTTTGTGGCCGGGCCGCTGGTGCTGGCGGTGGAACAGCGCCTGCTGAGCCGCTTTTTCATTTCGGCGTGCCGCAGCGGCCGGCTGGCAGTGCGCCGGGTCTTTGTGGTGGGTGCAGCCTCCGAGGTCGCCGAGCATTGCCTGGCGGCGGACCGGGGCCGGTCGGGGCATGTGGTGGTGGGCGCCCATGTGCTTGGCGACGGCTCGGATGCAACCCGCGAAGCGCGTCAGCTGAGCCAGGCGGTCGCGCGCGCGCGCAGCTACGGCCCCGACGACATCCTGGTGGTGCTGCCGCTGTCAGAGCACGCGCGCATCGAGGGCGTGGTGCAGGCCTTCAAGGTCATGCCGGCTTCGGTTCATCTTGGGGCAGATCAGTTGTTGCAACGGTTCCCGGCGCTGCGCACCATGCGCGCGGGCGATTCGGCAAGCCTCGAACTGGTGCGCGAGCCGCTGACGCCCTTCGAGCAATTGGCAAAGCGCTGCTTCGATGTGGCTTTCGCCGGCGCTGCGCTGATCATGCTTGCGCCGCTGTTGGCCGCCGCCGCCGCCGCCATCAAGCTCACCAGCAGCGGCCCGGTGTTCTACCGGCAGAAGCGGCATTGCTTCAACCGGCGGCGGTTCAGCATCTACAAATTCCGCACCATGTACGTTGAGCGCGATGACGGTCCGTTCCGCCAGGCGACGCGCAACGATCCCCGGATCACGCCGGTTGGGGCCTGGCTGCGGCGGACCAACATCGACGAGCTGCCTCAGCTTTTGAATGTGCTGGTGGGCGATATGTCGATCGTCGGCCCCCGCCCGCACGCCATCGCCCATGACGAGGATTTCGAGCAGCGCATCTCATCCTACGCCCGCCGCCACAACATCAAGCCGGGCATCACCGGCTGGGCGCAGGTCAATGGCCTGCGCGGCGAGACCGATACGGACGAAAAGATGCGCGCGCGGGTGGAGCACGACCTCGCCTATGTCGACCATTGGTCGATGCTGCTGGACCTGAAGATCATCGCGCTGACGGTGGTCTCGCCGCGCGCCTACCGGAATGCGGTGTAGCGCAATAGCGACTTCGCGTATTGCGCCACTCACGGAACAGATGCCCCGAAAGGCGCAATACGGCTTGAAGTCTGCCTATTGCGCCGTCGATCACCCTACTTCAACTCGCCCTTCACTTCGTCGCACTTCTTGTCGACGAACTGGTTGACCATGCTGGTGAACTGGCCAGAGAACATGCCGGTCTTGTTGTCGAGCCCGGTGATCGGCCAGATGACGCCCTTGGCGATGATCGGCGCTTCGACGTCGCCCCAATGCAGCTCGGCCTTGGTCGCCTTGCCGCCCTCGAATGTCACCTTGGGCGCCAGCGACACCTTGAACTTGTAGTTGTCGAGGCCCGGCCCGCGCTCGATCTCGCAATCGAGCGTGTGCTGCTCAAATTCCGCGTCGAACTTCGCCTCGGTCATGGCCTTGACCAGCGTGGCGCGCTTCAGCTTCACCTCGGTCTGGCAATGGACATGGCTATAGGGCCAGCTCACATGCGTGCGGCCCAGCATCTCGTCCAGCGCCTTCTTCGGCCAGGTCTGGATGACGTGGCAGCTCACATCCGGCCCCTCGGCCTTCTTGCCGCGCAGGATCGAGCAGATGTCGACCTTGCACGCCTTGCGCGCGTCCTTCTCCTTGGCCAGCAGGTCGTCCATGGCCTTGTCGCCGGTCGCCGCGTCGGGATCGACTGGCTTGGCGGCGTCTTCGGCAAGCGCCAGTCCCGCCGCCGCGATCAGCCCCGCTGCCAGCGCGGCTGTGATCGCAAGTGTTTTCAATGAACGCATGATGTCCCCAGGAATCGAGTGTGTTGAATCGCAGTCCGCCCAAGCGGCTCAGCCCGCAGGCAAGCGGTTCTGCTCCATGATTGTGGCGATCACAGGCGGGTGATCAGGGCGGCACAGCGACGCAAGCTGGACATCACCCGTCCGTCAAAACATCAGGGCCAAATGGCCTGCCGCTTGAAATCGAGGTGCGCCAGCATCTCTCGCGACAAATTCCGGCCAGGTGTCTCGACACCTATGACCTGCACGCCGTTGCGCCTTGCCAACTTCATCGCAGGAATCAAATCCGTATCTCCGGTCAGGATTATGATCCGGTCAATCGTCCGCGGAATGGAGTAGGTGGCAATGTCCAGGCCAATCCGCAGGTCCACGCCCTTCTGTTCAAAATCCGGCTGGAAGTCTTCGTCCTTGGCCGTCGCGCCGGTCTTCTTGGGCCGCCAGCCGCGAAATTTCAGAACGCCCAGCCTGACGGCAAAAAGCTCACGGCTCGCCAAATCATGCAACCACTCGTCGGATTTCGTAAATATCTTCTCGTCGCCCGAAATTGGTAACTTCCTGCGACCTTCGAATTGCGCGCAATCGTAGTACAGGAACCTGATTGGCTCTTCCTCGATCTGCAAAAGCGATTTTGTGAAACGCTCGATGAAGTCTGGGTCAAACTTGAGATGCTTGCTGAGTGCCAAGCTTCGCAAGTGGCCACCATCAATCTGGACGATTGCTCGCTTCACGGGGCTCTCCCGGAAGTCCAAAAACGCAAAGAGCCCTCGCAACTTTCGCTGCGAAGGCTCGCTATACATGCCCGCCTACGGGCGTCACGGATGATGCTCATCATATTGTACCGTTCCCATTGAAAGTCAAGTTAACGGCAAATCTTGAAAAGACCAGGTGGTATCCTACCCCGCCAGCCTATCCAGCTCGGCAACAATCGCCTTGCCCATCTCGCTGGTGCTGACCTTGCGGCGGTTCGGCTGCATGATGTCGCCCGTCCGCAGGCCCTGCTCCAACACTCCGGTCACGGCCTTTTCGACCATGTCCGCCGCTTCGCCCATGTCGAAGGAATAGCGCAGCGCCATGGCCAGCGAGGTGATCATGGCGATGGGGTTGGCCATCGCCTTGCCGGCAATGTCGGGCGCCGAGCCGTGGACCGGCTCATACAGCGCCCTGCGGCGGCCTTTCGCATCGGGCGCGCCCAGCGAGGCCGAGGGCAACATGCCGATCGAGCCCGTCAGCATGGCCGCTTCGTCCGACAGCATGTCGCCAAACAAGTTGTCGGTCACGATGACATCGAATTGCTTTGGCGCGCGGACGAGCTGCATGGCGCAGGCATCGGCCAGGATGTGCTCCAGCTTGACGTCCTTGTAGTCCTTGGCGTGGACTTCGGTGACAACCTGGTTCCACAGCACGCCCGAGCGCATGACGTTGCGCTTGTCGGCTGAATGCACCTTGTTGCCGCGCTTGCGGGCGAGGTCGAAGGCGACGCGGGCGATGCGGTCGATCTCGTGTGTGGTGTAGACCTGGGTATCGACGGCGCGCTTCTCGCCGTTCTCCAGCGTCACGATCTCCTTGGGCTCGCCGAAATAGACGCCCCCGGTCAGCTCGCGCACGATGAGGATGTCGAGGCCCTCGACCAGCTCGGGCTTGAGCGAGGAGGCGTCCGACAGCGCCTTGTAGCAGATGGCCGGGCGCAGATTGGCGAACAGGCCGAGGTCCTTGCGCAGGCGCAGCAGGCCAGCTTCCGGGCGGGCCTCGTAGGGCGCCTTGTCCCACTTGGGCCCGCCGACAGCGCCAAACAGCACCGCGTCGGCCTTCAACGCCTTGTCCATGGCCGCCTCGGTGACAGCAACCTTGTGCTTGTCGTAGGCTGAACCGCCGACCAGATCGGATTCGAGGTTGAACGAGCCTTTTTTCTGCTTTTCCAGCCAAGCGATGACGCCCTTGGCCTCGGCCATGACTTCGGGGCCAATGCCGTCGCCGGGGAGAAGCAGAATGTCGTGGGAGGCCATGTCAGTGGTCCATCAAGCAGGGGTGGGAGTGTGCTTGGAGTGCTAAAGCGGGCGATGCCCACTGACAAGCCCGCTTTGCTGGCCGCTGCGGCTACGCTGGCCGCTTTTCTGGCTCTGCCGCCAGCGCATGGCCTGGAATTGCAGCTCCCCATCGACTGCACGCCGGGCAAGGACTGCTTCGTGCAGAACTACCCCGACGTTTCGCCCGATGCCGCCGTGCCGCACGATTTCACCTGCGGAAGCGCAACCTTCCACGGCCTCACCGGCACCGACATTCGCTTGCTGTCAATCCAAGCGGCCAAGGGCGTGAAAGTGCTGGCCGCCGCCGGCGGAACCGTGCGCGCAGGCCGGGATGGCATGGCCGACCACCTGATGCGCACGGATGCTGACAAGGCGGCAATCGTCGGCCGGGAATGCGGCAACGGCGTTGTGATCATCCATGCTGATGGCTGGGAGACCCAGTACTGCCATATGCTCAAGGGCAGCGTGCGCGTTCACTCTGGCCAAGTGGTGGCGGCCGGAGCCTGGCTCGGCGATGTGGGACAGTCGGGCGAGACCCAATTTGCCCACGTGCATATGACTGTGCGGCACAACCACCGGACAGTCGACCCGTTTCTTGGCGAGCCGGTTGCCGCCGCTTGCCGGACCGATGGCAAGACCGGCACGGCCAGAAGCCTGTGGCGCGCGGGCGTGCTGGCCGCGCTCGGCCCGCCGCGCACGGTGCTGCTCGAAACCGGCTTCGGCGGCGACGCGGTTTCCGAAAACCTGCTCGAATACGGGCGCTCGCTCGTCCCAGCGTTTCGCGCCAACGCGCACAGGCTGGTCCTGTTCGCCCGCATCATGCATCTGGCCAAGGGCGACCGCGTGCATCTGCGCGCGGAGCTGCCGGCGGGATCGCCGATCGACCTGACCAGCGAGCCGGAATCCCACGACAAGGCCGTCAAGGTCATAGCAGCGGCACGGAGCGGCAATGGCGTGGCTTGGCCGCCCGGAACCTATCGCGGCCATGTCGAGGTCATCCGCGATGGCAAAATCCTGGTTTCGGGTGACTTGGCAATGGAACTTCGCTGACCCCGCCAAGCCCAACTCGCGGTGGGGTCGGGGCCAATGCCGTCGCCGGGAAGGAGCAGAATGTCATGGGAGGCCATGATAGCGGTCCGCTTTTCTTTGGAGGCCGCGCCGAGCGAAAGGGCGGCCAATGCGGGCTGGCAGGCTGGAATTTACCTCTGGTAGGCCCAACATTTACCACCTGGGAGGCAAATTGTGATAGGTTCACAGGCAGGAGATCGCGATGGTCAAGAAGGCTTCAGATCTGGATTTTGACGCACTGGCGAAGCTGGCCAAGTCTGCGACAGCTGAGGTGAGAGCCAAGGCGGCTGGGGAGCACAAGGCGCTTCCTGTATTGTTGGATGGTGAGGTTGTGCTGGAAATGCAAGCCACTCCAGTTCAAGAGTATTTTTTAGAGCGTTATGTGGAGCTGCCTCTGAAAAGCGGTGCTGCAAGCAGCAAAGACGACTCAGTCTCGATGGCGGCTGGTTCAGCCAAGCTCGTCCATCGGGCCAGCAATGGATGAACGCCCGGTCCTGACGATTTTCGCAGGCCCGAACGGTTCCGGCAAGAGCACACTTCAGAGGAAGATCGCTAACTCAGGCTATGATCTTGGCGTTTTCATAAATGCCGACGAAATCGCGGTGGAGCTGGCAGCGCAGGCCGAAGTAACGGGATTCAGTGCCGACCGCCAGGCATTGGAAATACAGGCCTTTCACGAAGCCGAGCGCCGCAGGCGAGACGCTTTGGCCGTTGACTCGGATTTCTCGTTCGAGACCGTCTTCTCGCATCCAAGCAAGCTCGGCTTCATCGAAGCAGCGAAAGCTCGCGGGTTCTTCGTTCGCCTCTTCTTCGTTAGTACCGAAGATGCACGCCTGAACATCGCGCGCGTGCAGAAGCGAGTAGCCGAGGGCGGCCACGACGTTCCCTTGGACAAAATCTCGGCTCGCTATGCCCGCACGATGAGCCACCTCGCCCCGGCGTGCAAGCTCGTTGATGAGGCATTCCTGTTCGATAACTCGACGAGCGAGATGCGGCTCAGGGCGAGCTTTGCAGTTGGCCCGGCAGGCGAGCCGGTCTTTCGATTCGTCCCGCCGTTGCCGGCTTGGATCGAGAAATGGGCAGCGGAAATGAATGCGCCTGCTCGCTAGCCTCAGTTGGAGCGTCCAGAGGCCGTACCACCAAATATTTTTACCAAGTTGCTTACTTGCAACAAATCAGTATCATCCGCCGCAATCCCCGGCTAGGCCGGGGTGGGCCGGGTGCCGGCGGCCCTGCCTCAATTCATCCACCTTGAAACCCTATTGGCGACAAGGGAATTATGTCAGGGAGTGGGAAAGCCCAATTATGCGCACCAGCAGCACCGTCGTGCTCGTCGATGACGACCGCAATATCCTCAATTCGCTTCGCATGGCGCTGGAGGCCGAAGGCTACAAGATCCGCACCTACAATGATGGCGCCGCCGCGCTGGAAGGGCTGACGGAAACCCCTGGCGACCTGGGCATTTTCGACATCAAGATGCCGAAGATGGACGGCATGGAGCTGCTGCGCCGCCTGCGCGCGCAAAGCGATATGCCGGTAATCCTGCTCACTTCCAAGGACGAAGAGATCGACGAGCTTTTCGGCCTCAAGATGGGTGCCGACGACTACATCGCCAAGCCGTTCTCGCAGCGGTTGTTGGTTGAGCGGGTGAAGGCCATCCTGCGCCGCTCCGGCGTCAAGGACACCCCAGTCACGCCGACCCAGCAGGCCGCCATTCTTGAGCGCGGCAAGCTGAAGATGGACCCGGAGCGCCACAACTGCATCTGGGACAACAAGCCCGTCACCCTCACCGTCACCGAATTCCTCATTCTCCAGGCGCTGGCCCAGCGCCCCGGCGTCGTCAAGAGCCGCGATGCGCTGATGGACGCGGCCTATGACGACCAGGTTTATGTCGATGACCGCACCATCGACAGCCACATCAAGCGGCTGCGCAAGAAGTTCAAGGAAGTCGACGACAATTTCGACGTCATAGAAACGCTCTATGGCGTCGGCTACCGCTTCAAGGAGGCCTGAGACTGATCTTCGGGGGGGACACCCAATGATCTATCGACGGATTTTCTCGCACCCGCTGGAACCGGCGGGCTGGCGGGAGGCTGCTGAGAGTGCAAGTGGCTTGATCAACGACTGGGCCAATGCCGGTTCGCGTGCGCTCGGCCGGCTTGCGGCTGGCCTTGCCGCGCTGATCGAGCCGGGACTCGACTGGCTCGCCCGCCAGCGCTGGCTGGGCGGCCTGTTCCGCTCGCTCATAGGCAAGATCGTCGCGCTCAACCTGATCGGCCTGTTGGTTCTCACCTCGGCGATCCTGTTCTTCAGCCCGTTCCAGGCCTCATTCGTCCAGGCCAAGCTCGAAGGCATGATGGCCGAGGGCAGCGCCATCGCCGCGTTGATCGGCTCCACCGCCACCCGCGAATCCGACCGTGTGGTCGTCAATGACGAAATCCTTGGCCCGGGCCAGACGGCGGAACTCAAGGAGGCGATGTCGGCGCGGCCCCTCCAGTTCCCCATCCGCCCGGAGCGCGTCGGCCCCGTCATTCACCGCATTGTCGATGGCACCGGCCTGCGCATCCGGCTGTTCCGCACCGACGGAACGTTCATGTATGACAGCCAGGAAGAGCCGGACGCCGCAGGCGCGCCGCCAGATTCCATCAGCACGCTCTGGACCAAGTTCATCGACATGATGGATGGCACAGACCTACATGTGTACCGTGACCTTGGCCGCACCAACGTCACCGCCTATCCCGAATTTGTGGCCGCCAGCCAGGGCAAGCCGCAGGCGATGATCCTGGTCGGCGACCGGGGCCGCCGCACCATCACCATCGTCACGCCGATCAAACGCCGCGACACCCTCGGCACCATGCTGCTGTCCACCCGCGATGGCGAGATCGACAAGCTGCTCTGGGCCGAGCGGCGCACCGTACTTTGGGTCAGCGCCATCGGACTGCTCGTCATGGCCATCACCTCGCTGCTGCTGGCCGGCACAATTGCCTTGCCGCTGCGCCAATTGACCAACGCCGCCGACAGGGTGCAGCTCAATCTCAAGCGCCGCGAGGACCTGCCCGACTATGAGGGGCGCGGCGATGAGATCGGCCATCTTTCCACCACCCTGCGCGGCATGACCGAGGCGCTCTATAAGCGCATCGAGGCCAGCGAACGGTTCGCCGCCGACGTGGCGCACGAACTCAAGAACCCGCTGACGTCGGTGCGCAGCGCCGCCGAAACGTTGCCGCGCGTGAAGAACGAAGCCGACCGCAAGCTGCTCACCGACACGATCCAGAACGATGTGAAGCGGCTGACGCGGCTGATCGACGACATTTCCAAGGCCACCCGCGCCGATGCCGAGATGGCGCTCAATGTCGCAGAGCCGGTCGATGTGGCTGGCCTGCTGACCACGCTGACCGAGATGTTCAACAATGTGCATGTCCGCGACGGCCAGAACGTGGTCGCGGATTTCGCGCCTTGCGGCTTGCCCTTGCGGCAGGCCTATCTTGTGCAAGGGCACGACATGCGGCTCGGCCAGGTGTTCAAGAACCTGCTCGACAACGCCCTCTCCTTCTCGCCGCCCTCCGGCAAGGCCTGGATCAGAGCCCAGCGCAACGACGGCAAAATCCTCATAACCATCGAGGACGAGGGGCCGGGCATTCCGGCGAGCAAGTTCGACAAGATTTTCGAGCGCTTCTATACCGACCGGCCCGAGGGATCGTTCGGCAACAATTCAGGGCTCGGCCTCAGCATCTGCAAGGAAATTGTGGTTGCCCATGGCGGCCGGATCTGGGCCGAGAACCGGGTGGAAAACACGGTGCAGAAGTCCGGCACGTCGGACCTGGGCGTGGTTTCCTCGCTGATCTCGGGCGCCCGGTTCTCCGTCGAGCTGCCCGCTGCGGTCCCACTCGGTGGCCAGCGGCAGCAGGTGCGCGCCAATGTCCATGGCTGGCGCTGAAACCCAGCACGCGACGCTAGTCTCCAACGTGGGCGCCGGCGTGCTGCTGCGCGGGCCGTCAGGATCGGGCAAGTCCGATCTGGCGCTGCGGCTGTTGAACCTGGGGCCGGACTGGCGGCTGGTGAGCGACGATCAGGTTGCGCTTTCCCGGAACGGTTCCGTCATCATGGGCCGCGCGCCTGCGGCCATTTCGGGCAAGCTGGAAGTGCGCGGCATCGGCATCGTTGATGTCGCGGTCGCGCCGGAAACTGAAATCCGGCTGATTGTTGATCTGGTTGAGCGCGCGGACGTGCCGCGAATGGCCGAGCTTGACCAAACCTCCAACCTGCTTGGCGCCGCCATCCCATCCGCCCGGCTGCACGCCTTTGACGCCTCAGCTCCGCTCAAGGTCGTGATGCTGCTGCGTTTGGCGGAAGTTCGCGCCGCCCTCCGCAAGAATTGAAGCTGTCGCGACCACCCATGCATTGACTGCATAGCTTGTCGTCCCTATTTTGCACTGCAACGCCGGTTGTGCCGCAGCGCACCGTCGGCTTCCCACTTAGCGGAGCGGTCATGGGCGCACACCACCATTCCAAGGTCGTCATCATCGGCTCGGGTCCGGCAGGCTACACCGCCGCCATCTACGCGGCCCGCGCCATGCTGGAGCCGATTCTGATCCAGGGCATCCAGCCGGGCGGCCAGCTCACCATCACCACCGATGTCGAGAATTATCCGGGTTTCGCCGAGACCATCCAGGGGCCCTGGCTGATGGAGCAGATGCAGGCTCAGGCCACCCATGTCGGCACCCGCATCATCACCGACACCGTCACCGAAGTGGCGCTGACCCGCCGGCCGTTCCAGCTCACCGGCGATTCCGGCGACACCTACTCTGCCGACGCCATCATCATCTGCACGGGCGCGCAGGCCCGCTGGCTCGGCTTGCCTTCCGAGGACACCTTCAAGGGCCACGGCGTCTCGGCCTGCGCCACCTGCGACGGCTTCTTCTATCGCGGCAAGGACGTGATGGTGATCGGCGGCGGCAACACGGCGGTCGAGGAGGCGCTGTTCCTCACCAACTTTGCCCGCTCGGTCACCGTCGTGCATCGCCGCGACGGCTTCAGGGCCGAGAAAATCCTGCAAGAGCGGCTCTTCAAGAACCCCAAGATCAAGGTGATCTGGGACAGCGCGCTCGACGAGGTGACGGGCACGCGCGATCCAGTGGGCGTCACCGGCGTGCGGCTGAAGAACGTCAAGACCGGCAAGACCCAAGTGCTGGCAACCGACGGCGTGTTCATCGCCATAGGCCATGCGCCAGCCACCGAAATCTTCCAGGGCAAACTGACGTTGAAGCCGAGCGGCTACATCGCCACCAGGCCGGGCACGGTCGAGACCAACATCCCCGGCGTGTTCGCGGCCGGCGACGTGACGGACGAAACGTACCGCCAGGCCGTCACCGCAGCCGGAATGGGTTGCATGGCGGCGCTGGACGCCGAACGCTTTCTCACCCACGCCGAGTCATCCCTGAAAGCGGCGGAATAACCGGCCCTTCTCCCGCCGCTCGCCCCACTGCCTCCATCCCCCGAGCACCGATGCGCGACGCCAATCCCACCCGGTTCGCCATGGACTGGGACAAGCTGCGAATTTTCCACGCCGCCGCCGAGGCAGGCAGTTTCACCCACGCCGGCGATTCGCTGGAGATGAGCCAGTCCGCCGTCAGCCGCCAGGTCAGCGCCCTGGAACGCGACCTGAAAGTGTCGCTGTTCCACCGCCACGCCCGGGGGCTGGTGCTGACCGAGCATGGCGAGCTGCTGTTCCGCGCCGCCCGCGATGTCTTCACCAAGCTGCAAAAGGCCGCCAGTATGCTGGCCGACGCCAACTCCAAGCCATCAGGCGAGTTGCGCGTCACCACCGCAGTCGGCCTCGGCTCGGCATGGCTGACGCCACGCCTCAGCGAGTTCATCGACCTCTATCCGGAAATCCGCCTGCAATTCATCCTCACCGATGACGAGCTTGACCTGCCGATGCGCCAGGCCGACGTCGCCATCTGGTTCCGTGAGCCGCGCCAGAACGATCTGATCCGCCGCCCGCTGTTCACGGTCCACTACCAGGCCTTCGCCTCGGCCGCCTACATCAAGCAGCACGGCGAGCCGGTCAAGCTGGAGGATCTGGACAAGCACCGCATCCTCATCTTCGGTGGACCTCAGATTGACAATGCGCGCGAGATCAACTTCCTCGAACACGCCGGACGCGAGGGCCAGGAAGGCCGGCTCGGCGCCTTGCGGGTCAACAATGTCTACGGCCTCAAGCTCGCCGCCCAGCATGGCGTCGGCATCGCCATGCTGCCGGATTATATGGCGGGCAATGACAGTTCGCTGGTTCGGGTGCTGAAGGATGTGGAGCTGCCCGAGAGCCAGACCTACTTCGTCTATCCCGAGGAACTGAAGAACTCCAAGCGCGTTCACGTCTTCCGCGACTTTCTCGTCGCCAAGGCGCGCGAGTGGAAGGCCTAGTGGCCGGTTTTGCCGCCAGCTCCCTCGGCCGCCTGCGCGCGCTGGTGGGCAACCGTCTGCTGCTGGTGCCCGGCGCGCGCGTCGTCATCGAGAACCCGGCGGGCGAAATTCTTATGCAGAAGCGCGCCGATTTCGGCGTCTGGGGCCTGCCCGGCGGCAATGCCGAGGAGGGCGAGGGGCTGGAGCAGGCCATCATCCGCGAAGTGCTGGAGGAGACCGGGCTGCGCGTGAGCGGCCTTGAGCCCTTCGGCTTCGGCTGCGATCCGGCGATCGAGACAGTCACCTTCCCCAACGGTGACCGTTGCCAGTTCTTCGTGCTCAATTTCTGCACTCGCAGCTTTGAGGGAACGGCGCGAGTGGCCGACGACGAGAGCCTCGCAATCGGCTGGTTTGAGCCGGATCGCATGCCGCGATGATGCCCTGCATGGCCGCCAGCATCGCGGCATATGGGCGCTTCCGGCGTAGCGGCGTGTTTCAGATGATATGACGGCTGAAAAGTCGACCGCAAAGAGAGCCGTCAATTGCCCGACCTCAACGACATCCTGACCCACGGGGCCACGAGTTCCTGGCTGTTCATCCCCAGCGCCATCCTGCTTGGCGCGCTGCATGGGCTGGAGCCGGGGCACTCCAAGACCATGATGGCTGCGTTCATCATCGCCGTGCGCGGCACGGTCGCGCAGGCGGTGCTGCTGGGGCTGGCGGCCACGGTGTCCCACACCGCCATCGTCTGGGCGATTGCCCTCGCAGGGCTGCATTTTGGCGCGCAGTGGAATACGGCGGCGACCGAGCCCTATTTGCAGATCATTTCCGCTGTGCTGATCATCGCCATCGCGCTGTGGACGCTTTCCCGCACCGCAGCGTTTGCGGAGCACAGCCATCACGACCATGATCATGATCACCCGCACGATTACGATCACGGCCACGACGACGCGCACGCGGCAGAACATGCCGCTGACATCAGCCGCCGCTTCGGCGCGGGCGGCGGCGCGGTCACCACCATGCAGATCATCGGCTTCGGGCTGACGGGCGGGCTCATTCCGTGCCCAGCGGCAATCACCGTGCTGCTGCTGTGTCTGCAATTGAAGCAGCTCGTGCTCGGCGCGACGCTGGTGCTGTGCTTCTCCATCGGCCTGGCGCTCACCATGGTGAGCTTTGGCGTGGCGGCGGCGGTGGGGATGCAGCAGGCGGCGGGCCGGTGGCCTGGCCTTTCGGCCATCGCCGCCCGCGCGCCCTATCTTTCCTCGCTGCTCATCATCGCCGTCGGCGTGTACACGTTCTATCTCGGGCTGAGCGGCCTGCCCGCGCGGGCCTGAAGGCAGGCGGTTGGCGCGGGACATCAGGCGTCTTTGCGGCGGTGCTCACGATCCCTCAACTGTCCCGCGCCAACCCACCGCCTAGTCTCCGGACTTGTCCGCCGGATAGCGCGAGAACAGATTTGCCGGGAAATGCGCTCCATAGTGCCAGCCCTTGCGCACGGGGTTGTAGAGCGGGTGCGGGCGGCCGTCGTCAACGACGACCCGGCGGTAGAGGTGCCAAGTCGCGTGTCCCAGCACCGGCACGATGATCGCCAGCCCGAGGAATGCAGTGGCAAAGCCGATCACCAGCAGCCCGGCCACGATCAACCCCCAGATCGCCATCGTCACCGGATTGCTTGTTACGGCGCGCACGGACGTCAGCACAGCCGCCACCGGTCCGGCATTGCGGTCGAGCAGCAGCGGAAACGACACGACACTGATCATCAGCGCCAGCAGCGCGAACAGGAAGCCCACGGCATTGCCAGTCACGATCAGGCTGAGCCCGGCCGGCGTGCCCAGCACTTGGGTGACAAAGCTGCTCCAGGACGCAGGCTCGGCATAGCCGAAGAACGTGACGTAGAGTGATTGCGCAACGGCAATCCAAACCGCGAAGATCACCAAAAGCAGCAAGCCGATTGCCGCGATGCCGGGCAGCGAGGGCGAGTGAAGCACATCGAAAACGTGCTTCCAGCTGGTATCCATGCCCGCCTCGCGCCGGCGGCTGAGCTCATAAAGCCCGATCGCGGCGATGGGGCCGAGCAGCGCAAAACCAGCCGCGAACGGATAGAGCAGCGGAATGACATCGTAGCCGAACGCGGCCCGCCCAATGATGATGCCGATGACGGGATAAATCAGGCCGAGAAACAGGATGTGGGTGGGCATGGCCCAGAAATCGTCAAGGCCCTTGGCCAGCGACCCCTTGAGGTCGGCGATGCCGATTTTGCGGATCTTGGGCATTTCCCCGGCGGTTTCGGCCGGAAGCATGATGTCGGTGACTGCCATAAGCGCGTCTCCTCGCGTTGAGGCGGCGGCAGGCTGCCTGCGGGGCGGGCGAAAGTTTCGGGCGCGGCCGCAAGCTCGAATGCGTCTCCTGCCGTCATCTGCGGCAGAATGGCACAGGAAAATGGCGCGAGCGAGTCACGATGGGGTGAGGGCGGGGTGAGCGGTCAGGGCTCGAAGGGGTTGACGACAGCAACGCCCATCGGCGCAATATCCTTCACGTTGCGCGTGACGACGCGCAGGCCGTGGACCAGGGCGGTCGCAGCAATCAGGGCGTCATATTCCGGCCTTGGATTTGGCACGTGCAATTGGGCGCACCGGACAGCAACCAGCGCATCTACTGGTAGAATTCTTCCCACAAAGCTAGGCATCACCCGGCTATCGATCCAATCGCGCAGGATTGCCCCTTGCCGTTTATCGCGGCGCTCAATCTGGCGGGCGCCCAGCTCGATCTCGAACAGCGTAATCGCCGACAAGTAGAGATCGGATTGGCCGACCTTTGCCGCCCAGTTCAGCACATTGGCATTTGCGCTGCGTGGCCGACGCAGTTCGGAGATGACGTTGGTGTCCAACAGAAACATCAGTCAAGATCAAGCGGGCGAGGCGGCCAGATGCGACGAGGAGGAATCTCACTCTCAAGATCAATGTCGTCACCACCCGGCATCGCCAGCATCTCCGCGAGCGTTTTTTTTGGGCTCGTCAGTTTCGCAAATTCCTCATGCCGCATCAGCACGTAAGCCGGTTTTCCCCGATCCGTGATTACGACCGGCCCGTCATCCGCCGCGCGTTTGACGCCGCTGACATTCTGATTGAATTCGCGACTGGTGAAGTGTTTTCCCATGCAATGATCCTACAATACTACAAAACGGAAGTCAAATCCGCCGCCCCATCGCCGCCCGCGGCAGCATGATCCTGTGCCGTTCCCGGATCGCCGCATCAACCGCGTCGCTCACATGGCCCGGGAAATGCGACGCCAGCAGATCCTTCTTCCGGCCCGCCGCCACCTTCAGGATGTCCGGCTTGCCCACCTCGGCCCACTCCTTGGGCGACAGGCGGTTGCCGATGGCGGGGTAGACATAATCGCGCTGCATCAGGCCGAGCGTTTGGGGATGCCCTAGATAGTGCCCCGGTCCGTTCAGGCACACGTCACGGATCGTCTCGACCGAAAGCGTCTCGTCATTAACCTCGATGCCGCGCACGCAGCGCAGCGCTTGGCCCAGGATGTCGTTGTCGATGATCAGGCTCTCGTGGCTGAAGCCGAGCAGCGAGGCGTGCATCCCGGCGGACTCGTAAACCAGGTTCAGCCCCGACAGTCCGGCCATGACGGTGGTGATGCCCTTCTC
>Ga0075024_100000182_pt1 | contig 19787 bp, 12 predicted proteins | sample Str013_2_FD_71389 | JGI IMG/M metagenome (GOLD analysis project Ga0075024, IMG submission 71389) | Freshwater sediment microbial communities in response to fracking from Pennsylvania, USA - Straight Creek_MetaG_SC_2013 | ecosystem: Environmental > Aquatic > Freshwater > Creek > Sediment... | reverse complement strand
TAAAAAAGCATTATAGTGAACGCACAGGCAGTTTTAAAAATAACTTTTGCAGGGTTGGTTATCAGCTTTCTTGGGTCACTTCCCCTTGGAACCATGAATATTGCAGCCACGCAAATTGCTATTAACCAGGGTACCCATGCCGGTCTTATATATGCATTGGGTTCAATGGGCGTGGAGCTGATTGTGGTGCGGATAATTTTAGTGGCCATGGACTGGCTTTCAAAACGGCACAAGGTATTCCAGGTGCTGGAGTTGTTTACAACGGCCCTGGTTTTTGCATTGGCCATAGCCAGTTTTATTGCAGCTTTTAAGGGGAAAAGTTTTTCGGATACGGTGTTGCTGACAAGTACATTCAACCCGTTTTGGTCGGGTGTTTTAATCAGTGCCAGCAATCCGCTCCATATTCCTTTCTGGATGGGGTGGACGACTGTGTTGCTGAATAAGAATATACTGGTTAACGATGCCCGGAATTATAACTGGTATCTAACAGGTATTGGTATGGGTACCATGCTGGGTTTTATGGTTTTTATTTATGGTGGAAATTATATGATAGCCCGGATAAGCCAGCACCAGAATTTGTTGAACCTGGGTATTGGTGCGGTATTATTGCTAACGGCAATTATCCAGTTAAGAAAAATAATGGCAGTACCGGCCGTGGTACGTTATGGAAAGAAAATGAAATAGCCTTTTACCGGCTTCAGCTTTCGCGCCTGATGCCCAGTTTTTTCATCCGGGCTTCCAGTGTGGTGGCGTTTAGCCCAAGCATTTTTGCCGCACCTTTTTCGCCGCTTACTTTCCAGCCGGTTTTTTTAAGCACTTCGGTGATGTGTTCTTTTTCTACGTCTTCCATTTTTAGCAAAGAAAGTTTACCAGCGGCACCAGCGTGTTTTGAAGCAGGCAACCAGTCACCGTATTCAAGTGTATGGCCATGGCAAATTATCATGGCTCTTTCTATCAGGTTTTCCACTTCGCGTATATTGCCCGGCCAATTGTATTCCATTAATGCGTCAATCACCTCGGGTTGTATGTGAATGATTTTTTTGCCGATTTTTGCTTCATGCTTCTGGCAAAAATGTTTTACCAGAAGTGGAATATCTTCTTTGCGATCCCGCAGTGGCGGCGAAACAATCGGGAAAACATTTAAACGGTAAAACAGGTCTTCTCGAAATTCTTTTTTTTCAATAGCCTGTTCAAGGTTACGGTTGGTGGCGGCAATTACCCGCACGTTTACTTTCATGGTACGGGGGTTGCCCAGTCTTTCAAATTCGCCCTCCTGTAACACCCGCAACAGTTTAGCCTGCAGTTCAACAGGCAGCTCAGCAATTTCATCCAGGAAAATGGTTCCACCGTCGGCAAGTTCAAAACGGCCAATCTTTTTATCCATTGCACCCGTAAAAGCGCCTTTCTCGTGACCAAACAATTCACTTTCTATCAGGTTGGCAGGTAGTGTTGCGCAATTTACTTTTACCAGCGGCCGTTTGCTGCGGTTGCTGATATTGTGTACGGCCCGCGCCAATAATTCTTTGCCGGTACCGCTTTCGCCCAGTATTAAAACAGTAGCGTCTGTTGAAGCAACTTTCTCCAGTTGCTGCAAAACTTTTTGAAAGTTTTTACTCTTGCTGATGATCTCTTCAAAATTGTTATTCAGTTTTATTTCTTCCTGCAGGTATTTATTCTGTGCCTGCAAGCGGGCCTGCTCCTGTTCCATAAGCACCTGCTCTGTAATGTCAAGAAACATGGTTCGTGTAAATGCGCCGCTTTTGTCGGGGTTCGACCACCATTGAATCCATAAAGGTTCGCCATTGTCTTGCCGCCGCATTTCCAGCACAACGCCACTTGTATCGGTGCCACGGCCAATGGATTCAAAAGCTTCGCGCATCCGGCGTTGTGCATCGGGCGTATCTGGTGCCATGGTTTTACCATAAGTGTATGGCACGTCTTCGGGTTTTACTCCGAGTATCCGCAACGCCGCTTTATTTGCTTTAATGAATTTAGAATCCAGCCCCTCATGTACATAGGCGATGGGTGCTTCTTCAAACAAATCGCGAAACCTTTCTTCACTTTCCTGCAGCAATAGCTTTAATTCTGCATTGGCAATTTTTAATTTTTCTTCAGCCTTTAACCGATCGATTTCTGCACCGGCCCTGCCTGCAAAAATGCGCAATATCGACAGATTGCTTTCTTCGTTGATCATCGGGATATTGTCGAACGCCGCAATATTACCAATAACAGTACCCGAAGCAGGGCTGTAGATGGGAACCGCTACCCACGATTTTTTACCTTTTTCTCTCGGAAATTGTTCATCCAGTTTGTCGGCACAGAAAAATTCTTTACCCTGCATTACAATTTCGCAAGGAGTGCCTTTGGTACTGTATTCAATGTTTTCTTTTACCTCCTGCCGGTCTACATAAGAAAGCATCCGCAGACAGGTAATATCCGCCTCCGAACAAGAGACCACCATTGAATAACGAACATTCAGTGTGCTGGTAATAAATTTTGTGAGTTCTCTGAAATAATCTGTTCCGGTGAGGGGAGAAGTGTTTTCGGAAATAGAACGCAATATGCCCTCTTCTCTTTTTTTTCTTCTGATGTCGCGGACAGAACTGCAGAAGTATTCGTGGCCATTGTGTTCAATAAAATTGTTGGTCACTTCTACCGGGTATACATTTCCTTCTTTGTGGCGGTGTTGGGTTTCCAGCACCTGGCAGCCGGTTTTCTTTGTATCGATCCATCCCTTATCCCAATCTTCTTTTGTAAGCGCGGGGTTGAGATCGAATACGGTCATGCTTTTTAATTCTTCAGCCGAATACCCGGATTCCTTTGAAACGGATTCGTTTACCCGGATAAATTTTCCGGACTTGTCCATCCAAAAAATCTGGTCGCGTACCGCTTTTACGGTGCTGTTGTACAATTCAATTTCTTCCAAACGGTCACGCAGCAATCTTTCCTGTGCTTTTTTTTCCTGTATATCGCGTACAATGCTGCACGAGAATTCCTGGTCATCCAGTTCAATAAAATTGCCGGTAATTTCAATATCGTACAAGTGCCCGTCTTTGTGTTTGTGCTGGGTTTCAAACACAATTCTTTTTTCTTTTTTCAACCGCTCCCAGAATGCAAGCCAGTCAATCAGTACAAATGAAGGGTTGATGTCTTTTACCCGCATTTGCATAAGTTCTTCCCTTGTATAGCCCGACATGGAACTGGCCATTGCATTGACCTGGAAAATATGCTGCTTTTCATCTATCCAGAATACTGCTTCATGCAGGTTCTCCATCGTAAAATGGGAAAGATGCAATGCCTGGTTGGGATCTGGTGTGGTTGTTTTATGCATAAACAGGTTCGGTTTGTACCGGCCATTCCAATGGCTATAAAGTTAAGCAAATAATGAGGCAAAATAAGGCGTCTCTGCCTAACTGTATGTCGGCAGGTTGACAGGCCTGCCTTGCTTATTTTTTGCAACTGCATAAACGCAGCACCAGCGCATGCTTTACTTAAGGCTTTTCTTTTTATCGCTCATAAAAAAAGTAAGGGTTCCGCCTTCCGTTATTTCGCGATGGGTAATGTACAGGCGGTTTAAGGGCTGGCCGTTCAATACCATTTTTGATACGTACACATTTTTATCGCTTTGGTTAACAGTGGCAATACTAAACGATTTGCCATTCTCCAATTGAAGCAAAGCGGAAGAGATAGCAGGGCTGCCAATTGAATATTGGTCCGAACCCGGCGCCACCGGATAAAAGCCCAGGGCAGAAAATAGATACCAGGCACTCATTTGCCCGCAGTCGTCGTTGCCGCCCAATCCATCGGCCGTTGGTTTGTACTGCATGTTTAAGATATGCCTTACCTGTGCCTGTGTTTTCCAGGGTTGGCCGGCCCAGTTATATAGATAAGCAACATGGTGTGCGGGTTCATTGCCATGTACGTATCCACCAATAATGCCATCGCGGGTGATGTCTTCTGTTTCGGCAAAAAATGCATCGGGCAAATGCATGGTAAATAAAGTATCCAACCGGGCTGCAAAACGTTTCTTGCCACCCATCCATGCAATCAGTGAGTCGGGGTTGTGTGGCACAAAAAAACTATAGTTCCAGCTATTGCCTTCAATAAAGCCCTGGCCGCTGGTGCTTAATGGGTCGAATCCTTTTTTAAAATTGCCATCCGCCGTTTTTGGCCGCATAAAGCCAGTGACTCCATCGAAATAATTTTTCCAGTTGCCGGATCGTTTTATAAACGCATCGTATACATCCATCCGGTTTAATTTTTTGGCCAGCTGCGCAATTGCCCAGTCGTCATAAGCATATTCCAGCGTGTTTGAAACAGATACGCCGCTTTTTTCCGCTGGTATAAATCCCAAATCCATATAATAGCCGATGCCATCGTAATTGCGGTGCTGCGCCGTGGCAATACAGGCGTCCAGTGCTTTGCCGGCATCGCCGGTGTAAACGCCTTTAACAATGGCATCTGCAATAACCGCAACACTGTGGTAACCGCTCATGCACCAGTTGTCGTTGGCATAGTGACTCCATACCGGCAGCATGTGCAGGCTGCTCTGGTTGTAGTGCTCAATCATAGACTGCACCATGTCTGCATTGCGTGCAGGTTGTACCAGGTTAAAAAAGGGATGCAGTGCCCGGTAAGTATCCCAGAGTGAAAAGGTGGTATAGTTGGTAAAGCCATTGGCCTTATGCACATCCTGGTCCAGGCCCTTGTACTCGCCATTGGCATCCATATAGGTAGTTGGGCTGATGAATGCATGGTACAGGGCGGTGTAAAAATTTACTTTGGTATCCTCCGGCGCATCTACCTGTATCTTATTTAATTCCTTGTTCCAGGAAGCCTGTGCCTGGTTTTTTACCTGTTCAAAATTCCAGCCGCTGATTTCGCTGCGCATATTTTGCAATGCATTTTCCTGGCTTACCGGAGATAAAGCAAATTTGATTTTCAGTTGCTCGCCTTCTTCGGTATCAAAATCGAAATACATCCTGATTTTTTTGCCCGCTATCTCCGGAAAATTCTGGCTTTGATTGAATTTGCCCCAAAAGCCGCGGTAAGCCTGTTTGGCATCATAGTTTTTTTGGCCAAAACTTTTAAATGCTTTAGAGAAACTCATGGCAAAATAAACAGTGCGGGTGCGGGCCCAGCCATAGGTCTGCCGATAGCCGGTTACCAGTGTATCATTGACCACACGTACAAATGTCCAGATGGTTTTTTCATCGTAATTGTAGATGCCGGCCATCAAATCCAATATAATATGGCTTTGGTCGCTCTTTTGAAAAGTATACTGGTGCATGCCCACGCGGGTAGTGGCGGTAAGCTCGGCCACAATGTGTTCATCATCCAGTTTCACCTTGTAATAGCCGGCTTCTGCTACTTCGCCCTGGTGAGAGAAGGCAGAACGGTAGCCTGATTTTGGATCACTGGCTGTGCCGGGATTTAATTGCAATTTTCCCTGTGTGGGCATAATGAGAAAATCGCCCAAATCGGAATGACCGGTGCCGCTGAAATGCGTATGGCTAAAGCCGGTAATGCTCTTGTCTTCGTATTTATAGCCCGCACAATACTTGTACACTTCTCCATTGTATTTGCCATTTACTTCGTAAGGTACCGTATCAGTTTCGGGGCTTAGCTGCACCGCACCAAAGGGTACCGTGGCACCCGGATAGGTATGTCCCATTTTTTCGGTACCAATAATGGGATGTACAAAGGGTACCAGGTTTTGCAAAGGCTTTTGTGCAATGGCCACCGCGGACATAAAAACAAAATAGAGGGCAATTGATTTTTTCATGATCTTTTCATTGTTTTAAAACGGCCCGGCAAACGGACAGGGGCTAAAAGCTGCAAACATAAACTGCTTATCACTGATAAATCCATTTCTGCCCGTTTTTTTCACCTGCAACCTGCCAATGGCAAAAGGTAGCCTTTCTTGCTTCTCATGGGCCTGCCGCGGCAAACAGGTCGAACGACTCGTTTTTGGAGCAAATACGCCAGCTTGTTTTAAAAGTATACACACAAAGGCATTAAACTTATGCTGCATTTAAACCAGGTGCCATAAATTACAAGCTGAAACAAGTGCGGTCGGGTTTCGTTGTTCTATTTGCGGCAAAACAAGCGGTAGTATCATCTTTAAAAGACGAATCAAAAATATATGGCAAAACCTCATGTTTTGAAAGTGGGTTTATTTGGCATTGGCCTGGAAGCCTATTGGGAACAGTTTAACGGACTAAAAGAAAAACTGCTGGGCTACCTGGATATTGTGGCCGGTAAAATAAGCGCTTATGAAGTGGAAGTGGTAAACATTGGCCTGGTAGACAATGCTGAAAAAGCCATGGAAGCCGGGCACCAGTTGCGCAGGGCCGATGTGGACATTGTCTTTTTGTATGTGAGCACCTATGCTTTGTCATCAACCGTACTGCCCGTGGTACAACGGGCAGGGGTACCCGTAATTATTTTAAACCTTTCACCGGCGGCGGCCATCGATTACAAAGCTTTCAATGCCATGAAAGACCGCACGCAAATGACGGGTGAATGGCTGGCCTATTGTTCAGCCTGCCCCGTACCCGAGATTGCCAATGTGTTTAAAAGAGCCGGTATCAAATTTCACCAGGTTACCGGAATGCTGCACAATGATGCCGGATGCTGGAATGAAATTGGCGAATGGATGGAAGCCGCAAAAGTGGCCAATACCATGGCACACAACCGGCTGGGCGCTATGGGGCATTATTACAGTGGCATGCTCGACATCTACACCGATCTTACTGCGCAAATAGCCAGCTTTGGCGGGCACATTGAAATACTGGAAGTAGATGAACTCTCTGCGCTGCGAAAAGAGGTAACACAAAAACAGGTTAAAGACAGGGTGGTAGATTTTCACCGCGTATTTGATGTACAACCCGATTGTGTTATAGAAGAACTGGAGCGGGCCGCCCGCAGCTCAGTAGCATTAGACCGTTTGGTGGCATTGTACCAGCTGGGTTCCATGGCGTATTATTACAAAGGCACGGGTAATACAGAAAATGAAGATACCATGAGTTCGGTGATACTCGGCAATTCGCTGTTAACCGCAAACGGCGTTCCAGTGGCGGGAGAATATGAAATAAAAAATGCGCAGGCCATGAAGATAATGGACAGCTTTGGCGCGGGCGGTTCGTTTACAGAATACTATGCCATGGATTTTAACGACGATGTGGTGCTGATGGGGCACGATGGCCCCGGGCATATAAAAATAGCAGAAGGCAAAACAAGGGTTCGCCCGCTAACGGTGTACCATGGCAAAACAGGCCGCGGCTTATCGGTAGAGATGTCGGTAAAGCACGGGCCGGTCACCCTTTTATCGGTAGTAGAAAGCAAAAACGGGCTGCTGCTGCTGGTAGCTGAAGCCGAATCGGTGGCCGGGCCCATACTGGAAATAGGAAATACCAACAGCCGCTACCGCTTTGGCATTGGCGCAAGAAAATTTATAAACGAATGGAACAGCCATGGCCCCGCACACCATTGCGCAGTTGGCACCGGGCATATTGCAGGTAAAATAGAAAAGCTGGGCAACCTGCTCAACCTGGAAACCATCAAAGTTTGCTAACCACTACAAACAACGCCACATGTATAAAAGCGCCTTTCTTACCCATTGTCTTTTTAGTTGCCTGCTTTCTTTTTTGTTTGTTGCAAAACTTGCTGCGCAGGACAATACACTTACTGCCGACTGGAACAAAATCAATTCCGTTTCTAAAACAACCGCTACCCTGCAGGTGGTAGAAAACCCCATGCTGCGGCCGGGCTCCCCCATTCATACAAATACATTTAAAGCGTTGAAAGACCTGGGGGCAGATTATGTGCGCTATGTGCCCTGGTTTCCTTATCCTAAAATGGTTGTAGCAGAATTAAAACCACCCACGGCAACAGCTACTTATTGGGATTTTACTTACCCCGACAGTACGATGGATGCCATTATGAAAGCTACCGAAGGACATTCGGTGGTCATTAATTTTAGTACCATACCAGCATGGATGTGGAAGACAGCTGCACCCGTGCCCTACCCGGAAGATGCCTGCAAAGTATCCTGGGATTATAACCAGGGAACCATTTTGCGCGACAGTACCCTGAAAGAACTGGCCGGGTATTATGCAAGGCTGGTGAGCTGGTATACAAAAGGTGGTTTTACCGATGAGCGGGGTAAGTTTCATGCATCGGGTCATCATTATAAGATAGCATATTGGGAAGTGCTGAACGAACCCGATCTGGAGCACAATATTTCCGCGGAGCTGTATACAAAAATGTACGATGCTATTGTGGGCGAAATAAAAAAAGTGTCGCCAGCTGTAAAGTTTGTAGGCATATCGCTGGCCTTTAATGCCCGCCCCGAATATTTTGAATACTTCCTGAATGCAAAAAACCACCGGCCCGGTATTCCGCTGGATGCCATCTCTTATCATTTTTATGGCACGCCCTCTTATGGAAAGCAGTCCATAGAATCCTACCAATATACTTTTTTCGACAAGGCGGACGCGTTTCTGGAGAAAACACGTTTTATTGAAAGCATCCGCAAGCGGCTGTCGCCCAAAACCATTACTACGGTCAACGAGATAGGCACCATTGTTGGTTCCTCCACCGGCGAGGACATACCAGAAGGTTACTGGAACCTGAGCGGCGCAATGTATGCCTATGTTTTTCTGGAGCTTACAAAACAGGGTATTGATGTAGCCGGCGAATCGCAGCTGGTGGGCTATCCTACACAGTTTCCGGATGTGAGTATGATGGATTGGAAGAATGGAAAACCCAATGCCCGTTACTGGATACTAAAACTATTGAAAGAAAATTTTGGGCCGGGCGATAAACTGGTGGGCACGTCCATCAGCGGCGGCAGTATTTATAGCCAGGCTTTTATTACGGCTAAAGGAAAAAAGATTTTGCTGATAAATCCACGCAATGAAGCGGTAACCATTCATTTGCCGGCAGAAGCACAAAATGCAAGTGTTGCCACGGTAGATGGCAGCACAGGAGAAAACCCCGCTGCACAATGGCAGCTGGCCGATCTTTCGCTGACGTTAAAACCCTTTGCTGTAACCGTACTGCAATTGAAGTGATGATCAGCGAAAGCACTCTTAACCAAACAGCCGGCGGTATTTTAAAACAGTAACTGCCAGGCATATAATTTTAAGTTCAGCATACGAGTATGAATTATTCCTGCATCCAGCTAAAATACCGTGGCCTGTTGTGGCTGGCCATACTAACGGCTACCAGCAGTTGCCAATCCAATACCCGCAGCGCCATTGTTGCGGTTAAAGAACCGGTGCAGGCTGCCACCGATCTGGCTGATAAAAAAATTGGCAGTGCCATCAGCTGTACAAAAAACGGGCTTACCGTGGCCGACAGCACTTTGTATGCCATGGGTGGTGGCAACGAATTTGCGCCCACGCTTGAAAATGCAGCAACGCCATCCGCAGCATTGCCCGATGGAATGCTGTATATACCCGGCGGAACATTTAGTATGGGCAGCGTAAACCCTGCGGGTATGAACGATGGCGGCCACGAAACCATGAACGATGCAAGACCGGTACACCGGGTATATGTAGACGCTTTTTACATGGATGAAACGGAAGTAACCAATGCACAGTTTGCCGGTTTTGTAAGGGCCACCGGTTATATTACCGTGGCAGAAAAAACGCCCACCAAAGAAGAGTTTCCGGAAGCGGCGGCGGAAAACCTGGTAGCCGGCTCCGTAGTGTTTACGCCGCCAGTTGAAAAAGTACCGCTGGACGATTACACGCAATGGTGGTCTTATGTAAAGGGCGCCAGCTGGCAACATCCCGAAGGGCCCAAAAGTAGTATTGATGGAAGAGAACAGTACCCCGTAGTACAGGTATCGTGGCAGGATGCCGCTGCTTATGCAAAATGGGCCGGCAAACGTTTGCCTACAGAAGCAGAGTGGGAGTTTGCAGCCAGGGGTGGCCATGCCGGCGATTTGTACCCCTGGGGCAACCAGTTTAAACCCGATGGCAAATGGATGGCCAATATCTTCCAGGGCAGTTTTCCCGATAAAGACATAGGCAGCGATGGCTTTGCCGGCATTGCCCCGGTAAAAAAATTTGTTGCCAACGGGTATGGCCTTTACGACCTGGCCGGCAATGTGTGGGAATGGTGCTGCGACTGGTACAGTGCAGACTATTACCAGCAGCTGCAAAAAAAAGGACTGGCCCGCAACCCGCAGGGGCCACCCGCTTCTTTTGACCCGCAGGAACCGGGCGCCTTTAAAAAAGTAAACCGGGGAGGATCTTTTCTTTGTACCGGCCAGTACTGTACCCGCTACATGGTGGGCACCCGCGGCAAAGGAGAGTGGCGCTCCGGCTCAAACCATATGGGCTTTCGCTGTGTAAAAACGGTAACAGTAACCCCTATCCATAAACGCTGATGGCATTGCAATACCAGACCCGCTATAAATAATGAATGCAGATCTGCTGATATCCGCTGTTGAAAAGCATGTTTCTCTTACCACGGAGGAAACGGCTTTGTTTTTGTCGCTGCTGCAGCCAAAAACGCTGAAAGCCGGCTCCTATTTGCTGCGCGAAGGGGAAGTGTGCCGTTACCAGTCTTTTGTAAACAGCGGTTGCCTGAAAACTTTTTACCAGGACGATGATGGCCACGAGCACATCATTGATTTTTCTATTGAAGGGTGGTGGGCCGATGATCTCTACAGTTTTTTTACCCAAACAGCGGCAGAACTGAATGTAAAAGCCATTGAGCTCACCGAAATTTACCAGATCAATAAAAGTAACCTGGAGATATTGTATGCCAGCGTACCTAAGTTTGAGCGGTTTTTCAGGCTGCTGTTTCAAAATGCCTATATCGCGCAGCGGGCGCAAATAAAATTGTCTTTGTCGGCCACAGCAGAAGAGCGCTACCGCCTTTTTCTCAGCAAAAAACCCTATGCCGAAAAAAGATTTCCCCAGAAAGACATTGCCTCCTACCTCGGCGTTACGCCTCAGTTCTTAAGCACCCTCCGTAAAAAAATGGGGCGTTAATGTAGATTAACTTTTAAGTCAGCCAGTTTCATTTTTTTTGTTACAATCATTTAAAAAAGAAAAGATGGAAGCAGCGCTGTTGAATGCAGAAAACATTACCCGCCGTTTGTTTGACGCGGTAGAGAAAAACGGGTTGCTGATACCCGGCAAAACAGAAGAGCAACTGGTGGCAGAGATAGATGAGCTGGCCATCCGCGAGTTTGGTATATTGAGCCACTGGCATAAAAAGATTGTGCGGGTAGGGCGCAATACCATGTCCGTTTACAACGACAATCCTCCCAACCAGGTTTTGCAGGACGATGATATGCTGTTTGTAGACCTGGGCCCCGTAGTAAAAGGCTGGGAAGCCGATCTTGGACGCACCTATGTAACGGGCAGCAATGCTGGTAAACTGCAATTGAAAAAAGATGTGGAGAAAGCCTGGTACGAAACGCAGCACTGGTACCAGCGGCAAAGTTCCGTAAAAGCATCCGACCTGTTTTTGTATGTAGTAGAAAAAGCCGCTGCTTACGGATGGGGTTTTGGCGGCGAGATTGCCGGGCATATTGTGGGCAAATACCCGCACGAGCAACCCGCCGATCCCAAAAGCGTTTCACTCGACATTCATCCCAACAACCACAACGATATGTTACTGCCCGATGCCGATGGCAACAAGCGGCACTGGATACTGGAACTTCATTTTATTGACATCATAAACCGGACTGGCGCCTATTTTGAACAGCTGCTGTAGTTACCGCCTGCCAAAACAGGAAGTCAGCGATTGACAGCGCAAAGCATGAAGATGACCCATTTTAGCAGTTGAGGGAATAAAGCGCCGTCCGGTTTTTTGGAAAGGGAAAGTTGGGATTGAGAATTAGGCATTAAAAATCTGCAATGACGTTTGCTTCGCCAGCTCCTCTGCGCCGTCATTGCGAACCGCCATAGCGTAACTTAAAGATCAACCAATAGTGGCGGTGAAGTAACCTGTGCTATGCAAAAATGACTGTTAGTGATGGTAAACGATGGTAGCGTAAAGCGCTATAGCAAATGGCAAATTCGGCCGTTGTACATATTGGCTGACTTTGTACTTACTATGTTCTTGCTGAATCTGGTTCTGGGTACAAAGCAATTGCTACAGACCGCTGCATAGAGTTACTGTCTTGATCTATCCGAAACCCAGTTTGCTTCATCGCGCCAGATCGCCTGCTGGCTGATCCCTGTTGCGATTCGCAATGACGATTGCTTCGCCGGCTCCTCATCGCCGTCATTGCGAACCGCCATAGTGTAACTTAAAAATCAACCAATAGTGGCGGTGAAGCAACCTGTGCTATGCAAAAATGACTGTTAGTGATGGTAAACGATGGTATCGTAAAGCGCTATAGCAAATGGTAAATTCAATATCAGCAGCAGTTTTTAGCTTACACACAGTTTGCTTCATCGCGCCATATCGCCTGCTGGCTGATCCTTGTTGCGATTCGCAATGACGTTTGCTTCGCCAGTTCCGCGTCGCGTGCATTCGCGTCTCACGCCTCACGATTCACCACTCCTACGGTCAACCAAACACTTGATGGCCGTCATAGAACACCCTTTGGTGCAGATTTACCTTTGCCCTGCTATCAACAAATTTTAATTGCACGGTAAATTTATTGCCATGAGAAAGTCAATTGTTTTCCTGCTCCTCCAGGTATTGCTGGGTCTTCAAATACTTAATGCGCAAACATGGACAGGTGCCCTTAACAGCAGCTGGAACAATGCCGCCAACTGGTCGCCGGCAACCGTGCCCGGCCCGGTATCGCAAGTGGTCATCAATCTATCCGCAATACCCCACCAGCCCATATTGGCGGGCAATGTCCATATTGCAGGGCTGGATCTATATGCCGGTCAACTGGATATGAACGGATACCAGGTCAGCTGTTCCGGCATGGCCATGCTGGCCGGTGGCAGCCTGGTAAATGGAAAACTCAGCGCAGCATCTATTGGCAACCTGGCCAACATGCAGCTAAAAGGTAAAATTGTACTGGAGAAAACAGGTGTAACTGATAATTACTGGAACGGCCACAATACCCTGCACGGCGATAGCCTCATCATTCTTTGGCACGGCGGCACACTGCACCTGCAAACCACGGCTGCTGACAGTTTGTTTGGAAACTTTATCGTAAAACTTGCCGACGCATCCACTGCAATGTTTGCCGATGGGGGCAATCTTTATATTCAGCAGGATATGATACTGGACAATACCGGCAACGGTAGTTTTAGTATGAACAGTAACAACATCGTTACAGTTGCGGGCAACCTGCTGGCACAGCATTTCTCTGCCAAAGCAGGCAACCTGTACCTGCACAATCTAAACGTAAGTGGTGCAGGTAATGCGGGTATATTCTATTGCCATACAGGAGAGCTAAGCAATTGTGTATTGCATGGTTCTATAAAACTGGTGGCAGATTCGGCTCAACCTTTAAGGGTAACCAATGCGGCTTTGCTGGGTAAAGACAATTACCTGCAGGCGGGTGCGCTGATGGTTTCCGGTTGCCGTTTTGGCCAGCCGGGTATGGGTAGCACCACGCTCAGCAATGCCGCTTTCTCCTCGCACGAGCCTGAAGCGTTTAGCTGGTTGCAGGAAGGTAAAAATGTTTTTCTGCACGATGTACAGATGGAAGCTTATGCAGCATCCATGAGCAATTCCATCTTACTTGCACACGAGGGCGATGATAGCTGCATGGGCAACCTGGGCATCGTATTAAAAGGCATTGCAGGCGTATTCAATGGCGCTTCCACTTATGTACATGGCAATATGACCATCGATGCACAAGGAACCGGCAACTATGTACAGTTACCGCAGGGCCCCATTGTTGTAGACGGTAACTTTAGCCTGCAGCATTTTTCAAAAGAGAAAAAACACCAGGCCCTTGTACTGCGGCACATCTTTGCAGCAGGCAGCAATAGCTGGGGAACAGTTTATTGCAGCAATGGCGATATCAGCAGTTGCGGCATTAATGGAAACATTAAAATACTGGCAGATGATGATGCATATTATTATGTGGAAGACAATATTTTTAAAGGACGGGAAAATTATTTTGCAGCCAAACAGCTGGATATAACCGGCAATTATTTTGGTGAGCCGGGTGCGGGCATTATTATGCTGGGTGCGCAAAGCCGCACAACTCTTTGCCAGGCCAATAACTATGCCGGCAATACGCAGTGGGATGTGGAGAATTTTGGTTGCGATTCCAGCCTTTTCCAGGAGATGTATGATATCTACAACAATGATTATACCCTCAACGTGCACGGCGCCGCCACCACCGTTGCGCTGAATGCACTGATACTAAAAGGAGATTTTACCATCGTCAATAACGACAAGGCCAGCATTGTGCAGATGGAACCACCCCTGCCCATTGTGTTTAGTGGTACCGATACTTCCAGCTATACTTTTAAAGGTTGCGGCAAAGCACCCATTTTTAAAAGCATTGAAATGAACCGTACCGGCGGTCTGCGTTTGCTATCGCCGCTTACCTGCAACCTGCTTACACTCACCCGCGGCATTTTATTGTCATCCTGCGATAACCCGGTGGAAATAACCGCCGGCGGCAGTATACTGGGTGGCAGCGACAGTAGCTATATAGACGGTCCCGTGCTGAAAACTGGTAACAGCGTTTTTACATTCCCGGTAGGAAAAAACAAACACTATGCGCCCATTGGCATTAGTGCGCCTGCTTGTGTTACCGACCAGTTTAAGGCAGAATATTTTGCAAAGCCCGCCTGCCAGGATGGTTACGATACCAGCCGGTACGATGCATCGCTGCACCACCTTAGCCACACCGAATACTGGACCCTGGCAAGAACTAACGGAAACACAAATGTGCAAATTATACTGAGCTGGCAAAGCAACCGCAGCGGTAGCGTAAACCAGCCAGCCGATCTGCGCGTGGCACGCTGGAGTGGCCAATGCTGGAAAGATGAAGGCAATGGCGGCACCACCGGTGCAAACGCCGCCGGCAGCATTCAAACCCTCAACAGCGTGGCAAGTTTCGGTGCATTTACGCTGGCTTCTGCCACTGCTAATAATGCATTGCCGGTTACCTACCTGTATTTTATTGCTGAAAGACAAACAGATGCTACCGTATTGCTGCAATGGCAAACTGTTACAACACTCAACAATGCTTATTTTCAGCCAGAGCGCAGTACCGACGGACAGATTTGGCAGCAACTCGGAACCGTTGCCGCCAGCAGCACCCAGCAATACCGGTATACCGATGCCCTGCCACTGGGGGGCACCACCTATTACCGGCTGCACCAGGTAGACCAGGATGGCAATACCAGCTACAGCATTACAAGACTGGTGGGTGCAAGCGCAAGCAGCCGCAACCAGTTGTTGATTTGGCCCAACCCCATTATAAATGAAATCAATATACAAGTAGCGGCAACACCTGCCACCATCAACATACTGGATATGAATGGAAGGGTAGTACAAACCGCCGTGCTCAATAAAGCCGTCAACCAAATTCCTGCACAACAACTAAAAGCAGGCATGTACATAATACAAGTAGAAACAGGTGGTAAGATACTAACAGTCACTATTTTTAAGAACTAGGAGAGGGGGCAATTAAAAATTAAAAAATTCCATCACCGGCCCCATTACTGGCGCAAGTATGCAGCATAGTTATAGTGTGCTGCATACTTGTGCCAGTGTGGACTGGCCGCTTGGTTTAAACCTCTGTGCATATCTCCGTTTACGCTGTGGTGAAAATACTCATTCTAAATTCTCAGTCTTATATTGTTAACCCCTTACTTTAATCACAGGCAGGCTTTATCTTACGCACAGGTTGCTTCATCGCGCCGGATCGTTAATTGGCAGATCCCTGTTGCGATTCGCAATGACGTTTGCTTCGCCAGCTCCTCTGCGCCGTCATTGCGAACCGCCATAGCGCATTCTAAAGATTAGCCAATAGTGGCGGTGAAGCAACCTGTGCTATGCAAAAATGACTGTTAGTGATGGTAAACGATGGTATCGTAAAGCGCTATAGCAAATGGTAAATTCAATATCAGCAGTAGGTTTTAGCTTACTCACAGTTTGTGCTTCGTCGCGCCGGATCGCCTGCTGGCAGATGGCAGTTGCGGTTCGAAATGACGGCGCAAAACCGGCGCGATGAAGCAACCCGCTTTTTGGATAGATCAAGACAGTAACCGAATGCAGGTATCTGTAGCATTTGCTTCGTAACCAGAACCAAGTTTAGTAAGAAAATAGTAAGTACAACATCAGCCACTATTTACAGAGTCGGGTATAGTATTTAGCAGACTGTCTGGTTGCAAATTTTCCGCGATGCAAGCACTTGCCAGGCATCACTTCTCCTCATTCGCTTTTAGCACCCGCAAAAAATTGCCCCCAAGAATTTTATAAATGTCTTCTTTGCTATAGCCTTTTGCAACCAGTGCTTTGGTAATATTGGAGTATTGGGTCACATCATCCAGTTGCAGGGGGGTAAGGTTGATGCCATCAAAATCGGAACCCAGGCCCACATAGTCAACGCCCACCAGTTTTATGATGTATTCAATGTGCTGTATCAGCAATGAGAGGGCGGGCCGCATGGTTTGCGCTTCTGCAGTGTATTTGTTGTAGAGCCAGTCCATGGCATAAAATTCGGGCATGCCGCTGTGCTGCAGCGAATCTTTTTCGGCGGCATGTTTGGTAAAGAATGCTTTTTCTTTTGCATCGAAACTGCTGTCTATAAAACCCGGGTTGAAATTAATTTGTACAACGCCGCCATTTTTTGCAATGGCTTTTAGCTGATCGTCTTTCAGGTTGCGACGGTGCGGCACCAGGCTATAGACGGAACTGTGCGAGGCGATGATGGGCTTGGTGCTTAGTTTAATGACATCCCAGAAAGTTTGTTCGCCGGCATGGCTGATGTCTACCAGCATGCCCAGCTGGTTCATGCGTTCTACCACCTGTCTGCCAAAATCGGTCAGGCCTTTGTGCGGTAGATTGGGGTTGCCGGTTTCATCGGCAGCACTGGTAGCCCATGTGGGTGCAATATTATGGGTAAGGGTAAGGTAGCGGGCGCCGCGCTGGTAGAGTGCGTCCAGTTTGTGCAGATCGTTTTCTATCATGTGGCCGCCTTCTACGCCAAACAAGGCGGCAATTTTGTGTTGTTTTACGGCATTCATTATCTCAAGGTAGCTGCCGCATTTTACTATTTTTCCGGGATTGCGGGCCGCTACAGCATCCAGGCTGTCCATCTCGCGGTTGGCAAAGGCAAAGGGCTGCGGCGCATCGCCATCGCAATACACAGAAAACACCTGCACATCCAGGCCACCGGTTTTCCAGCGATTGAGATCGCTATGTGTTTTTCCGCGGAGGTCCTGGTCGAAGACAATGCCGCGATCTGCCGCTTTCATTAGAATATCATTGTGCGTATCCACGACAATGGCATTGCGGTGTATTTTTTGATAAGATTGCCCAACAGTTGTTGTGGTAAAAATAATGCCCGGCAATAATGCCATCAGCTGCAGAAATTTGGTGTGCATAAATGGATTTTTGGCGACCGTTTTTTACAGGCCGGTCCCCCAACTAAATTAGGGAAAGTTCTTAGTAAACAGTTCATTGATATTGTAATGCAGAATAATCGTAAAATTTTAAATTTTAAAGTAGAAAGTAAAAAAGGAAAGCGACAGCCTGCGAAGCAAACGTCATTGCGAATCGCAGCGCGGGGTTGCCACTAAACGTTCCGGCGCGATGAAGCAACCAGCTTTTTGGATAGATCAAGACAGTATCTGAATGCAGGGTTGTGTAGCATTTGCCATAGCGCTTAACGTTGCCGCTGTTTACAAATATTAGCAGTCGTTGCCACATAGCACAGGTTGCTTCACCGCCAGCATTGGTTGCTCTTTAAAATGCGCTATGGCGGTTCGCAATGACGGCACAGATGGAGCCGGCGAAGCAACCCACTTTTTGGATAGATCAAGACAGTAACTGAATGCAGGGTTGTGTAGCATTTGCCATAGCGCTTAATGTTGCCGCTGATTACAAATATTAGCAGTCGTTGCCGCATAGCACAGGTTGCTTCACCGCCAGCATTGGCTGCTCTTTAAAATGCGCTATGGCGGTTCGCAATGACGGCGCAGATGGAGCTGGCGAAGCAAACGTCATTGCGAATCGCAGCGGGGATCTGCCACGAGGCGATCCAGCGCGATGAAGCAACCCGCTTTTTGGATAGATCAAGACAGTATCTGAATGCAGGGTTGTGTAGCATTTGCCATAGCGCTTAACGATGCCGCCGTTTACAATTATCAACAGTCGTTGCCGCATAGCACAGGTTGCTTTACCGCCAGCATTGGCTGCTCTTTAAAATGCGCTATGGCGGTTCGCAATGACGGCGCAAAATCGGCAGGCGAAGCAACCCGAGCTGCGGATAGATCAAAACAGTAATTGAATGCAGGGTTTGTGGCATTCGCTTTGTTACCTGAACCAAGTTCAGTAAGAACATAGTAAGTACGAAGTCAGCCACTTGGTACAGCGGCAAGTGTGGATAGATTCGGCGACTCAAGTCTCTCTCTCTCTCTTGGAGTGTGGATGTTCACAGGGGGGAGGCCCCTGACCACCATCAGCACAAAACACTGCAACCGTCATTGGCCGGCCTGGCAGGTGCCGCTAACTTGTGATTGTCTAAAAGCTGCAATATGAAAAACATACTTTCCAACACAACCGTTTATCCCGGTGCATTTGTACCGATGATGGAGAAAGGAGCATTCAGGCATGCCATTAAAGACCTGGGGCATAAAGCCGTTGTACACCCGCCATTGCACATGGTTGAACTACCGGATGCTTATAAAATTGAACTGCAGGTGCCGGGCGTAAACCGCCAAGATTTCCTGGTGCAATGCAAGCACCGGGTATTGTCTGTAACCGCTTTGCACCGCACAGGCATTGCCGCAGCAGGTGAAGAAAACATCCAACCCGCATTCAAAGACGAATGTTTTGAATGCCGGCTGCAGCTGCCGGAAAATGCTGATCCTTTGTTTGTGAGTGCAGAATACCGGGAAGGGGTGCTACGGCTCTACCTGCCCAAAACAAACGCACCGGCCCAGGGCCAGCGTTGCGTTATCATTGTTTACTAATCCTGTTGCAAAATGGGCTTCACGTTCAGTCACCCTTACAGCGCAGACCCGTTGTTTCAGAAGAAAGTAGCTTATTTGTGCATGGAGTATGGTATTCATCAGCCATTAAAAACCTATGCTGGCGGGCTGGGATTTTTATCGGGATCGCACATGCGCAGTGCATTTGCATTGAAACAGGCGCTTACCGGTATTGGTATACTGTGGAAATATGGATATTACGACCAGGTATACAAGCAGGATCAAAGCATGGATGTATTGTTTGAGGAAAAGGAATACGGATTTCTTCTGCCAACGGATATAAAGTTTACCATCCGCGTTTCCGATCACGATGTGTGGGTAACCGCTTATTACCTGCCTCCGGAAACATTCAATACAGCACCTTTGTTTTTATTATCTACCGACCTGCCGGAAAATGATTATCTCTCCCGCACCATCTCGCACAAACTATACGATGCCAACCCCGAAACAAAAATTGCCGCGGCCATTTTACTGGGCGTGGGCGGGGCCAAACTGCTGGAAGCATTGCAATGGCAACCCGATGTATACCACCTCAATGAATCGCACGCATTGCCACTGGCTTTTTATTTGTACAACCAATACAAAGATGTAACAGCAGTCAGGAAACGGCTTGTGTTTACCAACCACACACCCGAAGAAGCAGGCAACCAGCAAACCAATATGGCC
>Ga0075024_100000178_pt1 | contig 19973 bp, 19 predicted proteins | sample Str013_2_FD_71389 | JGI IMG/M metagenome (GOLD analysis project Ga0075024, IMG submission 71389) | Freshwater sediment microbial communities in response to fracking from Pennsylvania, USA - Straight Creek_MetaG_SC_2013 | ecosystem: Environmental > Aquatic > Freshwater > Creek > Sediment... | reverse complement strand
CGGAGCAGCGGCTATGTTCATGCAGCGTAAGCCGATCGAACTTTCCGCGGAAACCGCAGCCGTCGATCCTAATGCCGCGGCCAACGTGGTGGCGCAATTGCCGTTCAGCGATAAGCAGCAGGCACAAGCTCCTTCTGGTCAACAAAAGACCCGGGTGGTCGCCGCAAAGTCAAAGCGAAACACATTCGTCCCTGAAACCATGACAGCTCCAGCGCCAACCGCGCCGAGCGAAGGTCAGGTTGCGGTGAGTTCATCGCCTGCCGGAGCGACCGTGGAGATTGAAGGCCGCTCGGGACAATCCTGGAAAACGCCGCAGACCGTAGGTCCGCTGGCGCCGGGCAATTACAAGATGACGTTCAGCCGTCCGGGATATGCCAGTGAGACGCGCAGTGTGCAAGTGAGCGCGGGCGGCCGCGCCAACGTGGATGTCCGCATGAACGCCGTGAAAGGTTTTGTAACAGTCGGCAGCTCGCCTTCGGGGGCAAGCATTTTTGTGGACGGTCACGATACCGGCAAGGCCACGCCGATCGAACTTATTCTTGATCCAGCAGCGCACAATATCGCCGTGAAAAAGTCTGGTTATCTGGATTCCAGCACGCAACTTACAATCACGGCCGGGCAATCCGTTGGCTATGCGCCCAGCCTGATGGTGGCCGGACGCACGGACAACATCAAGATCAAGGGCGGCGGAGTGGGCAAGATCTTTGGCGGCGGCGGTTCGCAAGGCATGGCCCGCATGGAGATCAAGAGCGACCCCAAGGGCGCTCAGGTGATCATCAACGGCACGGCGCTACAAAAGCTGACGCCCGTGGAGATTGAAGTGGAAGCCGGCAACTACGACATCACGTTGCAGAAAGACGGCTACAAGCCGCTGCATCGCAACGCGATTGTGGGCATTGAAGATCGCATCAAAATTTCCGAAACTCTCGCCCGGTAAAGATTTCACCGGGTGTCTGGCCGCGGGCGGCACTCCAAGTGCCGCCCGTTATTTTTATGGGAATGGAATGTGTCCGGCGCCAACGCTGAAAACTGTTTGCGGTTACAATAGAAGAGGCGCGCCATCTTTAAAGTTGTAACCAAGTTGTAACCCAAGTCGCAACTCAAGTTGCAACCCACAAAATAAGAACCGAATAAGAACAAAGAGAAGAGACTGATTTGAATTCTGCAATCCGCAATATCGCCATTATCGCACACGTTGACCACGGAAAAACCACGCTGGTGGACGCCATGCTTCGCCAAAGCGGCGCTTTCCGCGCCAATGAAGCCGTCGTCGAACGCGTGATGGATTCCAACGACCTGGAGCGCGAACGTGGCATTACGATTCTGGCCAAGAACACGGCCATCTGGTATCACGACGTAAAGATCAACATCGTGGACACCCCAGGCCACAGCGATTTTGGCGGAGAAGTGGAACGCGCCTTGAAAATGGTGGACGGCGTAATGCTCCTGGTGGACGCCAGTGAAGGTCCGTTGCCCCAGACGCGCTACGTCCTCAGCAAGGCCCTGGAAGCCGGCCTGCCGCCGGTGGTGGTGATCAATAAGATTGACCGTCCGGACGCGCGCGCACAGGAAGTTCTGAACGAACTCTACGATCTCTTCATTGATTTGGACGCGCACGACGAGCAGCTCAATTTTCCCGTGCTGTTTACCAACGCCAAGACCGGCACGGCTTCTAACAAAATGGATGTCCCCGGCGAGGACCTGCGTCCGCTGTTTGACGCCATTCTTAAGACGACTCCGCCTTCCGGCGGCGATCCTGCCAACCCGCTGCAGATGCTGGTAGCTAATCTTGACTACAGCGACTACCTCGGCCGTCTGGCGATTGCCCGCGTGTTCAACGGAACGCTCAAAAACGGCCAGGAAGCCGGCATCGCCAAACTGGATGGTTCGCTGCAGAAGTGGAAGATTACCAAGCTGTTCTCGTTCAGCGGACTCAAGCGCGTGGACATTGATCAGACCGAATGCGGCGACATTGTGGCCATTGCCGGTATTGAAGGCATCAGCATTGGCGAGACCATCACCGAAGTCGAAAACCCCGCGCCGCTGCCGCACATCGTGATTGACGAGCCAACCATCGCCATGCAGTTTTCGGTGAACACTTCGCCGTTCTCGGGACGCGACGGCATCTACGTGACCTCGCGCAACCTGCGCGAACGCCTGGAAAAAGAACTGCTCACCAACGTATCGCTGCGCGTGGAAGACTCCGGCACAACGGACACATTCAAAGTCCTGGGCCGCGGCGAATTGCAGCTTTCCATCCTGATTGAAACCATGCGGCGTGAAGGTTTTGAACTCGCTGTTGGCAAGCCGGAGATCGTAACCAAACGCATTGACGGCAAGCTGATGGAGCCGCAAGAAAAGCTGATGGTCGATATTCCGGAAGCGTTCATCGGCGTAGTGATTGAGAAGCTTGGCTCACGTAAGGGCCAGATGCTTAAGATGCACAACCACGGGTCAGGACGAGTGCGTCTGGAATTTACCATCCCCAGCCGCGGCATGATCGGCTTGCGCTCTGAGCTGCTGACCGATACGCGCGGCACGGTGATCCTGAACTCGCTCTTTGATGGCTATACCGAGTGGCTGGGCGAAATCCCGCACCGCATGACCGGCGCTCTGGTATCTGACCGCAACGGCCACTCCACCGCCTACGCGCTGTGGAGTTTGCAGGAACGCGGCGTGCTTTTCGTAGGCGCCGGCGTGGAACTCTATGAAGGCATGATTGTGGGTGAGAACGCCCGCGAAGTTGACCTGGACGTAAACGCCGTCCGCGAGAAAAAGCTCACCAACATGCGGTCTTCAAGCGCGGACGAAGCCATCCGCCTGGTGCCGTTCAAGAACCTAACCCTGGAACAGGCGATTGAATTCGTCGCCGACGACGAGTTGGTGGAAGTCACGCCCAAGCATCTGCGCTTGCGCAAGAAGATTCTTCAGGCAAACCGGCGTCCGAAAAAGAACGCCGCGTTGCCGACGCCGGCGCTGGCGGATTAGCGCGATTTCCGAAACAGTTGATTCGCGTTCATTCGCGGAAAGCATCCTTATCTGTGTCATCAGTGGAAATCTGTGGTGAGCGCTCATTCCAACTGCTTACCCTTCGTCTCCGGCAGCATGGTGGCCATCACCATGGCCAGCAGAAAAGCCACGGCACAAATCGAGAAGGCCCAGCTCAGGCCTTTGGCGTCGCCGACGCGGCCAATCGTGTAGGGAGCCGCAGCGCTCAGTGCGCGAGCTCCGTTGTAGGTAAAGCCTAGCGCACGCGATCGGACACGCGTGGGGAATATCTCACTGCCAACGATTCCTGATCCGGCAAAAAATCCGGTACCAAAAAATCCCACCAGCACACCCAGTATCAAGATCACCCACTGCGTGCGCGCAGCCGCATACAGCGGGATCAGCAGCGCGGCACAAAGCGTGAACAACACCAGCGAACGGCGGCGGCCCAGTTTGTCGGCGATCCATCCGTAGGTTAGATAACCGGGAAACATTCCGAGCAGGTTCAGCGTGACCAGCAGAGCGGTGGTGTTCATCAGGCCAAAGCCGCGTCCGCCTTTGTCGACCGGTAAAGTGAGGTAAGGCGGCATCCAACTGAAAAGTCCCCACCACGCGAACAGTCCGAAGACGTTGAGCAATAGGAGGACAATGGTGTTGCGGCGCAGTTCGGGCGAAAAAATTTCAAAAAAAGGCGTGCTTTTGTTTTCTGTGGCGCGGTGTCGCTTCCACATTTCCGATTCAGGCACGTTCTTGCGAATCCAGAGCGTGACCAGCGCAGGCAGCACCCCAACCACAAAGACCATGCGCCAGTTCTGATGCAAAACGCTCAACACCAGCCAGGAGACAACCGCTGCGGCGGCGAGTCCCCAGGCCCATGCGCTTTGCACCATGGCGATGGCTTTGGCGCGCAAATTCGTCGGCCATGTCTCGGCCACCAGTGTTGCGCCGGTGTTCCATTCGCCGCCCATGCCCAGTCCCAGCATAAAGCGAAAAAAAATCAGGACCACAATGGACGTGGAGAATCCTGACCCGAGAGAACACACGGAGTAAGTCAGGATGCTGAGCATCAGCGCCTTGGTGCGCCCGATGCGATCAGCGATGAACCCGAACAGCACGCCGCCGATGCCGGATGCCAGAAGCATGAACGCGTTGGGCAATCCCGCCATGGCCTTGGAATGAATACCCAGCGCCGCCATCACGTGGACTTGCACGTTGCTATAGAGCAGGACGTCAAAACCGTCCAGACCCCAGCCGAGCGCGGCGGCAATCAGCGTGCGCTTTTGAGTGGAGGTGACTTCAGAAAGCCGGACTGTGGCGGTGGCCATTGGTGGGGGATTCTAGCAGGAGTCTAACCACAAAGGACACAAAGGTACACAAAGGAGGCGCATGTGGAAAGGCTCAAGGCTCGCCTTTGTGTTACTTCGTGTCCTTTGTGGTTTGGAGCTTTGCAAGCCGAAAGTATCTCTGCGCCTTTTTCACATCTTTTCCGATCTGCTCTTTCAAGGCGTCCACGGAAGGGAACTTGATTTCCGGTCGCAGCCAGCGCATGAAAGCGATTTCGACTTCGGTCTGCGCCGTGAGTTCCACGGGATGGAAGTCGAGCAGATGGGTTTCAATGGCGAACGAATCGGCGCCGAAGGTCGGCCGGTTGCCTACGTTGGTGACGGAGTTGAAAGTTTCGTCGCCAACACGCGTGCGCGTGAGATACACGCCGTTGCCGGGGACGAGTTCGTCATAGCGGCTCAAATTGATCGTCGGGACTGTGTATTTGTGGCCATAACCGCGGCCGCGTCCGGCGGTGGAGACTATGCTGAACGCGCGGCTCAACAGGTTGCGGGCACGGCTAACATTTCCGGCCGCAATCAACTCACGCACCTGGCTGCTGGACGCTGGGCTGCCGCGCAGCATCAGCAGCGGATAGTTGACCACAGCGAATCCCAGTTCGCTCCCGAGTTCTTTCAACTGTGCGGTGTTGCCCTGGGCTTTGTGGCCGAAGTGAAAGTTCTCGCCTTCATGGACTTCCTTAGCGCGGAGTTTGTTGGCAAGAATTTCCGCGGCAAAGTCATGCGAGGTGAGCATGGAAAAGTCGCGGGTGAAGGGAAGCACCAGGAGCAAATCCAGTCCGCAACGCGAAAGCAGTTGTTCTTTGATCGGTTCGGGAGTGATGAGTTTGGGAGCCACGTCCGGCCGAAGCACGCGCAAGGGATGCGGGTCAAACGTTACGGCCACGGCCTTACTGCCGGTTTCGCGCGCGCGGCGGACAACTTCGTTAATGACTTGCTGGTGTCCAAAATGTACGCCGTCAAAGTTGCCCACGGTCACCACCGTGGACCCGAGATCGCCGGGAATGTCTTGCAGTGAGCGCAAGATCCTCATGCGATGTCAAACTCCAGCTTCAGGCCGTCATGCGCCAGGCGGACGTGTTCAGGAAGGTTTTTGTTGGTTTCTTCGTGCGGCAGGTCGTGGGCAATGTGCGTGAAGAAAGCGCGGCGCGGTTTGAGTTCGTCCACCAGACGCAGCGAGTTTTCCACGGTAGAGTGCGTGGGATGCGGCTTGTGGCGGAGCGCATCAAGAAAAAGAATGTCCAGGTCGCGCAGTTGCTGCATGGAGTCCGCCGGAATCTCGCTGAAGTCCGTGAGATAAGCGGCGGAGCCAAAGCGAAAGCCCTGGATCTCCGCATCGCCGTGCAACACGGTGATGGGCTCAAAGCTGGCGCCGAAAAGGTCCACCGGGCCGTTGATGCGATTCATTTCCACTTTGGCGATTCCGCCATATTTGTAGTTGGCGTTGAAAATGTAGTGGAAGACACTTTCGATTGCGCCAGCCGTGCGGTCAAAGGCGTAAAGCGGAATCTTGCCATCGCGACGGAAGCTAAGCGGCCGCACATCGTCCAGGCCCAGGATGTGGTCGGCGTGCGCGTGCGTATAGACCACGGCGTCCAGCCGCGTGATTTTCTCGCGAATCGCTTGCTCGCGGAAGTCAGGCGTGGTGTCTATCAGGACGCAGTGGCCGCCGTATTCCAGCATCACGGACGGACGTGTGCGGCGGTCGCGAGGGTCGGCGGAGTGGCACACCTGGCACGTGCAGCCAATGGTCGGCACGCCCATGGACGTCCCACTCCCCAGTACGGTGAGCGTTGCCTTCATTTTTGCGGAGGCAAGGGTGAAGGTGAGACCGGCGGAACCGTAGGATTCGGCGCATTCGCTGCCCGCTGGGCGATCGCGTTAGTCAACTCAATCCAGGCCATGCGCAACTCGAATAAAACGTTTTGCAGCATAGTGCGCTCGTGGTCAGAAAGGTTGCCCACCGTCTTGTCATGCAGAATCGTGAGCGAATCAATGGTCTGGCGCGCGCCGATGATGTCCACGCCGGTGTGCTCGCCTTCCTGCCGGACAGCTCCCATCTGAATAAGCGCGCTCATGTAGAACGACTCAACCACTTTTTCAAAACTCATTTCCGGATAGCTGCCCTGCGCTCCGAGCTTGGCGGCGAAGAGGTCATCGAGTTTCCTGCCAGCGGCTTTGTAGAATTCATGCTGCGACAGCTGCTCTCCCTCGGATGGCGCTTCGGGCATGTTCTCGGAATCGTCACCCTCTTCGGCCTTGGTGCTTTCGGCGGGCGCCGCCGCAACTGCCAGAGGCTGCGCAGCGGCGGGTGGACGTTCCTGATCTTCTTCGCGTGGTGGAGCATCCGGGCGCAATTCGCCTTCATCGCCAAACCGGCGGCGGTCACTTACTACAAAGTCCTGTTCTTTTTTGGCCATATTTCCTCGATTACTTAAATCCTCAATTTTAATTAGATGGAAAACGGCAGGTTTACGATTCTTGCCGCGTGTCCGTTTATGTCTATTTCCGGACCGGCTTCAGCAACTTCCCGGCGAACGTATCCCAGCCCGATCTTTTTCGCCCCGGCCTGCAAGGGGATGGACGCGACCGTGGTCACGTCCGCCAGTACCTTGCCTTCGGCTTCAAACTTGCCGACCGTTGCCAGGTCATTGTTGAAATCAAATCCGGTGAACTGGCGATGTACCTGTCCGCGGGAGCGAATCCGCTCGACGATCTCCTGGCCAATGTAACAGCCTTTATTGAAATTCAAGGCTTGCGTTTGTCCCGTCTCGTGCGGCAGGTCGCGTTCGCGAATGTCCTGGCCAAACTGCGGGATTCCCCGAAGAACACGCCACCACTCCAGCGCCTGCGACCCGGTGGATTTGGCTCCGGACTTTATCAGAAGCTCCCAGAGTTGCGGAACGGCCGCCGGCTCACACCAAATTTCGTACCAGTGCGGCTTGTTTTGCGACCCGCGAACAATTTCAACGTTGATGCCGTTCACGGTCACGCCGCGAATTTCCAACGGCTCAATGGCCGCAATGTCAAAACCGGCAGCGATGAGAATGCCGTCGGCTTGCGGTCCGCACACGCCGATGGCCGCGAGGGAAGTGGACTCCGCTAACTCCACTTTGTCCATGATGATGAAGCGCTTTAGGTTGGTAATCAGCGTTTCCACTTGCGTGCGGTCCGTCTCCAGGACGAACATTTCGCCGCGATTGAAAATGCATAGATCGCCCAGAATGCGGCCTTGCGCGTTGAGCACAAAATTGTAGTTGCCATGGTCGCGCGCCAGGTCGCGGACGTTGTTAGTTACCATGTTGTGCAGCCACCGTGTACGGTCCTTGCCGGATGCGGTGATGCGCGCCCGCCATCCCAGGTCAAAAACGCCGCAACTGGAAAGCAGCGTACGCAGTTCTTCCGCAGGATGGCCAAAGCTGAGCGCAGTTTCCGATCCCAGGTATTCTCCGGGCAGCGCGCCGGGCAAACTCAACCGCTGGTGGATGGCTGATTCCGTCATGGTTTTTTAACTTTTACGCTTAACACTTGATTATAGCCAACCGACGCAGATGTGCGCTTCGGCCGTCCGACAAACAGCGGTCCAAGCCCTCTAGGCGACATCGCATCCGCTGAGGGTGCGGCTGCTGCTAGACTTGATTCATGGAGCCCGATAAGGACAACGGTCAAGGCAACTTCTGGCGACAGTTTGGCAAGTACAGCCACTTGGCGTTTGTCCTGCCGGGTGCGGTGGTTGTGGGCCTGCTGATCGGCGGAGCGCTGGACCGCTGGCTCCACACAACTTGGATCACGCTTGCCGGGCTGCTGCTGGGCGCGGTTGCCGGGTTCTACGAATTGATCCGCACCATCATCCAGGCCAGTAAGGAAACATGAGCAAACGCTTCCACTTTTCCAACCCAGAGCAGATGGAAGCTTTTCTTTCCGGCGCCTACCGGCGCATTTTGCGGACAGCCATCGTTCTGAGTCTTGCCGGCACCGCAGCTGCTCTCGTGTTCTCGGGATGGCGCAGCGGACTTGGCTTGGCGATAGGCTCGCTACTTGCCTATCTCAATTTTATCTGGCTCCATTACGGCTCGGAATTGATCGTAAAACGGGCGATTTCGCTGGACGAAGATGCCTTTTCCTTCTTGAAGTTAGCCTTCGCTTTTGCCGGCCGCTACCTCTTCGTGCTCACGCTGGCCTATGTTATATTAAAAGGTTATCCACGCATGCTGATCGCATTCACGGTGGGCCTTGCAGTGCCGGTTTTCGCCGCGATGTGTGAGGGTGCGTATGAGGCTCTGGTTCCCAGCGACACGGGCCAAAGCTCTGAGTAGGTCATTTCATTTTCAGGCGGAAGCAGCGGAGATATGGCGAAGGAGCTCTGGTTTACTGAAGTCTTAAACAACGCCGTTGGTCCAGCGGTGACGTCCGTTATGGGCGCTGTCGGCCTTCATCCCAAGCACGCCGCGTCGCCGATCAATGACGCCGTGGCCATGGAAATTCTGGTCGTCCTGCTGCTTCTCGCGTTCTTTATTGCGGTGCGGGCGACTTTGTCCGTGGACAAGCCGAGCGGATTCCAGCACATTGTGGAGATGGGTGAAAGCTTTGTCGGCGAGCAAGCCAAGGGCGTGATCGGTCACCACTACGAGCGCTACATCCCGTACGCGATGGCCGTGGGATTCTTTATTCTGCTGTCCAACTTGTTGGGGCTTGTGCCCGGATTTGAATCGCCCACCGCGAATCCTTCAGTCCCACTCGGTTGCGCAGTTCTGACTTTCTTTTATTATCACTACCACGGGATCCGCCATCATCAGGCACACTATTACAAACAGTTTGTAGGTCCAGTTGCGGCACTTTCCTGGTTGATCTTGCCGATTGAACTGGTCAGCCACGTGGCCCGCGTGCTGTCACTCACGGTGCGTCTCTTCGCCAATATGTTTGCCGGTGACTTGGTCACCATGGCGTTCTTCTCGCTGGTGCCGGTCGTGGTCCCGGTGATTTTTCTGGGACTGCACCTGGGCGTGGCTTTGGTACAGACCTTCATCTTTGTGATGCTCACGCTAGTGTATCTCGGCCTGGCCGTCAGCGAAGATCACTAATTCTTGAAGACTGGCGGAAGACCGCCAGTTCTTAGCAACAACGTGTTTTGCAACAACGCAGTCAGCGTGAGGACGCCATCCTCCCAAGGACGGACGTCAACCACCCACTGGCGGCAACTTACTTATAAGGAGCAATAACATGAAGAAACTCTCGATTCTATTTGTGGTTATGGCAGCGGTCCTGTTGATCGCTTCGCCAGTTTACGCGCAAACCTCCGGCGGCGCGGCGGACTCAAACTGGTCTGGGCCCATCGGCGTGGGCATCGGTATGGGTCTGGCTGCTGGTCTGGCCGGACTTGGTCAGGGCAAAGTGGCCGGTTCCGTGGCAGAAGCGCTGGCCCGCAATCCTGGCGCGCGCGCTGGCATTCAGCTGGCCTTGTTCATCGGTCTGGCCTTTATTGAATCGCTGGTGCTGTTTACGTTCGTGCTGCTGTTCATCCGCACCCACGCATAAGCTTTTACGAACTCACAAAGAGGCCCGGCCACAAGGTCGGGCCTTTTTCTTTGTCCGCGTCCGCGAATCAGGTATTCCTCGAGCGCGAGCTTTGGAAGAATTTGCCCAAAAGAATTGAACTTGTTCCCCGGTGTTTGGGGTTGTCGTCTAACGGTACAATCTCCGCTAAGGCAATGGATAGCGTATCCATGCAAATCCTGATGAAGATCAACGGACGCAGGTTCGTCATTCGAGCATTATGGCTGACGAGTTTATTCATCGCCCTCATCGCGGAAGCGACGGCCGCAGCCGCCTGGGACCAGGACGCCGCACCAGACGACGAACGTGTAGCCCTCTATCAAGTCAACCAGAAGCTGGATTCAACTGGGCTCGTCCGCCGGGATGCCGTTCCACTCAAGCAGGCGAGAATTCAATTGGCTGTTTTTCCGAACGGGAGCCTGGCGCTCATGGACGGAGCCGAACTCAGCCTGTATCGAACCACAAACTAACAACTCTATTTGGAACCGTGCTCTCCGCATGGCCAAACGCAATGTGACTCAACGCTCCTTAACAAAAAGAAACGCTTCGTCACCCGCAGGTTGTTGTGATTTATCGTAAGCTCACCCTTAGTTCCAGGGGGATTGGGATGCGTTTTGTTTCCAAAGCATTTCTTTCAAAAGCAGGCATGAAGCGTTGGCTTTGTTCAGGTCTCGCGGGCGCTCTTTTGTTTTTGCCGGCTGGTATGGCGGCACAGACAGCGCGAGTGCTCTTTGTGCAAAGTTTGAAATCGCAACCAGGGCTGGAGAGCTTTCAGGGACGATGGGAATCCCAGCAGGGCCTGGTTTTCATCAGCAAAGATGCCCTGGCGCTGTACCAGTTACAGTTCGGCCCCAAAGGCGCTGCCAAAAAGTTCCAGCTGAGCATTGTGGTTCTGGACGCGCACAACGGCCGCAGGTTGGGTTCATTGCAGATACCCGCCGCGCCCGGGCCGGTCTCCGTAATGGCGGGTAGCCAGGGCACGTTCCTGGTTCGTACCGGCGATGTCCTTTCCTTATATTCAGGGACTTTCGAACGCTTTGCTTTCGTTGCCTTGCCGGCCTTTGCCAAGGACCAGAACTACGATTGGCAAGTAGACGTTTCGCCAAACGGTAGAGCGGTGGTTGTGGTTGGCCAAAAGACGTCGTCAGGTGAAGCGGAAGTCAATATTCTGGATGGCAGCAATCTTCAAAGCTGGGCGAAATTCAAGGTCAGCCATCTGGACCGCTGGTCAGCGTCTGACAAGTTTCTTATCGCAGCTGATCCGGAGCAAGCTCCAGGCGAAGGCGAAATGGGCGTGATGGATTTTGAAGGCCATTGGAGACGATTGAGTACGCAGGCCGAGAGCGAAGATCCTGACTGTCCTTACAACATGGTGGCGCTGGAGAAAGGGTTGATAGCCGGTTTCAATTGCGACGAACTGGCCGTCGTCTCCGAGGCCGGCAATCCGATTTATGCCGGAACGATTCCCGACGGCCAAAGAATTGCAGGCATAGCCTCAGACCGACTCTTTCTGGCGCAGGTCATCGTTCGCAAGTTTTTCAAAACCCCGATCATTCTGGTCCACGACATAGAGCGGAAGCGAATACGCTTCCACGCGTTCGTTGAGAAACCATCTTTTGCGTATTCGGTTTCGCCGGAGGGTCTGCTGGCGACGGTGGACGGCGACGAAATCAAAGTGTTTGACGCACCAGCCACCGCTGCGAGAATTCCGAAGTAGCTACTTGGCAGGTTCAGCAACAGGCTGTGCTTGCGCCGCGTCCGTCGCAACGGGAGTGCTCATCATAGGCGCAGGCAATTGTACTGAAATTTCTGGCTTCCGCAAACTCACGGCGGCCTCTGTGGCTGCGTTCGTTACCTTTTTGGGAACCACGCCTAGCCAGATGGTGGCGATTACGGCAATGATCAACGCCAACTTCATGCTCATGGTGGTGGGAGCCGGAGCTTCTTCAATCGAAGGCTCACGCATGTACATAGCCACGATCAAACGCAGGTAGTAATACGACGCCACGGCGCTGTTGACCACGCCAATGATGATCAGCCAGATCAGGGCCGTGGGATGATTGCCCGCCATGCCGGACATGGCCGAAGTGAACACATAATACTTGCCCAGGAAGCCGGCTGTTGCCGGAATGCCAATCAGAGAAAGCAAGAAGACCGTAAGCGTAAATGCCAGCAAGGGAGAGCGTTTGCCCAGACCTGCGTAATCGTCCATGGTGACGTAACGTTCGCCGGTGGAAGCGATGTGGCTGATCACCGCGAAGGCGCCCACGTTCATGGCGGCGTACGTAGCGGTGTAAAAGATAGCGGCCCCGATGCCGCTTTCGTTCTGGGCGGCGAAAGCGACGAGAATGTAGCCGGCGTGCGCGATGGAGGAATACGCCAGCATGCGCTTTACGTTGTTTTGGATGAGCGCGCCAAAGTTGCCCAGAGTCATGGAGAGCGCTGCGGAAACCCAGATCAGCCAGAACCATTCGGTAGTGGTGGTGGCAAAAAGCACGCGCAGCAGAACGGCAAACGCCGCGGCTTTTGGCCCGGTGGACATCAGTGCGACCACGGGAGCGGGCGCGCCTTCATAGACGTCGGGCGTCCAGACGTGGAACGGAGCGGAAGCGACTTTAAATCCCAGGCCAACGATCATCAACGCGGTGGCCATGAAAGCCAGAATGTTCACGCTGCCGTTGGCTTTGAACTGGGCCGCGAGCTCATTGGGGATTTCCAGCAGGCTGGTGGTGCCGGTGGCGCCGAACATCAGGGCCACGCCATAAAGGAAAAATGCCGTGGCAAACGAGCCCAACAGGAAGTACTTGATCGCCGATTCGGTGCCCGACGCAGTGCGGCGGCGGTAGCCAGCCAGAATGTAGGTGGAGATGGACGAAATTTCCAGGGCAATGAAGATCAGAACGAGTTCGACGGCGGAGGACATCAGCGTCATGCCGACCGTCCCAAACAGAATCAGGCCGTAGTATTCGCCGGTGTTCATCTTCTGCGTTTCCAGATATTCCAGTGACGCCAAAATGCAGACGCCGGAGATGGCGGGAATCAGGATATGGAAGAAGATGGAGAAACTGTCCACGCGCACCATGCCGAACCAGCCCGCGGCGCCAAAGCTCGAGTCGCGAGCCAGCCATGCCATCTGGCAGAACGTAGCGGCAATAGCCATCAGCGTGCCGAGCAGGGAAAGGAATCCCAGATTTTTGCGGCTGGTGCCCGGCTTGAGCAACGGGTCAATCATCATCACCGCGATGCCGAACACGGACAAAACCAGCTCGGGCAGGATGCGAATGTACTGATCTAGAGAAATTGGGTTCATCTTAAATTTTGTCCGCCCGCTTGCGCGGCCGAGTTCTGTCGACCCGCGTTCGCAGTTAAGTTCTGCCCACTCGCGTGCGCGATTGGGTTCTGTCCTACCGGTTTCTCGGTCGCTATCGTTAGTGCAATCGGCGCCGCGGTTATGGCATTAGCCGAGGTCTTTGTCGGACTTTTGAGTTCTTTCACGGCACTGTCAATCGGCTTGATCCAGTAAGGTGAGATCACGCCCATGATCAGGGCCATTACGGCCAAGGGAACCAGCGAAATACGCTCGCGGGTGTCGATGTCCGGCAGCGACTTGTTCTTGTCATTGGTCATGGGGCCGTAGAAAACTTTCTGGTACATCCAAAGCAGATAGCCTGCGCCCCAGATCACGCCGCTGGCTGCCAGGATGCCGCAAATCGGCTTGTACTGGAACGCGCCGTTGAGGACGAGGAATTCACCAACGAAGCCGTTCATCAGCGGCAAGCCGACGGAGGACAACACAGCCAGCAGGAAGAACGTGGCGTAAACCGGCATCGGTGTGGCCAGACTGCCGAATTCCTTGAACTCGTAGGTATGCTTGCGCTCGTACAGCATGCCGGCCAGCATAAACAACGCTCCGGTGGAGATGCCGTGGTTCAGCATCTGGTACACCGCGCCGTCAATTCCAGCTTGCGTGAAGGTGAAGATGCCCAAAACGACGAAGCCCAGGTGGCTGACGGAGGAATAGGCAATTAGCTTTTTCAGGTTCGGTTGGACCAGTGCTACCAGCGCGCCGTAAATGATGCCGATGATAGCCAGCGTGTTGATCCACGCGGCGTTATTGTGCGCTTGCATCGGGAACAAGCCCAGGTTGAAGCGCAGCAGACCGTAGGTGCCCATCTTGAGCAGCACGCCAGCCAACAGGACGGAGCCGGCGGTGGGCGCTTCCACGTGCGCGTCCGGCAACCATGTGTGCAGCGGGAAGAGCGGGACCTTTACGGCAAAGGCTACGAAGAATCCGAGGAAGAGCCATTGCAAAACAGCCGGTGATGCGGCGCCGCTTTGCGAACTCACTCTGATCCACTCGCGGATAGCCACGTAATCAAAGCTGTGGGCATGAGTGTAGAGATAGATGATTGCGACCAGCATGAACACGGATGCGACCATCGTATACAGAAAGAACTTGACGGAGGCGTAGATGCGGCGCTCGTGTCCGTACATGCCGATCAGCAAGGCCATGGGGATGAGCGTGGCTTCCCAGAAAACGTAGAACAGGAACATGTCCAGCGCGAGGAAGACGCCGATCATGGCGGTTTCCAGGATCAGCAGCAGGACAAAGAATTCCTTTACACGATCGTGGATCGACTTCCACGAAACCAGCACGCCGAGCGGAACCAGGAAAGTAGTGAGTACGACGAGCCACATGGAGATGGCGTCCGCGCCCATGTGGTAATGGATGGCCTGGCCGATCCAGGGGCGATTTACGTCAAATTGAAAGCCTGCTTGCCCACTGACCAGGTGGAACGGCAGGTACAACGAAACCGCAAATGCCACCAGGGAAGTGAACAGTGCCGCCCAGCGCAACATGCGATCATTGCGCGGCATCAGCATCATGAGCACCGCTCCGGCTGCGGGGATAAACGTAACGAATGTGAGGATCGAAGTATCCACTAGCGCACCCCCAGCCAGATCATGTAAGCGACTACGGCTGCACCGCCAAACGCGACCCATGCGGCGTATGAGCGGATGTTGCCGGACTGCATGCGGCGCAACTCGTTGCCGATGCCTTGCGACGCGGTGCCTGCGCCGTTGACCAGGCCGTCAATCACGCTCTGGTCGATGCCTTTCCAGAAGACGATGGTGGAAAGTGCGAGCAGAGGTTTGACGAACAGGAAGCCGTAACCTTCGTCCATGTAGTACTTGTGCAGGACTACAAGGTAGAGGCCGTGGATTTTCGAAGTGATTTTGTCCGGCAGGCCGGGGCTCTTGTAGTAGAGCAGCCAGGCGAAGAACAAACCGAAAAGGGCGGCGCCGACGGAGGTTCCGGCGAGCATCCATTCTTCGTTGTGCGGTCTTGGTTCGGGGGGCGTAGCAAATTCCAGCACTTTCACAATCGGCACATTTTCGCCACCCGCAGCAGAACCCGAATCCATCACCGGTGCCAGGAAGTGTTCAATCTCGTTGTGGCCGCCCATGAAGGCTGGCACGCCAACCCATCCACCGATGAACGACAGGATGGCCAGAACGACCAGCGGGCCGATCATGATCCAGGGCGATTCGTGTACCCCGCTTGTTCCGTGAGAATCATGCCCGTGATCGTCTTGGCCGTGAGAGTCGTCAGAACCATGCGATGAAGCCGCAACCGGCGCGGGCATCAGGTGGTGATCGCCCAGTTCGGCGTCCGGGCGGCGTTCGCCAAAGAAAGTCATGAACCACAGGCGGAACATGTAGAACGAAGTGATGCCGGCGGTGATCACGCCGACGACCCACATGATGGGTCCGGCGGTCTTGCTGGCAAAAACTTCGCCCAGAATCTGGTCTTTGCTGAAGAATCCGGCGAATGGTGGAATGCCCGCGATGGCGATGGTGGCGATGGTCATCACCCAGAACGTTCTGGGGATGACCTTGCGCAGGCCGCCCATGCGGCGCATGTCCTGTTCGCCGCTGAGGGCGTGGATCACCGATCCGGCGCCGAGGAAGAGCAGGGCTTTGAAGAACGCGTGGGTCATCAGATGGAAGATGGCGGCGGAGTACGCAGCCGCGCCGCAGGCCAGGAACATGTAGCCCAACTGCGAGACTGTGGAGTAAGCCAGCACTCGCTTGATGTCGGTTTGGGCCATGCCCATGGTGGCGGCAAAGATGGCGGTGATGCAGCCAATGATGGCCACGATCTCCAGCGCATGCGGCGCCAGATTAAAGATGGCGTGGGAGCGGGCGATCATGTAAATGCCCGCAGTGACCATGGTCGCGGCGTGGATCAAAGCGGAAACGGGTGTGGGGCCTTCCATGGCGTCCGGCAGCCAGACGTAAAGCGGGACCTGCGCGGACTTACCCGTCGCTCCGAACATGAGGCAGAGAGCCGTGATGGTGAGGAATCCCCATCCGGCCTCAGGAGCGTAGTGGCCGTCGGCAATGGTTTTGAATAGGCCCTCATAGTTCAGTGTTCCGAAATGCTGGATCAGCAGGAACATGCCGATGAGGAACGCGAAGTCGCCGATACGGTTGACGATGAAGGCTTTCTTGCCGGCGTCCGCGGCGGAATTCTTCTGGAAATAGAAACCGATCAGGAGGTAAGAAGCCAGTCCCACGCCTTCCCATCCGACGAACATCAGCAGGTAGTTGTTGGCCAGCACCAGCGTGAGCATAAAGAACATGAAGAGATTCAGGTAGGCAAAGAAGCGATAGAACCCGCCTTCATGCGACATGTAACCGACAGCGTAGATGTGAATCAAGAAGCCGACGCCGGTGACCACCAGCACCATGATCATCGACAGCTGGTCCAGGTAGAACCCGAAGGGCGCGGAGAACGAGCCGGCCTGGATCCATGTGCCGAGGGTCTCGATGTGCGGCAGGGTCATGTGCGGCCCGGATTCATGCGGCCAGGCCATCATCACGGCGCGTGCGGCCAATCCGAAGGACGCGGCGGTAAACAGCAAGGCGATCGTGGACACCATGCTGTTTTTAAAGCGGCGTCCGAAAAAGCCATTGATGGCCGCTCCTACCAGAGGCAGCAGAGGAATGACCCAGAGTTGTAAGTTGTCGGTCATAATTTCAGCAGGTTTACCCGGTCAACGTTCAAGGTTTCACGCGTACGGAACACCGCGATGATGATGGCCAGTCCCACGGCAGCTTCCGCCGCAGCCACGACCATGACAAAGAAAACGAATACATGTCCGCTCAGGCCAACAATTTCTCGGCCGCTGGCCAGTTTCTGTCCGGCGTGCGCGTTCCAATAGTTGGCGAACGCAATGAACGAAAGGTTCACGGCGTTGAGCATGAGCTCAATGGACATAAAGATAGTGATGATGTTGCGCTTGAGCAGAAAACCAAATACGCCCAGGCAGAACAAAATCGCGCTGAGGACCAGATACCAGGAAAGAGGAACCATGTTAGCCCTCCCTCTTTCCCAGGACGACGGCACCCATGATAGCGATCAAAATCAGGATCGACGTGATTTCAAAAGGCAGCAGGAAATCGCGGAATAGAAGCCGCGCGATGGGATGAGTTTCGCCGAAGTCGGTGGCGGCGATGCTTACTCCGCCGAGCTGCTTGTTGTTGTTGATCATGATCCAGCCGATCAGGCAGCCCAGCACGAGCACGCCGGGTACGCCGATCAACAAGGCCATGCGGCTACCGGATGAGCGTTCTTCCGATCCGGCGTTGAGCAACATGATCACAAAGACGAACAGCACCATGATGGCGCCGGCGTAAACGATTACCTGAATGGCGGCAACGAACTCCGCGCCCAACAAAAGGTAAATCAGCGCCAGCGAAGCCATGACCACCACCAGCGACAGTGCGCTGTTGATGGGATGGCGCTGGACCAGCAGATTCACGGCGCCGGCCACGCAGATCAACCCGAAGATAATGAACAGTACCTGGTGAACCATTTCGGTTTTAAGCCCTCCAGGCCACGATGAAGCTAGTGACAATGATGTTGGCAATCGCCAGCGGCAAAAGGAATTTCCATCCAAAGGCCATCAGCTGGTCATAGCGGAAGCGCGGCAGCGTGCCGCGAACCCATATATAGACAAAGATAAAGAACAGAACTTTCGCCGCGAAATAAAGCAACGGCAGAATTGCCTGCAACAGCGGCGGCAGGAACGGCAGGGCCGGGCCATGCCATCCGCCAAAGAAGAGCAAAGTGGCCAGGCAGCCCACGGTAAACATGTTGAGATATTCAGCCATGAAGAACATGGCGAATTTCATTGAGCTGTATTCGGTGTGGTATCCGGCGACAAGTTCGGTTTCGGCTTCCGGCAAATCAAACGGGATGCGGTTGGTCTCAGCGTACGCCGCCATCAGGTAAATAAAGAACGCGATGAACTGCGGGAAGATGTACCAGTGTGGCAGGTGCGTGTTGAAGCCGCCGATCATCCATGTGTTCGACTGCTGCTTCACGATCTCACGCAGGCTCATGCTGCCGGAGAGTAGCAGAATTCCGACCAGCGAAAGGCCCAGCGCCAGTTCATAGCTGATCATCTGCGCGCTGGCACGAAGCGAACCGAGCAGGGAATACTTGCTGTTGGAAGACCATCCGGCGAGCGCGATGCCATAGACGCCGATGGAGGTGGCCCCCAGGATGATAAGCAGGCCAATGTTGATGTCACTATTACCCGATGCGCCGCCCCATCCGGTAATCTGCAGCGGGATGGTCATGCCGCGAACGGTGACGGAGTCGCCAAAGGGAATGATGGCGAAAGCGATCAGGGACATGGCCAGCGCCAGCATGGGCGACAAGATGTAAAGGAACTTGTGCACGTTGTCCGGGACAAGGTCTTCTTTCAGAATGAACTTGACGCCGTCAGCGAGGGGCTGGAGTAGTCCGAAGGGACCAACGCGCGTGGGGCCCCAGCGGTTTTGTATGCGGGCCACCAGTTTGCGTTCGAGCAGGGTGGTGTAGGCCACGCCGGTGAGCATGATAAAGACCACCAGCACGATCTTGATGACAGCAACGATGATGAAAGTTTTTATGTCCACGTTTGGCTATACACTCACCGCCCCTAACAGCGGCAACGAAGTCAATTTGGTCCCTAACGCGATACGGCAAAAATCTTTATTGTGTCGCCCCTACGGGGTTCGTATTTCCTAGCTCCGCTTTCCCAGGCCTTCCGGCCTGGGCTAACTCATTCCGCGCCTACGGCACTGGATATTAGCTCGATCCCGATCTCTCGCAAACACTAAGAGTCTGTTGTCGTAAAACAGCTGCGAGCGACATTGCGATCCCGCTTACGTCAACAAACCTCAAGCTAGTTGCTAATTGCCAATTGCTTCTTAGTCCGCCATCACTTCTTTTTTGTCCGATCTGTCTGCCGGCACGGCCCGCTTGTTTTCCAGCACGGAGTTCAGCATGTGCGAGTAGCGGCCCAGCGTACCGGACGTAAACAAAGTGTCGTTGGCGGGCATAATCTGTACCAATCCATCGGGACCGGCGTTGCTACGTTCTGGGGCCGCGACGTGTTGGTCATTGCCGGCGAGCAGTCCAATTCTTGAAAATTCATAGCCCGGAACCAGGCGCTGGATTTCGTCCAGAATGGCCATGGAATCAAACGGACTGGTGCGCGCTTCCATATTGTTGGCGATGAGCCACACCGAGTGGCGGTCAGCTTCGCCGGACTGCGCGCCGCGGGTCTGGCCCATGTCCGAGCGGACGCCGCTGCCGAAGGGGACGAGTTTCTTTACGTCCGCGCCCATGCGGTCTGCCACGCGCACGATGATCTCAAAGTCGCTGCGCACACCAGCAACGTCCCCAGCTTTTTTCAGAAGCTGCAAGTCGCCGGCAGTGTTGGTAAACGTTCCGGCTTTTTCGTAAGCCGAGGAGGCAGGCAGGACGACTTCCGCTAGCGATGCAGTTTCCGTGAGGAACAATTCCTGCGCCACGACGAATGTGTTCTTGAGGGCAGCCGGATCAAAGCTATAGTCAGTGACCGGGTTCGCGCCGACCACGTAGAGCGCGGCCAGCTTGCCGTCTTTGGCGGCCTGCATCATTTCCTGTAGAGAGAGCCCTTTGGTTGTGGGCAGCGTGCCCCACTCGGCGGCGAACTTTTGGCCGGAGGCGACGGCGGTATAGCCGGGAAGCAGGTCAGGGAACAGGCC
>Ga0075024_100000172_pt1 | contig 20119 bp, 16 predicted proteins | sample Str013_2_FD_71389 | JGI IMG/M metagenome (GOLD analysis project Ga0075024, IMG submission 71389) | Freshwater sediment microbial communities in response to fracking from Pennsylvania, USA - Straight Creek_MetaG_SC_2013 | ecosystem: Environmental > Aquatic > Freshwater > Creek > Sediment... | reverse complement strand
ATCGTCCGGCAAATCCGCCTGCGCGACCTCGGCGGCATCATCGTGATCGACTTTATTGACATGGACGAACGCCGCAACCGCCAGAAAGTGATGCAGGCGCTGGAAGAAGCGCTCAAGGCTGATCGTGCGCCGTCGAAAGTCCTACAGTTTAACGATTTCGGTTTGGTGGCCATCACCCGCAAACGCGTCAAACAGTCGCTGGAGCGGACGCTGGGCCAGCCTTGTCCCACTTGCCAGGCCACGGGCATGATCAAGTCCGTGACCACGGTGTGCAATGAGATTTACGTTGAAATGCGCAAGATGACGCGGCATTTTGAACGCGACGTAATGCTGCGCGTGAATCCGGAAGTAGCCAAAGCGCTGAAGACTAACGCGGGAAAGTGGATACAGGAGATGGAAGAGCTGACCAAGCGCACCATCCTGGTGAAATCCGAGCCGTTGCTCCATCCGGAACAGTTCGACATCCAATAGTTACGTAACCAACGGCGAAACGGGACGTGCTCTGCGCGTCCCGTCGCTGCTGTACTACCGGACTGCCCCATCCGGCGATTTTGCTGTTATCTTGTTCCTGCCCTGAAAGGATGGCTTCCGGCATTATGGGCAAAAACTTCAAAGGGGCGCCGCGGGAAGAGCGTGCGCTGAATTCCTACGTGAAACTGGCGCGCGCGGCCAACGCCGCGCTCACGTACGCCCGCGCCAGCTATGAAGACTCCGGTCTTACGCCCAGCCAGTTCGCCGTGCTGGAAGCGCTGTTCCACGTAGGCCCGCTCTGCCTGGGCGATCTGGCCCGGCGCATTCTTACCAGCAGCGGCAACCTCACGCTGGTTGTGGACAACCTGGAAAAACGCGGGATGGTCAAGCGCCAGCAGCAGGGTCCGGACAAGCGTTTTGTGCTGGCCACCATCACTCCCGCGGGCCGCAAGCTGATCGCCAAAATCTTTCCGGAACATTCCCGCCGCATTGCTGAAGTCATGGGACGCCTGAGCGCCGCCGAACAGCAGCATCTCGGCGATCTCTGCCGCAAACTGGGCAAGGGCGACGAGCAGTAACACTTCCGGCATAATTTACAGGGCGGCATGTTATCTTAGTCCGCTCATGTCATCCTCAGCTTTGCTCTACGCAATCGCCATATTTCTGGGCAGTACGTTGCTCTTTCTGGTGGAACCCATGGCCGGCAAGCGGCTCACGCCACTGCTGGGCGGTTCCGCCGCGGTGTGGACCACCTGCCTGGTTTTCTTTCAAACTGCATTGCTGATGGGTTACCTGTGCGCCCACGGAATCGCCAGCCGTTTGAAGCCGCGAATCCAGGCTTTGGTGTACCTGGCCATGCTGGGCGGGAGCCTGGTTCAGGTGATCTTCAACCTGAATCCCGATTTGCATTCCTCCACGGCGCATCCTATACGTAGCGTGTTCCTGGTCTTGAGTTCGCTCATCGGATTGCCGTTTCTCACGCTTTCCGCGACGAATCCTCTGTTGCAATCCTGGTATGCGCGCGGATTTGGCAGCGGCGCCAGCGGCACGGTCGCTGCAACTCCTCCGTATCGTTTGTTCGCGCTTTCAAATTTCGGATCACTATTGGGACTGGTTCTTTATCCATGGCTGATTGAGCCGCGATTTACGCTGCATGCCCAGGCGGTGGCCTGGCTTTGCGGATTCCTGGTCTTCGCCATCGTTTGTGGCTTGATTCTCTTGCGTCTGCTGCGACACGCGTCTCAAATGAAAGCCGAGCCTACGCCAACTCAATCCACTGACGTAACCACACAGTTGTCGGTTGCCGCGCCGCCCAGCAGCGCTGACCGCCTTTTGTGGATCGGACTGGCGGCCTGCGGGTCAGTCCTATTGTGCGCTGTGACCAACCACATCAGCCAGAACATCGCCGCCATCCCTCTGATGTGGATTCTCCCGCTCACGCTCTACCTGCTCACTTTTGTGCTGGCTTTCAACGATCGCCAAAAAACCAAAAGTTTCTTCACCGTACAGATTCCGGGCTTGGGGATCACCATTGGCCGGTTCATGCTTATGGGTTTTCTGGCGATTGCCGTGGGCGGCATGGGGTTCGTGATTTATGACACGCGGTGGAGCTTTCCCTTTCAACTCTCGATTGCGTTCTTCTGCCTTGCGCTGTTCGTCGCTTGCCTGTTCTGCCACAAGGAACTCCACCGGCTGCGTCCGGCGCCGCAATACGCTACGTCTTATTATTTGTGGATCGCCACCGGAGGCGCGCTGGGCTCAGTTTTCGTGGGAATCATGGCACCCGTGGTTTTCTCTGGTAATTACGAACTCGCCTGGGGGCTGGTGTTCACCTCTGCCCTGGCTGTGGCCATCAGTATGCGCCTGCCGGTGGGATGGAGGATTTTCTGGGTCGCAACCACGCTGGCGATGATCGCCGTGGTCTATTTCCAGGTAAAGGAAAGCAAGCGCCATACTGTAGCGCGGACGCGCAGCTTCTACGGGACCTTGCGCGTCACTGAGTCGCTGGAGCCTCCGAATAACGGCGTTACGCGGACTCTCTTGAACGGGACGATCAAGCACGGCGTCCAGGTATTTACAGACGCTAAGCGGCGCGAACCCATGTCATATTACGCGCACGATTCCGGCGTTGGCCTCGCGATCGACCACTGCTGCGGTGACCGTCCGCGACGCATCGGCGTGATCGGTCTTGGCGCAGGCACCGTGGCAGCATATGGAAAACTCGGCGACGTGATTCGTTTTTACGATATCAACCCACAAGTGGTGCAGATTTCTGACAGCCTGTTTACCTATCGGAAGGAGTCAGGAGCCAGGATTGAAATCGTTGTCGGTGACGCACGCGTGTCACTCGCCGCGGAACCGCCGCAGGAATATGACGTGTTGGTGGTAGACGCGTTCTCGGGCGACGCTATCCCCGTTCACCTGATGACCCGGGAGGCCATCGCGCTCTATCGCCGTCACCTCAAGCCGGATGGAATACTCGCCGTCCACGTTTCCAGCCAGTATCTTGACCTTCCGCCGGTGGTACTGCAGCAGGCCAAGGACGCGGGCTTGCAAGCATGGCTGGTGGATACAGAAGATCAGGAAGAAGACGGCAACGAAGAATATGCCGCCGACTGGGTGCTGGTAAGCGCTAATGACGCTTTCTTTAAGCTCAAGGAAGTCGACGAAGCCACTTCGGAGATCACCGCCAAGCCCGGTCTCCGCCTTTGGACCGACGATTACAACAGTCTTTTGCCGTTGCTGAAATATGACAAGCTCAGCGCCTTCAAACGCTATGACCCGGAAGACTAGACTCCCTAGGCTTTCAGTTTCTGAAGACTAGCCCCGTGTTTTCAGCAAGGTGCAGACCTTGAAACTATTTTGATGTCAAAGCATCTAAATCCCTGACGAACAAAAACGGGGGTTGAATATGATTCAAGTACGAAAAGGAAGCGATCGCGGCCATGCCAACCACGGCTGGCTGGATACGCATCATACGTTTTCTTTTGCCAACTACTATGATCCGGGATTCATGGGCTTTCGCAGCCTGCGGGTGATCAATGAAGATTTCGTCAAGCCGGGGTATGGTTTTCCCACGCATCCGCACAATGACATGGAGATCATCACCTACGTCCTGGAAGGATCGCTCGAACACAAGGACAGCATGGGGACCGGGTCGGTGATTCGTCCCGGAGAAGTGCAGAAGATGAGCGCCGGCACCGGCGTTCGTCACAGCGAGTTTAATCACTCAGAAGACGAGCCGGTCCATCTCTACCAGATTTGGATTCTGCCGGAAAAGAGCGGGATAAAACCCAATTACGAACAGAAGGCCATTCCTGCCGACGAGAAGAAAGGCAAGCTACGCTTGGTGGCGTCTCCCAGCGGCAACGGTAACGGCGCCGTCAAGCTGTATCAAGATGCGGAGTTGTTCACAACCGAGCTGGGCCAAGGCGAATCCGTTGAACACGCCATTGCCCCAGGAAGATACGCGTGGATTCAAGTGGCGCGCGGTGCCGTGAACTTGAATGGACACGAGCTCAAAGCAGGTGACGGCGCCGCGGTATCGCAGGAGAAACTGCTTACGTTGTCTGGAACCGCGGAGAAGAGCGAAGTCCTGTTGTTCGATCTCGCTTAATCCGGGTCTTCTACAAAAAACGAATTTGACGGGTAGGAAACACGGTTCTTGCAGGGATGAAAGACGGCAAATTCCCAAATGCCTTTTATGCGGGTGGTCCTCATGGGCCACCCGATTTTTTTGTCCGAAAAAACGTAGATTAGCCGCTCCAGGAGCGGAGATTTGTTACTTTCGCGGAGTTGGTTGTCTGTCCAGTCATGCGCCCTTGGTAACTTCAGGGTCCTAATTGTGAGCTTTGTGCATTAACACCACTATTAGTTGTGGTGCACTGGCCTTAGTGACGCGCTATTTTGAGATCGAGCAGGCAGAATAATGGTACTAGCCCCAAAGATATACCGGGAACACGGGTAGAAACCGGAAGTTACCTATTGACCTCCAGATTTAGGCCAGATATAACTCGCATCGACCTGAAGTTTTCCCCCCGAGAAGACAAAAGGATTTCTCCAAGGCCTTGGTGAGGCCCAACAACCCACCGTGGAAAGGCTAATGTTTATGGCGGCAGACTCGCGTGAAGTGATGAACATTCGACAGGCTTCCCAATATCTGGGAGTCAGTCCCGACACGCTGTACAAGTATGTGACCGAGGAAAAGATCCCTGCCTTCAAACTCGGGAACCGCTGGAAATTCAAGAAGACCATTCTGGACCAGTGGATGGAACAGAAGAGCACGATGAACATGAGCGGCGCCAAAAAGAAACCTAAAGGCGCTAAAACGGCCGGCGCGCGTTAACGGCGCAAGCCCATAGAACCTGGGAAACGGCATTATCTGGAAGAGACAGAACAAGGCGGACAGCATGTTTGGTTCAGGAAAATCGATTGTCGGGTTGGACATAGGCTCCAGTAGCATCAAGGCCATTGAGTTGAAGAAATCCAAGGGCGAAATCATTGTGTCGCACCTGGGAGTGGAGCCGCTGGCCAGTGACATTGTCGTGGACTCCATGATCGTAGACTCGGGCAGCGTTTCCAGCGCCATCAGCAAGATCTTCAGCGAGCACAACATCAAGACCAAGAGCGTGGCTACTTCCGTGAGCGGACACTCAGTGATCGTGAAGCCGATCAAAGTCCAGCCCATGACGGAAGCGGAACTGGCGGAAGGCATCACCACGGAAGCCTCGCAGCATATCCCGTTCGACATTTCTGACGTGAACCTGGATTTTGAAATTCTCGATCCCGGCGAAACCGGCCCACAGATGGACGTGCTGCTGGTGGCCGTGAAGAAAGACAAGATTCTTAACTATACGAACGTGCTTTCGCTGGCCGGCAAGTCCCCGGCGATTGTGGATATTGACGCGTTCGCGCTGCAGAACTGCTACGAGTACAACTACCAGCCTTCGGCGAACTCCACGGTGGCCCTGTTGAACCTGGGGGCCAGCGTGATGAATATCAACATCGTGAAAGGCACCATGCCGTTGTTTACCCGCGACGTGAGCGTGGGCGGCAACCAGTACACAGACTCCCTGCAAAAAGAACTGGACCTGAGCTTTGATGACGCGGAAGCGCTCAAGCTGGGCAAGCGCGTGGGCACCGTGAGTGAAGACGCCAAGCAGCCCATTCTGCAGCAAGTGACGGAAATCATTGTGCTGGAAATTCAGAAGACCTTTGACTTCTTCCGTGCTACCGCGTCCGGTGAGCACATTGAACGTATTTATATTGCCGGCGGATCTTCCAAGGTGCCGGGGCTGGTGGATGCCCTGCGCCAGGAATTTTCACTGCCGGTGGAGATCCTGAATCCTTTCCAGCGGATTTTGCCGCCCTTGGATGCCATGGAAAACGAAATCCTGGAACAGAACCCGGGACAGCTCGCAGTAGCCGTGGGTTTGGCCCTCAGGAGCTTTGAAAACCTATGATTCGCATTAACCTTCTCGGAGTACCACGCAAGGTCAAAGGCGGGAAGCGTCCTTCGGCGCCTTCCATGCCGGGAGAGGGATCAAGCACCGTGGTGCTGGTTCTGGCTTTCATTCTCATCATGCTGGCCGGCGTGCTTGGCTCGTGGTTCTATGTCGTGAAGACCCAGCGGCCCAAACTGGAAACCGATTTGCGCGTGGCCCTGGACGAAAACAAGCGTCTGGCTGAAGTCAAGGCGAAGTATGAAGCCAGCCAGAGAAAAGCCGACATGTTCAAACGCCGCCTGAAAGTGATTGATGATTTGAAAGAAGCGCAAAAAGGCCCGTTTGAAATGCTGAACCGCATTGCCGATACCGTGAACAAAACGGACGCAGTCTGGCTGGAAGCCATGACTGATGACGGCAAGGCCATTGATTTTACCGGCATGGCCCTGAGCGCGGACGCAGTCGCCGACTTAATGGCCAACTTGCGAAAGAGCGGCGCTTTCAAGAGCGTGGAAATCAAGGAAACAGCGCAAGACTCAACGATCAAGGAATTAGAGGCCTTCAAGTTTGAGTTGATTTGCGAAAAAGCGCTCGCTGGCAAGATACAGAAGGAATCCTAACGTAAGCGGGAAGTCTGGGACGGTTTGTTTATGGCGAAATTCAATGAAATGTCGTTCGGCGCGCGCATCGGAATCCTGTTTCTGGTTGCACTGGTGATTGGAGCGGCGTACTGGTACGTGTATCTCAACGGTGAAATGCAGACGAACCAGCAACTCCAGAAACAGATCGACGATAAGACCGCGGAGAACAAGATGCTGCGGCCGTTTGTGGACAAACAGAAGGAACTGGACCGCAACATGGCCATCCTGCAACAGCAGATGGAAATCCAGAAGAAGATTGTTCCGGACGAGAAAGATGCTGACCAGTTCATCCGATTGTTGCACGACACAGCCGCGACCTCCGGTATCCGCATCCGCCGCTACGCGGCTTTGCCCATCGCCAACAAGGATTTTTACAGTGAAGTGCCGTTCTCCCTGGACATTGACGGTCCGTATTATGCCGTCCTGAACTTCTTCCAGAGAGTTTCGGAACTGGAACGCATCATCAACATCGACAATTTACAGATGGCCAACACCAAGACCACCGCGCCGGCGAAGATCAAGGCGACCTACACCTATGATTCGGGAGTCTCGGTAGTTGCCAGTTGCACGGCGACGACTTTTTACAGCCATGATCTGGAAACTCCCGTGGCGGGAGGGCCGGCGCGTCCGGGACAACCCGCGGCGCCGGGGCAGCAGAAACCGCAGTGAGAATGGCGAAGATGGAGCTAGGGGAACTCAAGATGAAGCTGATTCAAATTCTCGCGCTTACGGCAGCCATGGCGACAATGGCCACGGCGCAGAATGCCGGGGGCAATCCCCAGGCCGGCAAAGCGGCAGCTACACCAACGCCGGCCAAGACCGCGGCCACGCCCGCAGTCAAGACGGGCGCTCCTGTTTCGGCGCAAGGCGCGCAGACGGGCGCGACAAAAGGCGCTCCGGCAAAAGCGAATGCAACTCCGGCTCCCGCGGGGAAACCTGCGGCTGGAGCCCCAGCTGGAAAATCGGCATCCGTGCCTGCTCCGGCGACTCCCGCTCAGGGAGCAACCAAAGGTGGCGCGCCCAACACCGGCAAGACGGGAACTCCGGTGGCAGTGACCAAGCCTTCTCCGGTTCCGATGGCCACGGCAAAAACCAAAGGTGGCAAGAAGCCGGCGATGGTGGCCGTGCCCAAGACCAAGAAATCCACCAAGGGTTCAGCGGTTGCTGGCAAGAAACCCAAGACGGTTAAACCCAAGATCGCCGAAGTGGTTCCGCCAGACAAAGGCGACAAGAAGAAGCCGGTGCAACAGCGGTTGATCGGTTCCAACGGCCGTCGCGATCCATTCGTGAGTCCCATTCGCATCAACGTTGGCGTGCAAGGGCCGGGTTCCGGATGCAGCGCCGGCAAACGTTGCCTGGCGATTCCTGAGTTGGTTTTGCGCGGCACAGTGCGGGACATCAGCGGCAAGATGCTGGCCGTGGTGGCCAACAGCGCCCAGAAAACCTATACCTTGCGGGAGAACGACCAGGTGTTCAACGGCAGCGTTGAGAAGATCACCAGCGACTCCATTATTTTCCGCGAGTTTGTGAAAGACGCGCTGGGCCGGGAAACGGCCCGCGAAGTTGTAAAGAAATTGGGTCCAGCGTCGTAAGCAGTACGCTCAGCAAGGGTTTTGAGACGGAACGAGCATAAAGAAGTTAAAGAGAACGAAACAGTTCAGCCGTCATAGACGAATAGTTTATTACCAAGCGGTCTACGGTGTTAGCAAGACGCCCAGAAAGCCGCGCACGGACCAGCGAGACGAGTGATCGTTGCCGTGGGGAGACAAAGATGATGCTTAAGAAACTGCTAGGAATCGTAACGTTGGCAATCACGACCACCGCGATCGCGTCGGCTTCCGGCGGACAACTGTCAGGAGTCCTGGTGAAAAGCCGCGACAGCGCCGGGGTGGTCACCATTATGGCCAATGGGACGTTTACTCATACCGAGTACCGTCCGGCGGAGAACTTGATGCTGGTTGACCTGGCAGGGATCTCAATGCCGCGCCCAGATCCGCGCGTGCATGCGGTCTTTGCGCCGGGTATCAAGTCGTACCGTTTGTCTCCGTATCGTTCCAGCAGCGGCGGGGAAGTGGTGCGCGTGGAATTGACGCTGGTTCCCGGCGCCAAGGCCACCGTGGCGGACGTGGAGGGTGGTGTTGAAGTCCGCGTTACTGGCGCCGCGCCCGTGGTCCCTTCCAAGCAGGACATTGAAGCTGCGTCTCGCGCCGTGTCGTCTCACCGCGCTGTGGTCACGCGCGTTAACAATATCAATGTCGTCCGCACGGATGGCGGTTTGAACGTGGAGATTACCGGCTCCGGACCGATGACGGCCAGCACCATGAAGCTGACGTCGCCCAACCGGCTCGTCGTGGATATTCCGAACGCTTTACTGGAAGGCCGGCCGCGCGAAATCTCAGTGAACGCCAATGACATTCGCGGCGTGCGTGCGGCCCGCTACCAGGATGCGCCTCCGGCCACGCGCGTGGTGGTAGACCTGGCCACGATGCGTGACTTTGAAGTAGTCCCGCAGGGCAACAAGCTGATCGTCCGCTTGAAGGGTTCAGCCGTTCGCTCTGTTCCTGAACATCAGGTTGCCGCAACTGCGGTGGTAACGACTCCAGTTGAAGTGCAGAAGCCTGCTCCAGCGCCTGCCAACACTTTGCAAGCCAGCGCTGCTGACAAGCCGGCCGTGATGCCCGGCAATCCAGCGCCAGCCCCGGCGCAGGACATCGTTTTCAGCAGCCCTAAGATTTTGAGCAAAACGGTAACCAAGGCCGATGTGGCGGATATTGGCCAGGGCGTTTCGGTGGAAGCCAAGCCTTCTCGCGCTGACTCGGCTGCGTCACGCTTTGCGACAGAGCCCATCACCATTGCCGCTACCAATGCGGTGCCTTTTGCGCAGAATGCCAGCATGTCCGCGCCAACCGCGGCCGCCATCAACGCGGCTCTTGCGCAGCAGCAGGCACAGGCAAACGGTCCCGCGGGCAATAACAGCGCGATCGGCAACTGCACCACGGGCCGGTACACCGGTGAACCCATCGGCATGAATTTCAAGGACCTGGACCTGAAAGACTTCTTCCGCGTGATCCATGAGATAAGCGGATTGAACGTGGTCCTTGATCCGGCGGTAAAAGGCTCGGTCACTATTGTTCTTGACGACGTGCCGTGGGACCAGGCTCTGGCCATTGTGCTGCACAACAACGGACTGGAATGCCAGCTGCAAGGTAACGTGCTGCGCATTGCCACTCTGGAAACTATGAAGAATGAAGCTGACCAGCTGCGCGCCCGCCAGGATGCCCAGGCGCTGGCCGTTCCGCGCGAAACCATTACCCGCTACCTCAGCTACGGACAAGCCAAGGACGTAGTGGTGATCGTGAAGAAGTTCCTCTCCCAGCGTGGCGACGTGGTGGCAGACACCCGTAGCAACGCGCTGATCATTGAGGACATTCCAAGCGCACTGGCCAAAGTCGATCCGCTGCTTAAGACCCTGGACCGCAAGACTCCAGAAGTTGAAATTGAAGCGCGCGTGGTGGCTTCCACACGTTCCTTCGCCCGCGACATTGGTACCCAGCTGGGTTACGGCTTTGGATCCGGTCACAGCGCAGTGGGTGGCGCAACCGCGAACAGTCCGATTAAAGTCGGGTTCCCGGCCGGTGTAGTGCCAAAGTTTATTACCGGTACTGACGTTACGCAGATCCCGCTCTTCTCTGACCTGGGCGCTACGGGCCCGAGCAGCGGTATTGAGTTCACCACGGCCACTCCTGGATTCCGACTGGACTTTATTCTCACCATGGCGGAAAGCCGCGGACTGCTGAAAGTTCTGTCGCGCCCGTCCATTACAACGTTTAATAACCAGAAAGCCGTGATCAAGCAAGGTACGCGCGTGCCGGTGGTCACCGCTGCGCAGTTGGGCGGTCCGCCCACCGTGCAGTACATTGACGCTTTCCTGCGCTTGACGGTGACTCCGCAGATTACCGCGGAAAACACCATCTTCCTGGATATCGACGTGGAAAACACGGTAGCGGATACCACCAGCATCAGTGGTTCGCAGATCAACCCCACGCTGGACCAGCAACAGGCCGTGACTCAGGTCCTGGTGTCTGACGGTGGAACAGTGGTGATCGGCGGAGTCGTACAGACGCAGAACAACCTGGCGATTGCGCAAGTGCCGATCCTGGGAAGCATCCCGCTGCTGGGCAACCTGTTTAAACACCAGTCAGTGAATACTAAAACTCAGGAACTGATCTTCTTCATTACGCCTAAGATCATCCAAACATAAACGTTTTGCCTCAAGGCCCTCGGGATTTTGTCCCGAGGGCTTATTTTATTGCCGCAACGGCTCCCACCCGCTTAGGAGCCCGGCGCAAACAAAAGCTTCAGCTCCAAACGCAGCGGGCCCGGCACGTTAGTCGGCCACGCCCTACTCATATGGACTTTCTGGCCCGACAAAAACGACTCGCGGTGGCGTTGCGGGATGCCCGCATCGAAGCCATGCTGGTCACGCACCTGCCCAACATCCAATACCTTTGCGGATTTACGGGAAGCTCCGGCACCCTGCTGCTTCAGGCCGGTACTCGCGGCGCCAAACTGATCTTCTATACTGATGGCCGCTACACGCAGCAAGCCGCTGACGAAGTAAAGGGCGCCAAGGTAGTCATTGGAGGGAAATCGGCGCTGGCCATGGCTACCGAAGGTGTGCTTAAAGCCAAGATCAAAGTACTGGGGATTGAAGCCGAGCAGATGCCGGTAAGCTTGTTCAAATACCTCAGCCACACTCTGCGCGGCAAAACCAAGCTGAAACCCATCGCCGGACTCGTCGAACAACTGCGCGCCGTGAAAGATCCTGACGAAATCCAGCAGATCCGGGCTTCCGTGCTGCTCGCGGCCAGCCTTTTTCAGACGGCGCTTTCGGCCATCCGCCCCGGAGTTTCTGAAACCGACGTTGCCGGAGAAATGGAACATCAAGCTCGCAAAGCCGGCGCGGAGAAGATGTCTTTTGACACGATTGTCGCTTCCGGACTGCGTTCGGCCTTGCCGCATGGCCGGGCGTCGGCCGCCGCTATTCCCGCCAACGGATTCATAATATTGGACTACGGTGTTATACTCGCTGGTTACTGTTCGGACATGACCCGTACTGTCCATGTGGGCCCGGTTTCCAGTTCCCACCGCCGCATGTATGATTCGGTCCGGGAAGCACAGTTGGCTTCAATTGAGGCCGTGCAACCCGGAGTTGAAGTGGGACAAGTGGACCAAAAGGGCCGTAAAATACTGGAAAAAGCGGGTTATGGAACGTACTTTACCCATTCCACAGGGCACGGAGTGGGACTTGAGATCCACGAGCTGCCTCGGCTGGCGAAAGGCCAAACACAAAAACTTGTGCCAGGCATGGTAATCACGATAGAACCGGGCATCTATTTGCCGGACAAAGGTGGCGTTCGCATCGAGGACATGGTTCTGGTCACCGAATTGGGTCACGAAGTCCTCACGCCCACCACCAAGGACCTGATCACGCTTTAGCTCCAGGCGATCTTCGGCCCAGCGCGGAATTCTACATCGTGCTGCGACCAACAGACTGGGAGCCAAGAGAGATGACATACACCCTATGAATCAGAAAGAAATTAGAGAGCTAATCGACTTCCTGGTTGAAAAGGACATCGCGGAATTTGAGTTGGAGCGTGGTGACGTGAAACTGCGCGTGAAGCGCGGCGCTGAAATCCATCACGTAACCGCCATGCCAGCGGTCCAGGCGATGCAGCAGGTTCCAATGGTTAGCGCAGCCGCGCCAGTCCAGCACGCAGCCGCTCCAGCACACGCGCCATCTGCTCCGGCCCAGCCCGCCGCGGCGCCGGAAGAAGACCTGCACATGGTGAAGTCTCCGATCGTAGGCACGTTCTATGAGTCGCCCGCGCCCGGCGCGGCGGCGTTTGTAAAACCCGGAGACATGGTCCAGGCCGGCCAGGTGCTGTGCATCATTGAAGCCATGAAGCTGATGAACGAAATTGAAGCCGACGCTTCCGGCGAGATCGTGAAGATCATCGCCGGCAATGGACAGCCGGTGGAATACGGCCAGCCGTTGTTCTCCATCCGAACCAAGAAATAGAAATCTAAGGGCGAGGCCGGCTAGCGCGCCGAGCCCGTAGCAACAAGCGCTGACAAGTGCTAGGCCAGTGCGAAACTGATGAAGCGGGTTGGAGCGCAGCGACATAAATAATGTTTAAAAAGATCCTGATTGCAAACCGAGGCGAAATTGCACTGCGCGTAATCTGCGCCTGCAAAGAGCTGGGCATCAAGACAGTTGCCGTCTATAGTGATGCCGATCGCAACTCGCTCCACGTCCGTTTTGCGGACGAAGCCATCTGCATCGGCCCGCCGCGCTCGTCGGAAAGCTATCTCAACATTCCCGCCGTGATCAGCGCCGCGGAAATCACCGGCGTGGACGCCATCCATCCCGGCTACGGTCTGCTCAGTGAAAACGCCAATTTCGCCGAAGTCTGCGAGACCAGCCACATCAAGTTCATCGGCCCGCCGCCGGACGTGATCCGCCTGATGGGCGAAAAAGAAAAAGCGCGCATGGCCATGAAGAAGGCCAACGTGCCGATTCTGCCCGGCTCGGAAGGCGTGATCTCTTCCACCGACGAAGCGCGCGAATGGGCCAAGACAACCGGCTATCCGGTCATCGTAAAAGCTTCCGCCGGTGGCGGTGGACGCGGTATGCGCGTCATCCGTTCTGAAGGCGAGCTCGAAAACCTGTTCAACTCGGCCCAGGCAGAAGCCGCCGCCGCGTTCGGTAACGGCAACCTCTACTTGGAAAAATTCATCGAGCAGCCCCGCCACATCGAATTCCAGGTGCTGGGCGACTCCTTCGGCAAAGTCATCAGCCTGGGCGAACGCGAGTGCAGCATCCAGCGCCGCCACCAGAAGCTGCTGGAAGAATCGCCGTCCACGCAGGTCACTGAAGAACTGCGCGAGACCATCGGCAAAAAACTTTCTGAATGCCTCTCGCAGATCGGTTACGTCAACGCCGGCACCGTTGAGTTCCTTATGGACGAAGACGGCAGTCTCCACTTCATCGAAATGAATACCCGCATCCAGGTGGAGCATCCCGTCACCGAGATGGTCACCGGCATTGATCTGGTCAAGTCGCAAATCATGCTGGCCTTCGGCGCCAAGATGAGCGAGATCATCCCCCGCCTTGACCGCAAAGGCCAACGCGGACACGCCATTGAATGCCGCATCAACGCCGAGCATCCGGAAAAATTCACGCCGTCGGCAGGGAAGATCAAGACCTTCCATACGCCCGGCGGACTTGGCATCCGCGTGGACACCGCCGCTTACGCCGAAGGCGTGATTCCGCCATACTACGATTCGCTCATCGCCAAGCTCATCAGCCACGGCAAAGACCGCGCGGAAGCCATCATGCGCATGCGGCGCGCGCTGGAAATGTTCATCGTGGAAGGTATCCATACCACGATCCCGCTGCACCGTCGCATTCTGGCCGATCCTGATTTCCAGGCCGGTAAGTTCGATACCAAGTTCATGGAACGCTTCCTGGCCAAGTTGAATGACGAGCGCGCCCAGGCGGCCGCGGCCGAGGCAGCCGCCGTGGTCTAGCTTTTGTCGCGATCCGCGACCATCCGCGCGAATCCGCGGTAAAAAGCTTGCTTTTCCGATCCCGGCTCACCCGATTTGTCTTCTCCGTGCCTCCGCGTCTCCGTGGTGGGTGTTCCGCCTTTCGTGATAACGTTCCTCCCCGACATCTATCTAACCTCAGGAGCTCCCCTTATGAGAACCTTCGTCCTTTTCTTGCTGTTTCTGATCGCGACGGCCACGTTCGCCCAGGCGCCTGAGGGTATCTGGCAAGGCTATGACGGCGAATGGAAACACGTCTCGGCACAGTTGATCGCCCTGGCGGAAGCCACCCCGGCGGAAAAATTTGCGTGGCGTCCCGCGCCCGGTGTGCGCTCCACCTCAGAGGTGTACATGCACCTGGTCATCGCCAACTTTTATCTGTTGAGTGTGACCGGTCCCAAAATGCCCGCGGACTTGAAAGTTGACGATGTGGAGAAAGCCGAGAAGTCCGTGACGAACAAAGCGGAAGTCATCGCCTGGCTCAAGCGTTCACTCGATGCCGTGAAGACCGCCCACCTCGCGGCTACTCCCAAGGACCTGGAACGCAAAGTCCACATCGCTGATCGCGACGCCACCGTGGACGGCATGTATCTTCGCATCATCGTCCACGCCAACGAGCATATGGGACAACTCATCGCCTACGCGCGCATGACCGGCGTGACGCCGCCGTGGGCGGCCAAGGAAAAGTAACCTGGGCGGTCGGGCAGAGCCGACGCGCGTGAGCCCTTGCGTGCTCCCGTTCCGCGTCCCCTCTGCCCGACTAAAAAAAGACACCCGGCGAAGCGCCGGGTGTCGGGGTGCCTCGGCCTTCGGTGGAAAGGCAGCCCTTAGTTCCAGAGACTTCAGCCTTGCGTGGGGTAAAAGAGCTCGCGTAAGGCCGCTCCTTTTCCGTTCCCGTCCCGAGCGATCGCGCGGAAGCGCTGCGACTAAGCGGGAGCGCAGGGACGGGAACGTCTGGTGCGCAACTCGCGAGTGAGCGGAAACGAACAGTGCTCGATCGCCACCTTGTCAAGATGTCCTTATTCGTGATTGATTCGCTGCCAAGAATAGGCTAAGCTTTGGCAGCCCTGAGGGGTGGAGCGTCAGAGATCCCTGAAAATTTAGTCGCTAGCAATTGGCAACTAGCAATTAGCCACGCAAAAATCAAAAGCCGTGACCCTCAGCCGATCCTCTCAGCCAATCTTGGGTGACATTAGGTGAACCTTCCACCCCACCACGCGAAGCGCATGTCAGGGACTCCGGGGGGTAGAGAGTTTGGTGGAGCTAGGTGGCCTGTAACCTCTCAGCATTTCTTGGGTGGGCTTGGGTGAACCTTGGGTGAAATTGGGTGAAACATGGGGGGCAGGGGGGACCCCTAAGCTCAAACCCACGCCAAATTGGGATCTGTTGCGTAAGTCCTTTAGATGTTGGGATCAAGGGGGAGGGCTACTCCCTTGTAGACTGGAACCCGAATGAAACTCCCACCCCTCTACCCTATCCTCGACTTCTCCTGCTTCGCCGCGAAGGGTGAACCTCTCGCCGCGAAGGTCACCTTTGCCGAACAGCTTCTCGGCGCGGGCGCGACCATCATTCAATATCGCGACAAATCTTCTGACCCGCGAACGTTTCTCGCGAACGCCCGGGAGTTGCGTCGCGTTACGCTGAACAAAGCAGCCTTCATCATCAACGACCGCACCGATCTCGCCCTTGCTTGCGACGCCGACGGTGTTCACCTTGGTCAGGACGATCTTTCCCCAGCCGCTGCGCGCAAGATTTTCGACCAGATGGTTTCCCACCCTTTCTCTCAGTCGTCGGGAAACGCCCAACTCCTTCCAGAAAGAATGGGGCACCCCACGGGGCTGGAGTCAGGAGAACAGTGGGTGCCCCATCCTTTCGCGGCGAAAACCAACGCACCCATGAAACTCTCAAGCGAAAGGGTGGGAATCGATACCGCCGTCACCAGAGGTAAACTCCTCATCGGCTTCTCCACCCACAACCTATCGCAAGTCCACGAAGCCGACTCGCTTCCCGTCGACTACATCGCCATCGGCCCGGTTTTTGCCACCGGCTCCAAGGACAATCCTGATCCGGTCGTCGGACTCGACGGCGTCCGCGCGGCGCGTGCGGCTACAACGAAACCCTTGGTCGCCATCGGCGGAATCACCCGCGCCAACGCACGCGAAGTCCAGGCGGCGGGCGCTGACTCCGTCGCCGTGATCTCTGATCTTCTTGAGTCTCCAGCCAAAGCAGTTGCGGACTTTCTGCGCGTTTTAGGGTAAAACATACGGAACAAAACTATGTCCACCTCAGCAGAGCTAGGCTCTAACGCATCGCAGACCACCAGTGAAGGCCTGGTCAAAGGCCTGGGACTTACCAGCGCCACCACGCTGGTCATGGGATCGATGATCGGCTCCGGGATCTTTATTGTGTCGGCCGATATCGCCCGCCTCACCGATTCGCCCGCGCTCCTGATTCTCGCGTGGGCTGTCACCGGCTTCCTGACCATCGTCGGCGCGCTGAGCTACGGCGAACTTGCCGCCATGATGCCCAAGGCTGGCGGACAATATGTCTACCTGCGTGAAGCGCTCGGTCCCTTGTGGGGATTTCTCTACGGATGGACTCTCTTCCTGGTCATTCAGACCGGCACCATCGCCGCCGTGGGCGTGGCCTTTGGAAAATTTCTCGGATACTTTTTCCCGTCCGTCGCCGCCGACAACTGGATTTTCCCGGCGTTACATTTCCACGTTCAGCCCATTCACATCGGCCCCATGGTCCTCGGCAACATGGACGTCGGGCTGAACACCCAAAATCTCGCGGGCATCATCGTCGTGATCTTCCTTACGATCCTGAATACGTTTGGCGTAAAGCTGGGCGCGCTGGTCCAGAACATTTTCACCATCGCCAAAGTTTCTGCTCTCGCCGCGCTGGTTTTCGCAGGAATTTTCCTGGGACGCAACCATGAAGCCATTGCCGCCAACTTCGGCAGCTTCTGGCGCAACGCTTCTCTGGGATCGCTGCATGAGATTCAGCCCGGTGTCTGGATCAGCACTCTCACCGTGCTGGCTGTCGCGCAAGTGGGTTCGCTCTTCTCCGCCGACGCATGGAACAACGTGACCTTTACCGCCGGTGAAGTCCAGAATCCCAAGCGCAACTTGCCGCTCTCGCTGGCGATTGGCACTGGCGTGGTTATCGTGCTCTATATCTCTGTCAACTTCATCTACCTGAACGTGCTGCCGCTGGCCGGCGATCCCAACGCCACCACCGTATTCGCGCGCGGCATCAAGTACGCTATGGCTGATCGTGTTGGAACTGCCGCCATGTTGCAGATGTTTGGTAACACCGGCGCGGCGCTCATGGCTATCGCCATCATGATTTCCACGTTCGGCTGCTGCAACGGACTCATCCTCTCCGGCGCGCGCGTCTATTACGCCATGGCCAAAGACGGGTTGTTCTTCAAGTCCGTGGCGAAAGTGGAGCCCAAATTCCATACGCCCAAGAACGCGCTGATCGTCCAAGGCATTTGGACCTGCATCCTGTGTCTCTCTGGGACCTACGGCCAACTGCTGGACTACATCATTTTCGCCGTGCTGATCTTCTATATATTGACGATTGGGGCGCTATTTGTCCTGCGGCGCACACAGCCTCAGGCCGAAAGGCCGTATCGCGCGGTGGGCTATCCGATACTGCCTGCCGTGTATATTGTGATGGCTTTATTCATTGATGTCGTATTATTGCGCTACAAACCGCAATACACATGGCCGGGTCTGATCATTGTGCTGCTGGGCATTCCGGTGTACTTCATCTGGTCCAAGCGGTCGGCAGGCACCGTGAAGGCTTGAGCATTTTAAAAACCTAAGGAGAAACGCTGCATGGCCAATTTACTGGCTACGAAGCCGATGGATGTGTTGCTCGCCGAATCCAAAGAGGAAAACGAGCACAGTCTCAAACGCGCATTGGGACCGGTAAACCTGATCACACTCGGCATTGGCGCAATCATTGGAGCCGGAATCTTTGTTCTAACCGGCGCAGCCGCTGCACAATTCGGCGGCCCGGGAATTGTGCTTTCGTATATTTTTGCCGGAACTGGTTGCGTCTTCGCCGGCCTGTGCTATGCGGAGTTCGCAGCGCTTATTCCGATCGCCGGATCCGCCTACACTTACGGCTACGCCACGCTGGGTGAAATCTTTGCCTGGATCATCGGCTGGGACTTGATTCTGGAATACGCCTTTGGCGCCGCGACCGTCGCTTCCGGCTGGGCAGGCACCATCGTTGCTTTTGTCCAGGGCTTCGGCATCAATTTGCCGCCAACTTTGACCAACGTCCCCGGCACGCAGATGGTCCTGTACCAGAATAAATGGCTACCCCTGAACACGATCCAGAAGACGTTGACCGATACTGGCGTGGACTGGCATACGTTGCCACATGTTACTGCTGTTTTCAATCTTGTGGCATTTCTCGGAATTCTGCTCGTAACCACTGTATTGGTCATCGGTATCAAGGAATCGGCCAATTTCAATTCCGCGATCGTATTCGTGAAGCTGGCAGCGGTTCTTATCTTCATCGCCGTGGCTGGATATTACGTTTCCCACCACATGGCGCAGGCCAAAGCCAACTGGACGCCGTTCATTCCCCCGAACTCCGGCCAATATGGAATTTACGGTTGGTCGGGCATCGCTCGAGGGGCTGCCGTTGTGTTCTTTGCCTACATCGGCTTTGACGCCGTCTCCACCGCCGCTCAGGAAGCCAAGAACCCACAGAAAGACATGCCCATCGGCATTCTGGGATCTTTGGCTGTTTGTACCGTTCTGTATATTGTTGTTTCCTTGTTGCTGACCGGTGTTGTTCACTACTCGCAGCTCAACGTGGCCGCTCCCGTTTCGCTGGCCATGTCGGTCACGGGCGTCTGGTGGGGCAGCTTCCTGGTGAACATTGGGGCCATCGCCGGACTCAGTACGGTGATGCTGGTGATGTTGCTCGGGCAGTCCCGCGTATTCTATTCCATGTCACGCGATGGCCTGCTTTGGAAGTGGGCGGGCGAAATCCATCCCAAGTTCCGTACTCCATGGAAGTCCACCATCATCGTCGGCATTTGTGTGGCGTTCTTTGCTGCTCTGATCCCTATTGGCGTCCTTGGCGAGTTGGTCAGCATCGGTACACTGCTGGCTTTCGTCATCGTGTGCGCTGGTGTGTGGGTCCTGCGGCGCAAGCGTCCGGACATGCCGCGTCCCTTCAAAGCTCCGTGGGTGCCGTTTACGCCGATCGCAGGCATGGCGGCCGCGTTGTGGCTTATGCGTTCACTGCCGGGCGACACCTGGATTCGTTTGATCGTCTGGCTGGCTATCGGCATGGTCATCTACTTTACTTACGGCGTCAAGCACAGTAAAGTGCAACAGGGACCAGCAACGTCCCTGCAAAAGCAATAGCTGTTGTGATTTTGCGTTTCTCAAAAGCCCTTCGCTCCGGCGGAGGGTTTTTGTTTTAGAATGTCAGGACTTTTCTTGCTCGAGTCCGTCAACCAACAAGCAACACCAGGAGCCGCATGGCCAACATTCTTGCCGTTAAACCGCTGAACACGATTCTCAATGAAGCCCATGAAACCGGCGAGCATAGCCTGAAGCGTGTCCTGGGGCCCACTAACCTTATTACCCTGGGCATCGGCGCGATCATTGGCACGGGAATCTTTGTGATCACCGGGACGGCGACGGCCGAACATGCTGGTCCGGCCATCATCTTGTCTTTCATCTTCGCTGCCTCGGGCTGCGTTTTCGCGGGACTCTGTTACGCCGAATTTGCGTCCATGATTCCCGTTGCAGGCTCGGCTTACACCTACGGTTACGCCACGTTGGGCGAAATCTTTGCCTGGATCATCGGGTGGGACCTGGTATTGGAATACGCTTTTGGCGCCGCCACCGTTGCTTCCGGCTGGAGCGGCTATCTGATCAGCCTGCTCGGCGACTTTGGCATCAAACTGCC
>Ga0075024_100000171_pt1 | contig 20158 bp, 17 predicted proteins | sample Str013_2_FD_71389 | JGI IMG/M metagenome (GOLD analysis project Ga0075024, IMG submission 71389) | Freshwater sediment microbial communities in response to fracking from Pennsylvania, USA - Straight Creek_MetaG_SC_2013 | ecosystem: Environmental > Aquatic > Freshwater > Creek > Sediment... | reverse complement strand
CCTGAACTTTGCCGGCGGCGCTCACACCACGGTGAACATCAACGCAGGCCGGCAGTGGAACAACGGACAAACGCATGGCGTCCACCTTGCGCTGCCTTCTCCGGCGCCGCGCGTTACGGACATCACCGGCGTTACGATATCCACGCATTTTGGCGGCGGCATCGGCGGTGACAACTGGAACGTGGACAAAGTTGCCCTGATCGTCAGTTTCCCCACGGGCAGCGCCACGCACGGCCCGCCACCTCCTCCGGTCACGCATGAGTGGCTCAACGCATCTTCGAATCCGCTGGTGCGCTTCACCGGAGACCGCCATGACTTCAGCGAGAACGTTTCGGCCCAGGACGTGGGACACAACGTGACCGCGCTGCGGCTCATCATCTCTACCGGTAATGACGATCTGCGCGGCGGCTCGCACGCCGGCGATAATTGCGACGTGATCATCGATCTCGGCGGCGGACGCAGCATTACCGTCAACAACGTCAATCACGGCGGAAGCCTGGGCAACTGGTCCACGCTCAGTGTTCCCATCCCGATTCCCGCGGGCGGACTCCGCGGCGGCGACGTGAAATCCATCCGGCTGCATACCGGCTTTGGCGGCGGCATGGGCGGCGACAACTGGAACGTCAACCGGATTCAGTTGGAGGCCACGCTGCAGTAAAGGCTCTAGACACTTTTCACAATAAGTGCCTAGGGCCAAGAAGTGACTAGGCCCGAGTTCACCTAAATTGGCAAGCTAACTCCAGAAGCCCGGCGCAAGCCGGGCTCTTTCTTTCCCGCCCAATCCCCTCATGACTTGTCATTCCGAGGGCTCTGCCCGAGGAATCTGCTTTTTCTTTCCTTTGTGCCCCTCTGTGTCCTTTGTGGTAAATGGGGTTGGTCTGGGTTTTCCCGATTGCGGCGATCACGTTGCGATCACGGCGATTCTGGATATTCCCACCAATCCCCTCTTCCCGTCCTATCCCCTAAATGACTTGTCATTCCGAGGGCTTCGCCCGAGGAATCTGCTTTTCTTTCCTCCCGCGACCTCTGCGTCCTCTGCGGTAAACGGTTTAGGTTTTCCCGATCCCGCGCGATCACCGGGGTCCCCGGACTGCGCCGGTTTTGCGCAGGATGGGGTGGGGTCCCGCGCGATGTCGGCGATGACGGCGATTCCCCATCGTGCTATCCTTATATAGGTAGTGCTGCGGTCCCGCCTTTGTGTTTCCTTAGAGAAGCCGTTTCCGCCGACAAGGCGCAGGAACGGCGCAGTTAAAAGCGCTTGAAAGAAAACGGATCGGGACAGGCCTTCAGCAACAGCGTGCATGAGCCGCTTTGGATTTAGGCCAATCCCATCGCAGTCCCCGTAAAAAACTAAAATGATTTCAGTCAGTAACGTTTCCATGCGCTACGGCGCCAAAGTTCTGTTTGACGAAGTGACCACGGCGTTCACGCCGGGCAAGCGCTATGGCCTTACCGGGCCGAACGGCGCCGGCAAGACCACGTTCATGAAGCTGCTTTCCGCCGAGCTGGAACCGCAGAAGGGCAACGTGGTGCGTCCGCGCAAGCTCAGCGTGCTGAGCCAGGACCAGTTTGCTTACGACGCATTCCGCGTGATCGATACGGTGATCATGGGCAACAAGCGCCTGTGGTCGGCGCTGGCCGAGCGCGACAAGATTTACGAGAAGCCGGAGATGTCCAACGAAGACGGCATGCGTCTGGGCGAGCTTGAAGGCGTTGTTGGCGAGGAAGACGGTTACGGCGCGGAGAGCGATGCCGCCGTGTTGCTGCAAGGCCTGGACATCCCGGACGAACTGCATGAGCGCAAGATGAGCGAGCTGCAAGGCGGACAGAAAGTCCGCGTGCTGCTGGCGCAGGCGCTGTTTGGTCATCCGCAAGCCCTGCTATTGGACGAACCGACGAACCACCTCGATTTGGATTCGATCCATTGGCTCCAGGATTTTCTCAATCGCTATGAAGGCGTGCTGATCACCATTTCGCACGACCGCCATTTCCTGAACAGCATCTGCACGCACATCGCGGACATTGACTACGAAACCATCATTACTTATACCGGCGGATATGACGACATGGTGATGGCCAAGACGCAGATCCGTTCGCAAGTGGAAGGGCAGAACGCGCAGCGCGAAAAGAAAATCGCGCAGTTGCAGGACTTCATCGCGCGTTTTTCCGCCGGCACCAGGTCCAGCCAGGTGCAATCGCGACGCAAGGAAGTTGAACGCCTGCAGGTGACGGAACTGGCGAAGTCGAACATCGCGCGTCCGTTCCTGAAGTTTGAGCCCAAGCGGCCGTCCGGCAAACACATTCTGGAAATTGAAGGCATGAACAAAGCCTACGGCGAAAAGAGCGTGCTCAAGGACTTTACCGCCAGCATTTTGCGCGGAGAAAAGATTGCGCTGATGGGCCGCAACGGTGTGGGCAAAACCACCATGCTCAACGCGCTGCTCGCCAACTCACCCACCACGCCGATGGCCGAGCTACGCCAGACCACCGGCTACGAAGGCGCGTTCATCGACAGCGGAAAAGTTGTCTGGGGACACGAAGCCTCGGTCGGCTACTTCCCGCAGGACCACCGGGCTTTAATTGAGAAGGGAAAGTCCGTGATGGAGTGGATCTGGCAGTGGGACCCTTCGGTTTCGAACGAAGAAATCCGCGGACTGCTGGGACAGATGCTTTTTCAACGCGACGAAGCGACTAAGCGAACGGACGTTCTTTCCGGCGGCGAAGCGGCGCGCGTGCTGTTCTGCAAGCTAATGCTACAGAAGCCCAACGTGCTCGTGCTGGACGAACCCACGAACCATCTTGATCTTGAGTCGATCAACGCGTTGAACATCGCGTTGCAGCGTTATCAGGGAACCGTGTTGCTGGTCACGCACGATCACGACCTGATTGACGAAGTGGCCACGCGCATATGGCACTTTGATCACGACAAGCTCGAAGACTTTAAGGGCACATACGAAGATTACCAGGGCGTGCACGTGTAAAAGTCTGGCGAAGTTACATGACCGCCGAAACTTTTAGTACCGGTTGAAAGAGATTTCAACGTAGACGCTGCAATTCACGGGATTGCCGTCCTTGGTGCCCGGTTTGAATTTCCAGTGGCGGACGGCGTCGAGCGCCGCCCGGTCGAAATTCCTATTGATTGAATGCACTACCTTGGCGTCATAGTACTTGCCGTCTTTTCCTACGTAGCCTTCAATCCCGACCACACTCTGCATTTTGCTGCCGCGTTCGTTGCTGGGGAATTCAGGTTCAGGGTGGCTGATAGGTCGCGGCGGCTTCACGTCGCCACCGATCAAGTAGATGTCTTCGCCACTGACGGTTTTGCCCACCACGCTGCCAGGAACCGGTGATGGACTAGGAGTAGGTGACTGGCCAAAGACCGGCAAGGTCAGCAGCAATAACAAGACAATGTTTCTTACAGGCAAAAACTTCAGCATAGACCAACCTCCGGTGGAGTAACTCTTCCTAGCTCATCAACAGATCGTTGTACTCAGGATGCTTCTGGATATATTCCCGCACTGATGGACAGATAACGTCCACCTGGACGTTATTCTCTCTCGCCCAGTCCAGTGCAGACTTGGCTAGCTCTGAAGCTATGCCAGTACCGCGCAGCGCGGGCGGAACCTCTGAGTGGATGAGCTGGAGCACCTTGCCAGTCAGGTTGTATTCCAGGTAAGCGACCTGGCCGTTCTGTTCCAACTCAAAGCGTCCGTTGGTTACGGCCTGCGGGGCGGCTTTCTTCATTCCGAACATGGCTTTCTCCAAGCACAACAGCTTACATGTTGCGAACGGCGGTGGGCAAATGCGACGCCGCCAGAATGGAAGGGGCCGGAGACAAGCCAGCGGGGAAAGTTGTTAGTCAAACCACTCGATCTCGTGGACATCGCGCGCGGGCAGTTGCTCGAGGACAGCGCGAAACGCCGCGTCGACTTCTTCCATGGTCGTTGGGCAATCAGCGGCGCGGCGGACGTCGCATTCATAAGTAAATTGGCCGTCTTCGGTGCGGCCCGGAAAATCAACAATGCGGATGCGTACGCCGGCGAAAGGCACAGTGGCAACGTAGTCGCCGTACCAGTGGCTGTCTCCCATTACCCATTTCCATCCGCCCAGTTGGTTAAGACGGTGCAAGAGATTGTCAGTGGTTGGTTCTTTGCAGGTGAAGGCGTAGGCGCCAGTCATGCCTGATGTTCTATCGCAAGCGGAGAGCGAGCGCAACAATTGTGGTGGCGACAATCAGGTTGCGTCAGGGTGTGGTGCGGCCAAAGCGGGACTCAAGTCCAGACCAGTTTCCCCATGACTATGTGATCGCCGTCACTGTGTCCCCGCGCAGCCAGACGGAGAATCACAAGTTACGGTTGAGGTGACAGCGCTTAAAAACCGTAACGAATAGCGGCTGGATTGCAGAGCCCGTTTACGATTCGGCCATGGAGGCACTCATGAGTGCGCAGTTGGTGGAAAACGAAGAGAAAGCCAGGCAAGCAGGAACCACGGCGGCGACGCCCGAGTTAGTCGAGCAAATCCCGCTGGCCACGGTAGCTCCACTGGTTGTGCCGCCCAGGCCGCTGTTTTCACAGAGCATTCTGGTGCAGAGCGAACAGGACCGCAAGCTTCGCTGTTTGACGGCCGGAACCACTTTCTTATTTGAAGTCATTATTCTTACCGTTTTGGTCATTATCCCGTTGGTTGTGATTGATGCATTGCCCACCGCAACATTGGCCAGTTTCTTAACGGCGCCACCACCACCGCCGCCTCCACCGCCACCCCCGGCGCCCACGTTGAAAGTGACGCGCGTGATAAGCGAGGTGATGAACGGCCAACTCCAGGCCCCGAGCAGAATTCCTAAATCAGTAAAAATGATCAAAGAAGAGGAAGCGCCAGAGTCCTCAAACGGCGTTATCGGCGGCGTGGAAGGCGGAGTCCCCGGTGGACAGCCCGGGGGCGTGCTCGGTTCCATCCTGAACGCCGCAAATCATTCCGGTGCGCCGGTGGTAGCTACACCCAAGCGGCTGCGCATTTCGTCCGGCATTTCAGAAGGCATGCTGACCCACCGCGTGGAGCCCGCGTATCCAACGATCGCTCTGCGGGCACACATCCAGGGTTCAGTGACCCTTTCGGCAATCATCTCCAAAGATGGAGTGATCGAGAACCTGAGACTGATCAACGGACATCCGTTGCTGGTGCCGGCCGCGCTGGATGCGGTGAAGCAATGGCGCTACCGTCCTTACGTGCTGAATGGCGAAGGGCTGGAAGTGGAAACCACGGTGATTGTGAACTTCCATATTGACCGCTAGTTTCGCTAAGGAACTGAACATAAGCTGGCCGCGAAGACAAGCTGAGGGGAAACAAAATCCCGGCTGACCGCGGCCAGAGCGTTTTTCAAGCAAGAAGTTTTGCCGCAACAATTTTCCGCAACATTCTTCCAGAAAACAACGCCGCAACTTGTCGCAGGTTGCCGCTTGTTGCGTTTTTCCGCACAGGATAAGTTGGCCAGGACTCGCTGGAAGCACGCGGTCCTTAACGTCCGGCGAGCGAGAAAGACGTATGCCGACCATGCAAAATCCAAATTTTGAAACGCAGACGGAAACAGGCGGACGTTTAACGGAACTGGGCGCGGCGAGCAAGCCGCTCACGGGAACACAGAAGTACGAGCCGGTGGCGCCGCCTCGTTCAGAACGCAGGGCGCAGATCTTGCGGCACGCGTTTTGTTTGCCGCGGACGTTGTGGCGGATCTTTCGCATCATCCGGGAAGATCTTGCAACCGCTGCGCTGGACGAATCCTTGTGGTCGTTCTGGAGCTTTCATCAGGAAGTGGAAGACGGCGTGCCGCGCGATCCGCACTGCCGCATGAGGACGTGGGACAAGGTGAAACTCAGCGCGATTGGTCCGCAAAATGTAGTGGACGGCCTGGCTGTGTGGGAACTGGCGTTCATGATGAACTTTGCCATGGAGAATGAAGATCCCATCTTTGAGTACACGCACCAGAGCGGCGAAGGGTTTCGTTTCTTGCTCCCCGGGCTGGGCCGTTTCATGGGAAAAAACCAGGAGCAGGCTAGTTATAGCGCGCGCCACAAACTGCCTTGGTGTGAGAGCGCGTGGTGCGCGGAAGAGCGCCGGCACAGCAACACTTTTGCCCGCATGATCGAACGCCTGGTGCATATTTCTCCCAGCCGGGAAAATCCTAACCATCCGATGGTCGTTACCGCCGGCGAAAGCGATGCGGTGCAGCACCTGATTGCCCGCAGGACGTCGGAGTGGAACGCGGCGTCCAGCTATATCGTGATGGCCGCGCATTCTTCCGGCGACCTGCGAACGCTGGTGCGGAATATTGTTCGCGACGAAGTGAAGCATTTAGCGATACTGAGCAGCGCGGACTGTTATCTGTTTGGTCCGCGGCCGTGGACGCGGATGCTGACGCTGGTGCAACTGGGGCTGGAGAATTACCGGAACCAGCGCAAAATACGGTCTGGCGGAAACATTTTGGGCGGCAACGCGGCACTCTCGATAGAAGGCATTTTTTCGCACGCCATGACGGCGCTGTTCCTAACCAAGTGGTTGCGCGGCCTGCCGCTGAGGCTGCTGGCGGAAGTTTTTGAAACGCCCTCACGCTTGCCGGACCTTGCGGCCGCTGCGCTTCCGGCGGAACGGCAGCAGGAGTTGGAACTTACCCTGGAGCGCGGAAAGGAAAAGCGCGAAGGTCTGCTGCGCTGGGTGGCGATTGACCGCAACAAGGCGCTGGACCGCCGCGGTTTTGAAGCGGTGAATGCAGATGCGTTGCAGGAGATCATCGCGCTGCAACTCGGAGGCTTCCGCGGCGGGGAAGAGCCGGGGTCGGATGGGAAAAAAAGAATACGCAAATTGATTCGAGGAGTAACGGTTGGCGGAATGAAAAGCAGGCAGCTAAGAAGCTGCTTGCTGGACCGTTTGCGTCAGTACCAGATCCACCACAACCGGCACGTCAAGGCGCGGGAACCAGGGTTAGAGGAGAGCCAACCTCAAGGCCGCTTATCGCACACGCTCCGTGGCGCACGCAGCAGGCTTTCGTCGGAATCCAACATTGGATGAGTGGATGAGTGGATGAGCGGCTGAGCGGCTGAGCGAAATACGAACCGCCTAATCACCTTGGCGCGGAAGAGATCATGTAGCCAATGCCGCGCATGGTATGGATCAAAGGCTGGTCAGAGCCTTGATCGATTTTTTGGCGGAGATAGTTGATATAAACGTCAACGATGTTGGTCAAGCCTTCAAAGCCCAGGTTCCAAACATTTTCCACCATCATGCTGCGGGTCACGGTGCGTCCGGCATTGCGCATGAGATATTCCAGGACGGCAAATTCCCGCAGGGTAAGAGTTATCTGCTTGCCTCCGCGCGTTACGGTGTGCCGCAAGCGGTCCAGTTCCAGGTCAGCGATGTTGATTTTGTCGACCAACTCGCGCGGACGGCGCAACAGAGCGTGCAGGCGGGCCAGGAATTCTTCCACCGAGAATGGCTTGACCAGATAGTCGTCGGCCCCGGAATCAAGAGCGCAAATGTGATCGGCAACGCCAGTCCGGGAGTTGAGCATGAGCACGCGAACGTCGGACCCCATCTTGCGGACCTTGCGTAAGACGGTGAGACCATCCATGTTGGGAATTTTCCAATCCAGAATCATGGCGTCATAGTCGATTTCCAGGCAAAGTTGCAGGCCCTCAACTCCATCATTCGCCAGATCAACAGCGCAACAATCCGCCTTCAGGCCTTTCAAGAGCGTGCGGGCAACTCTTGCATCACTCTCTACTATCAAGATGCGCACAGCTCACCTCTGCAAAGTTGGGCGCAAAACACACCTACCCTTTCAGGCGGTTGCGCCCTACAAGAATTTTGGCATCCGGAAGCAGATCATGCCTGGCGTGGCTGCCAGGTACCGTCAAAAGCTAACTAAACAAGGTGTTTCAAGTGTGCCGCTTGCTTCGCGTGGCGGAGGCTGGCCGAAAGTTAGCGAAGAAATTTGTGAGGAGAATAGCACCAGTCAGGGAATTGTGGGACCGTTTTTTCGTGCAAAGTAAGTTTTCCTTAAGGTAGGCGTTTCCAAAATGGGAAACAAAGACCAAGCTCCGCGCAGGGTTTATGCTCCGGCGCGGAGCTTAATTCACGAATTAGGGTCAGACCGCTAGAGAACGAGCGTGGTCATCTCAGCCGGCCACCGGAGAAGTACAGAACGCGCAGCGCTTGGCCGCGACAGGAATCTCGCTCAGGCATTCCGGACATTTTTTACTGGTGGGATCGGCCGGAGCTTCATTGCGCGCGGCGCGCGCCTTGAGCGCATTCATTGGCGCGACCATAAAGAAGTACACGGCGCCGGCTACCAGGATGAATCCGATCAGATCGTTGAGAAACGCACCGTAAGTAATGGCGGTGCCGTTTACATTCAGCTTGAAGGCGGAAAAGTCCGGTTTGGAAACTATGGCAGCAACCAGTTTGTTGATCACGTTGCCGACAAACGAGGTGATGACCGTGCCGAACGCCGCGCCGATGACCACGGCCACCGCCAGGTCAATGACGTTGCCCCGCATGATGAACTGCTTAAAGCCCTTAAGCATGAAACCCTCCTATACGTTTTGGCAGGAAAATAATACAAGAGCAACTAGCAATTAGCACTTAGCAATTAGCCAAACCAAGATCAACACCGATCGCCGACTTTAACCACGAAGGACACGAAGTTTCACGAAGGTATTGTTTAGCGATCTACCTTTGTGTTCCTTCGTGTCCTTTGTGGTTCAAGCTGTTGTTTTGCTTGCTCAATTTTGCCAATGCAATTTCCGGAACATCCTTCTTCGCATGAGTGTCTAATGATTGCAGCGCGCGCGAATCCAAAGAGAAGTGAAATGTGGCTGGTGTTGCCACAAGGAGTCGCTGCATGTCTATGTCGCAAAGTAGCAAGGGTCAGGAAGGTGACATCAACATCACGCCGATGATCGACATTCTGCTGGTGCTGATCATTATCTTTATGGTGCTGCAAGCACGGTCTGCCGGAGAGCGCGTGGAGATTCCACAACCAGGACCGCCACAGGTTGCAACGCCCGAGAAAAACATTGTCGTCCATTTGATTGACCAGGGATTTGGTTTGCGGCCCAAGGTGAAGATCAACCAAGACGAAGTTGCCTGGGAAGACTTGGAGGCGCGGTTGGTGATTGCGCTGCTGCACCGTCCAGACCGCGTGGCGTTTGTGAAAGGCGATCCGGAACTGGAGTTTGAGTTTGTGGCTCAGGTGGTGGAGTCTGCCCGCAATGCTGGAGCGGCCCGGGTGGGGTTGTTGAGGCCGAAGGATTAAGGACTAGTGGCGGCAATCTTCTTCGAACTACAATGCTGATCGTGACGCAACGCCATTGTTTCATCAAAATCTCTTTCCTGGTGTTTTTGAGCGCCGCAATAGTGGCCGGACATGGTCAAAACCAAACCAGCCAAGGCCGGATGGTATGGCAGGTGGAAACCGGAGGTTGAATCTTTTCCAAGCCCACGGTCAGTGGCGATCTTCTGTACATAGGTTCTTGCGCCGGTAAGTTCTACGCACTGAACAAGAACACTGGAAAAGAAATCTGGTCCTACGATACCCGGCAGGACGGAGGACCACGCAGTTTTCACGGCGATCCGCTGGTGCGAGATGGCATGGTGGTAATTGCCAGTGACCGCGGCTGCGGCCCCGATGGCGGTTATGTTTACGCTTTCGACCAGAAAACTGGAAAGCTTCGGTGGAAGTTCAAGGCCAGTGGCCCGTCCACTGGTTTTGCGGAGATTGACGGCGCGATTGCATTTGGCACTCGCGAAGACGAGTGGCTCTCCTTGGACTTGCGGACGGGAAAGCTGAATTGGAAATTTCGCGAAGCATCGCCAGACCCGCAATGTGAGGTCCGCAGCGGCCCGGCAACCGACGGCGTAAAAGTCTATCTGGCAACACACGACGCAATGATTTACGCGCTTGATCCCAAAGACGGGCGCGTCGTGTGGAAGCATGCTTCCGCCTCCGCGATCACCACCGGCCTGGGAGTGTACAAGGACGTTTTGTATTACGGGACCGCTGACAATCATTTCTATGGGTTGGATCCAGACGGCAAATTACACAGCGACCTTGCATTGCCGGCGACGGCGGAAGGGAACTTCGGTTGGGGGAAGGTAGGCGAAGGGGAAATGGACTCTTTGTTCGCCGTCCATGGAGAAGAGAAGAATCGACGCGGCATGGTCCTGGGTCTGAGGGATGAATTCGAAAAGATTACTTGGTCTACTGAAGCAGACCGGGAATGGACTTCCGATCAACCACACGTTTGGAAAGGTCTGGTGATTGCCGGAAACTGCAAGGGAGAAATTGTGGCGTACCAGGCTGCAACCGGGAAAGTCCAGTGGCGGGATCAAGTAAAAGGATGCGTCCGCAGTTTCGGGCATGACCCAACAACGCTCTACATAGGGGTACAGGAAGGCACGGTGTATGCGTACCGGCCTGCGCGTTGATGCTGTCATGGCCACCGATGCCGCCGCCCGAGTCCCCAGGCCCGGTTGTTGCATCTAAAACCTGATCAAACCGCTGCGCAGTTTTCGCTCGCTTCAGAGCACGATGCGCCAGTCGCTGGGCGCCAGACGACGCCAACGACCGCTCCAATCGCAGGTGATTTCCGGCAAATGCTTTAAAGTGCGCCACTTATGGGTTGCAGGGCGATTTGTCTTTTGAGTAAAACGGGCGTATCATTGATGATGTTGTAGCTGGTTTCGGCCCTGTGGCTTGTAGTGTCGCCGCGGGTGGGTTGGTTAGTCCCCAATTCGATGGCGAACGTACCAGTGGGCGAAGGCCCACTTTATTTTTGGGGGAAGGAAATCCCTACCGCGGATTTGCGCGGATGACGCGGATTTCAAACCAAAACCTAGCCGAAATCCATAAGTGCGCGACGGTTTTGGGCTGGAGTGACAACTTTCCAGCGGTGTGGAGCGTAGCGACATAATTGGGCGCAGAAACTAAAATCCGGGCGGTAGCCGAGCGAGCAGCGCACAATCACGGCCTGGACTTGGTGGAAGTTGAGCTGAAAGGTGGCGGGAAAGCGCGGACGTTGCGCATCGTCATCGACAAACTGGAAGGCGTGACGCACGAAGATTGCGCCAACATAAGCCGCGAAGTATCGACGATTTTAGATGTAGAAGAAGCCGTGCCGGGCGGGACGTACACGCTGGAAGTAAGTTCACCAGGGTTGGACCGCAAGCTTTTAAAAGCGACCGACTATGCAAGGTTTGTGGGCAGCCGAGTAAAGCTGACCACGTACGAGCCGGTGAATGGCAACAGGTTTTTTGACGGCAAGCTGGAAAGCTTTCAGGACGGCCGGCTGGTGCTGGAAACCATCAGCGGCAAAAAGCCCAAGCCGGGACATGCACATGCCGGACAGAAGGTGGAGATTGAGCTTTCGAACGTGGAGAAAGCGAACCTCGTACCTGAGATTTAGAGGATCGCCGACATCGCCGTGATCGCAACGACATCGCCGTGATCGGAAGAGCAGCAGTAGAAAGACACCGCCGAGGGCGGCGGTGCCACACGAGAATCGAAGATCGGGAAAAGCAGATTCCTCACCTGTGAAACAGGTTCGGAATGACAAGTTCTAAGCGGGATTGGTTTTAGAGCAAGCTAGGTTCACAGCAAGCAGGGAAAGGTTTATGGCAGGCCAGATCTACAACGTGATTGAAGCGTTAAGCCGGGAAAAGAGCATTGATCCGCAGATTGTAGTGAGTGCGGTGGAAGACGCTATTGTTGCGGCCACACGCAAACGGGACAAGAGCCAGGAAAACCTGAAAGGTGAACTGGACAAGGAAACGGACATGATCCGCGTGTACGCGGTGAAGTCCATTCTTCCGTCAGAAGATGACATTGAAGATCCGCAGCTGGAAATTTCCCTGGAAGAAGCCAAGGCGATTGATCCGAACGCCGAGGTCGGCGGAGAAGTCCGTTTCCTGAAGTCCACGGAAGGCCTGGGACGAATTTCCGCGCAAATCGCCAAGCAGATTATTTTCCAGAAAGTCCGCGAAGCCGAGCGTGACACGGTCTACAACGAATACATTGGCCGCGTGGGCGAAGTGATCAACGCCACGGTGAAGCGCATTGAAGGTCCAGACGTGATTCTGGACATCGGCAAGGCAGAAGCCCGCATGTCAAAGAAAGAACAGTCGCGGCTGGAATCATTTGCCGTGGGCGAGCGCGTACGCGTGGTGCTGGCGCGCGTGGATAAAAACGCCAAGGGCCCGGCGGTGGTGGTTTCCCGTTCCGCGCCGGAGCTGGTGCAGAACCTGTTCCAGACGGAAGTGCCGGAAATTTACGACGGCACGGTGGTGATCCGGGCGATCGCGCGCGAAGCCGGCGAGCGCACCAAGATTGCCGTGATGTCCAAGGATAAAGACGTGGACGCGGTGGGCGCATGCGTGGGCATGAAGGGCATGCGTGTGCAATCCATCATCCGCGAGCTGCGCGGCGAGAAGATTGACATCATTGAATACCACGAAGACGCCGTAACCTTTGCCGAGAAGGCCTTGCAGCCGGCGAAAGTCAGCCGCGTGACGGTAGTGGATCAGTCTGACAAGCACCTGGAAGTGGTTGTCGACGACAGCCAGTTGTCGCTGGCCATCGGCAAGAAGGGCCAAAACGTCCGTCTGGCGGCCAAGCTCCTGGGCTGGAAGATCGACATCAAGAGTGAAGAAGAGAAGCGGCAGGAAGTGGAACAGCAGATGGCCACGCTTACGGGCGGCGGCGGAGATGCGACCACGCCGCTGGACCGCGTTGCTGATCTGGGCGAAGCGATTATCACCAAGCTGCATGAAGCCAACATCACCACGGTGGAAGCGCTGGCGGACATGACTCCGGAGCAACTGGAAGAAGTGCCGGGCATCGGTCCGAAGTCAGTGGAAAAAATCTTTATTGCGGTAAATAATTATTTCTCCAGCCTGGAGCCGCAAGCAGCGCCCGCGGAAGCCGGCGAAGCTGTGGTGGCGGTGGACGCCGCGGAAAGCGCCAACCTTGGGCTTTTAGCTGAAGAAGCAGCGCCGGGAGAACCCGCGAAGTCTGAAGGCGCTGAAGCGGAACAGACCGGCCAGGCATTGGAAGCCATTGCCGGCGCGGAAGACGCTCCAGCCGCGGACGTGGCGGAAGCCCACGCGCAAGGCGAGGAGCCCGCGGCGGAAGAATCCGAAGGCGAGACGAAAGCGTAGTACCAAAAAGTTTTGCGCAGGGTTTTCAAGGAAATATTCTTCCTGGAATCTTTCTTTGCAGACAAGGCGCTATTAAGCCAAAGCCGTGAGGTCGATATGATCGCGTAAAAGGCAGCACCTGGAGGAACCACAGCACGAATGAAAATTCGAATCAATGATCTGGCCAGAGAGCTTGAGGTAAAAGCCAAGGTTATTCTGGATGTTTTACCTGAAGTGGGCGTCACGGAAAAGAAGACGCACTCAAGCTCCGTTGAAGAAGACGAAGCGGAACGAATCAGGAAAGCCCTGACCGCCAAGTCCGGCTCCGCCTCCAGGGAAAAGTCCGCGCAATCCGAGATCAAACCTAAGATCGATCTCTCCAAGATTTCCAAGCCGGGCGACGTAATGAAGCTGCTCAAACAGCGTGAGCTGGACCAGCAGCATCCGCCCGCGGCGCCACCCAAACCGGCTGCGGTGGTCAAGGCCCCGCCGGCAGTGGTGGTCAAGCCGCCCGCTGCTCCGCCCGTTCAAGAAAAGCCCGCGGCTGTGGTGGTGAAGCATGCGCCGGCAGTGGAGCGTCCGGTGATTGTGCCGGCGCCCCGTCAGGCTCCGCCCATCGTGGCCATGCCGCCGGTTCACGTCACGGAAAAACCGGCAGCTCATGCCGCGCCGCCAGCGGTGATTGTTACGCCGCCTCCGGTGCCGCCTCCAGCGGCAGTTATCGCGACGCAAGCGCCTGTAGCTCCCGTAGTGGCCGCTCCGCCGGCAACGGCGCCGCATCCGGGCAAGCCCGTGCCGCAACAGCCATTGGTTCCGCAACGCCGCATGATCACGCCGCAAACCGGCCCGCGTCCTGTGTATACGGCGCCGCCGCCGCAGCGTGCTCCCATGCCGCCGCAAGGCAACCCACAAGGTGGACAAGGTATGCGCGGTCCGCAAGGATCAGCAGGTCCGGGTGGGCGTCCGCAAGGCGTGGTTCGCGGGCAACCAATTTTCCAGCGTCCACGTCCAGGTGGTGGTCCCAGCAGTGGTGGTCCGGGTGGACCTCCGGGCAGCCGTCCGCAATTTAACCGGCCAGGCGGTAGCAATGAACAGCGCCGTGGTCCGCATCCAACCAGCGCCGCGCGTGGAGGTTTTCCGCCGCGTCCGGGAATGGGTGGCGCGGTAGGACCGGGTGGTCCGCCGCCGGTTCCGGGAAGGCCCACAGGCCGTCCTGGTCCGCCAAGACGTCCGGGTGCGCCGTATATCCCCAAGGAACGTGAAGGTCCGATGAAGGGCTTTGTTCCGCCACCGCGTTTGGTGTCGTCGAACGAGCCAATGCCGATTACCCGCAGCATCACGATTGCGGAAGGCATCAGCGTAAAGGACCTGGCGGAAAAACTCGGCTTCCGCGCAAAGGATCTCATCGCCCGTTTGATGAGCAAAGGCGTGCTGGCCACGGTAAACCAGAGTCTGGACTACGAACTGGCGAAAGATCTGGCACGCCACTTTGGCGCTGAAACCGAATCGGTCACGTTTGAAGAACAGGCCGCACAGGAAATGACGTTGATGGCCGGATCGGCGGAAGCGTCCGCCGCAGCGGCCGTTACGCGTCCGCCGGTGGTCACCATCATGGGTCACGTGGACCATGGCAAAACCTCACTACTGGACGCGATCCGCGAAACTGACGTGGCCGGCGGCGAAGCTGGCGGCATCACGCAACACATCGGCGCCTACAAAGTCCGCATCACCAAGGAAGATTCTCCGGCGTTTGGTCGCCAGATCGTTTTCCTGGACACGCCGGGTCACGAAGCTTTTACCCGCATGCGCGCACGCGGCGCCAAGATCACCGACATTGTTGTGCTTGTGGTCGCAGCTGACGACGGCGTTATGCCGCAGACGCTGGAAGCCATGGACCACGCGAAAGCAGCGAAAGTCCCGATCATTGTCGCGGTAAACAAAATCGACAAGCCGGAAGCGTTGCCCGATCGCGTGAAGAAACAACTGGCCGATCGCGGCCTGATGCCGGAAGACTGGGGCGGCACCACGGTATTCGTGGACGTTTCCGCCAAGAAGCGCACGAACCTGAACCTGCTGATGGAAATGATTTGCCTGGTCGCCGATCTCGGTGAACTCAAGGCCAATCCGGAACGTCCGGCAAGCGGCACGGTGGTGGAAGCCAAGATCGATCGCGGTCGCGGTTCGGTGGCTTCGGTGCTGATCCAGAACGGAACACTGCGCGTGGGCGATAATTTTGTCGTCGGCAACACTTACGGCAAAGTACGCGCCATGTTTGACGATCGCGGCAAGCTGGTGGAAGAAGCTCCGCCATCAACGCCGGTGGAAGTCCTGGGACTCGAAGGCCTGCCGGAAGCCGGAGACCAGTTGCTGGTGGTCGATCGCGAACGCGCGCGCCAGGTATCCGAGTATCGCGGGGCCAAGGCCCGCGAAGCCACGCTGGCTAAGTCATCCAAGATTTCCCTGGAAGGCCTGGCGGAACAGATCAAGAGCGCCGGCGTGAAAGAACTGGCGTTGATCCTGAAAGCGGACGTAGGCGGATCAGCCGAAGTGCTGTCTGACACGCTGACCAAGCTTTCCAACGAGAAGGTAAAGATCAAGATTCTGCGCAGCGGCGTGGGCGCCATTACCGAAAACGACGTGCTGCTGGCCTCGGCCTCCAACGCGGTGATCATCGGGTTCAATGTGCGTCCGGAACGCAAGGCGCAGGAGCTGGCGGAGCAGGAGAAAGTTGACATCCGCCTGCACTCCATCATTTACGAACTCCAGGACGAGATCAAGAAAGCCATGCTTGGCCTGCTGGAACCGATCATCAAGGAAACCTACATGGGCCGCGCCGAAGTCCGCGAGACGTTCCGCGTACCCAAGGTGGGAACCATTGCCGGTTGCCAGGTGACGGACGGCGCGATCAAGCGCGATTCCGAAGTCCGCCTGCTGCGCGATGGCGCCCAGGTGTACAAAGGCAAGATCGGGTCGCTCAAACGCTTTAAAGACGATGCCAGCGAAGTCCGCAACGGCATGGAATGCGGTATCAACCTACAGAACTTCAATGACATCAAGAAAGGCGACATCATTGAAGCTTTTGTGATTGAGAAAATCGCGGCCGAAATGGGAGTCGCTTAAAAGATTGGTAATCGGGTCAGAAAGATTGGGTAATTGAGTAATTTGGTAATCGGGTAATTTGAGATAGCCTTGCGGGCGTGAGCGAAACAGGAGCCCGCAGGCGAAATCCCAAGCGTTTCTTGCGAGGGATCTTAAGAACAACCCGATTTTCAATTACTCAATTACCAGATTACTCAATTACCAATTCTCCAGTCCCCCAACCAACAAGTTGTCCAAGCAGTCTGAACCTGAAGTCGCCAAACTCAGTTCTTATGGACCTATCCAATCTGCCTCCCGGAATGATCGGCCAGCTTGCTGGCATGGTTGAAGATTTCATACTGAAAAACCAGAAGCGGTACGCCTTCCGCTCCACGCCGCTCACTGACGCACAGAAAACGGCCATGGGGCCGTTCTTTACGCAAGAGCTTCTTGATCCGGTGCGCCTGCACGTGCTAAAAGGCGACCGCATCCTTGATCCGCCGTTTTACAGCATGGCCCGGGTAATGGGCATCAAGAACCTGCCCAGCTTTTCTGACGCGGCAGCCGTCACCTTTGTGGACGTGATCGTTTCCCACGAAGCGCTCAACGACGCTTTGCTCTTTCACGAACTGGTGCATGCGGTGCAGTACGCGCAGATCGGGACCAAGGATTTCGCGGCGCGCTACCTGAACGGATTCCTGAATGGCGGAAGCTATGCCGAAATCCCCATTGAGAAACACGCCACGGAGTTGGAAAAACGCTTCAGCGCGAATCCGCAGCAAGGTTTTTCCGTGGCGGATGAAGTGAAGACCTGGCTGGAAAAGCCTTAACGAGCCGCAGTACCCTCCAGAGCGGTTCCATGCAGATTTGAGAACACCAGATTGGAGACTCCGATGAAGATCGAAATACTTTCCTGCCCAACGTGAGAGGGCAACCACGCTAAGGTCGCGAGTCTCGCGGCCCTGATCAAGAAGCGGATGGGCATTGATGCCGCGATTACCCCTGGCAAGACAGGTCAATTTGAAGTGATCGCCAATGGTGAGATCGTTGCCGCGCGCGGCGGGAACTGGTTGACACGGAGCTTTGGCGCAGGATATCCCGATCCTGAAAGCATAGTCCAGCAGCTTGAGAAACTCCGCGGGTGACGGCAGGTTAGCGCAGGCATGAATGCCAGCTCCACCATGCAGATCTAACCAACCTTCATTTGTAAAGCGCGATTCATCAAAAAGTAACAAGGCATTCATCTTTGCGTCTTGCTGACCTGCTATCTGTAGAGCGTGGCGGGAGGGAATCGTGGTCACGACCTTGTGGCCTTGGGCCGGATTCCGCATTCGCCGCCAATCCCCTATCTCTGGAGAATAGCAATGTCGCATGCAAGACGTCTGGGCATTTTGGGCGCATTCGCCCTGCTGGTCACACTGGGTCAAGTGAACGCCAGCGCGGAAGATGGAATCAAGAAAGTTTTTGTCGTCGCCATGGAAAACCACAACTGGACGCAGCCGGCGAACCAGTTCACCGGCGGCATCCAACAGATTTTTCAGAACCCGGCTGCACCGTTTATCAACAGCTGGTGAACGGAACCGCGGTGGCCCGCATCAACGGACGTGACGTCCGGATCAGCGAGCATGTGGCCTACGCCACGAATTATCACAACGTTCTGGCCACGGCCGGCGGCAACAATCCGCACATTCATCCTTCTGAGCCGAACTACCTGTGGGCCGAAGCGGGCAACAATTTTGGCATCCTGAATGACAACGATCCGTTCGCGGCGACGAACCCTTCGAACCAGAACACCACGCAGCACCTGGTCACGCAGCTGACCAAGGCCGGCAGGACCTGGCGGTCATACCAGGAAGACACCGATCTGGCCACCGTGGCCGGGCAGCTGACCAACGTCCCGCTGCCGCGCGCACAATGGACGGTTCCGCTGAAGAGCATCGCGGGCGTGTTCGCTCCGGGCAACTTCAACCAGTTCAACGGCTCCAACCAGTTCAACTACGCGGCGAAACATAATCCGCAGGTGTTCTTCACGGACAGCAACGGCGGCAATGATTCTTCGCCATTGAATCCGCTGTCTCAGCAATACGCTCCGCTGCAGCAGTTGTTTGCCGACCTGGAGAACAACAATGTGGCTGACTACACCTGGATCAGCCCGAACCAGTTCAACGACCAGCACACCACGCTTACTGGCGGATTCAAGGGCCTGACCGGCGATCCGGCGAAGATCCTGCAGGGCGACGATTTCCTGCGGCAGATCATCCCGGTAATCATGGCGTCAAAAGCTTACAAAGAAAATGGCGTGATCATCATCTGGTGGGACGAATCCGAACAGGATGGCGTCGCCGGCGATAACCTGGACGACTTCAGCCACACCATCGGCGAGATCGTGATTTCCAAGCTGGCGCGTGAGAACGTGCACGACGTGCCGTATGCCAGCACCGTAAACTTCACGCACTCGTCCGACCTGCGCACCATGCAGGAAATCTTTGGCCTGCGTCCGATCCTGGGCGACGCCGCCAATGCCGCTGACCTTTCGGATTTGTTTAAGGAAGGCGCGATTCCGAACCGGCAGAAGGATAAGGATAACGATAAAGACGACAGAGACTAGGATACTTGCCCGATTCCGTGTGCGATTTGACCGGATGCAAGGAAACGTACTAGAATCATCTTTCGAACAAATCTAACCAGCGCCCGTTGGCACAATTGCCGGCGGGCGTTTTTATTTGGAGTTGAGTTTATGTGCGTTAATGCAATGAATGATGCCCAGATTCTTACTCTGGTTGACCGGCTGGAGCGCTGCCTGCTCGGCAACCAGGAATTTCATCATCGCGACCATCTGGGGGTGGCGGTGGTGTATCTCTATGGCGGCGACATGGATTCGGCCGTAGAGCGTATGCGCGGGACGCTGAAACGGTTTGCCGCGCATCACAATGTGCCCAAGCTGTATCACGAAACGCTGACACGCTTTTGGATACAGCAAGTGGAGCAGAGACTGGACCGAACGAAATGCTTGCAGGATTCGGTAAGGGAAGTGCAAGCCGCGTTACCGGACAAGAAACTGGCGCTGAGATTTTATAGCCAGGAAGTGCTGGGTTCGGCGGAAGCGAGAGCGGGATGGGTGGAGCCGAATATGGAAGGGAAGTGACGGACGTCTACTTGGCAGCTACGGCGGCGGAGCTGCGCAGGCTGTCACGATTCACGCGCGAGGCGACCTTCACTCCGCTAAGGCCGTTGATGTATTTGGCCACGCCCTTGTAGAGCGAGTCGGCGATGCGCTGGCGGTAGTCGCCGGTCTTGAGTTTTTTCTCGTCACCGGGATTGCTGACGAAGGAAATTTCCGCAAGGATTGACGGCATGTTGGCGCCGATGAGTACGATGAACGGTGCTTTCTTTACGCCGCGATTGCGGATGCCGGGGTTCTTGGCGTTGAGTCCGGTGTAGAGAGATTTCTGGACGTCGGCGGCGAACTCGCGTGATTCTTCAATCTTTTCCTTGAGCGCGATCTTCTTTACCAGGTCCTGCAACTCGTGGATGGATTTCTCTGAGACAGCGTTTTCGCGGGCGGCTACTTCCAAGGCGTCACGCGACGAAGTGAAGTTCAGGTAGTAAGTCTCAACGCCGCGCGCCGTCTGGTCACTGCTGGAGTTGGCGTGAATGGAGATGAACAGGTCGGCCTGTTCCTTGTTGGCGATGGCAGTGCGCGTTTCCAGCGGGATGAACGTGTCATCGTCGCGGGTGTAGACCACTTCAGCGCCCAGCTTGTCTTCCAGAAGTTTGCCGAGTTTCAGAGCGACGTCGAGGACGAGATCTTTTTCTTCCAGGCCGTTGGGGCCGATGGTGCCGGTGTCATGTCCGCCATGGCCGGCGTCGACAACGATGCGGCCGATCTTGAGTC
>Ga0075024_100000170_pt1 | contig 20262 bp, 20 predicted proteins | sample Str013_2_FD_71389 | JGI IMG/M metagenome (GOLD analysis project Ga0075024, IMG submission 71389) | Freshwater sediment microbial communities in response to fracking from Pennsylvania, USA - Straight Creek_MetaG_SC_2013 | ecosystem: Environmental > Aquatic > Freshwater > Creek > Sediment... | reverse complement strand
AAGACGCGGGCGATGACGAAGCCGATGATACCGCGCTGGAAAATGAGTTACTGAACGACGAAGTAAAGTCCGAAGCCGATCCAGCATTGAATCCTGATCCCACATACCAGGAAGGTGAGTAGGCTCCTCCCTGCGGGGCCAGTCCCGCGACAGCAAGATCATGCGCGAATTTTTGCGACCAAGCGTGCTCCACGCCCATGGCCACCGCATACGGCAGATATCGTTCAAAAGTCTCCGGCGTTGTCGGAGGCGCGGCGTTCAACTGCGGCCCTTCCACGGCTTTCAGAAAGAGAGTAAAGCCTTCCGCTTTGTCCATGAGCTGGCGGCCAAGGCGCGTGGGTGATTTCAGCAGATGGTGAAACAGTGCATTGAGAAACACCGCGCAGAGCACAACAACCACCGCGGGAACTCCGGACGACATGCTAAGAACAAAAATCCCAAAGCCTTCTCCTGCAAGAAAAGGCAAACTGAACACGGTAAGGAATAGGGCGCCGGGAGCTTCCAGCCAACTTCCCACGAGCACGCTTCTCCACGCGGCGATCACGTTGTGCACCAGCGCCACCACGCCCGCAGTCCAGCCGGTAAGCCATATGCTCATAAAGATCGCCACGGGAGCCCCCGGCCCGTGGCCAATCAGCAACGCCGTGCCAACCGTAACGGCCGTGATCGCGAAGCCTGGCCACAAGAACTGGCGATTGGTGACAAAGTATCTGGTCTCCATGCCGCCATGCAGCGCGAGTTGCAGCGCTTTTTTCGCTTCCTGCAACTGCGTGTGATTGCTCTGGACCAGGTCCAGCTTGTCGCCATTTTCAAACAGCTTGCTCGCCAAGGTTTTTTCATCGCCAGCAAGTTTTTGCTCCGCCACTCCCCAGCCTTCTTTGCGGATCAGCTGGTATGTGTGCCGGTCAACCTGTTTGATGGTGAGATAGCCCTTGGCGGCCAGACCGAGCACGCCCACCGTGAAGGTCTTCGCGTCAAACTTCATGTTCTCCAGAAAACGCATGGCCGCGGGCGAAAGGTCTGCTGGCGGCTCGTAAAGCGGAACAATGGTTCCCGCTGCTGGGTCGCGCCCCACAGCCACCCACACGATGATGTAGTACAGAAGAAGCACGATCAATCCGCCCAGCCCAAGAATGGCGCCCCTGTTCTTGTCCTCGAGCCTCTCAAGTTCTTCCTGGCGCGTAGGCGGCTGGATCAAACCTTTCTTCCAGGAAACGACGGTCGTTAGTCCTTGGTGAGCTTCCATCGCTTCAGCGCGATACACGGGATTGTTGTCTTCGTCGCGCGATGCGGTGAAGGCCTGACCTTTCTCGCCTTCATAGCCTGTATAACCCTCAAGCGCGGTCACGTTATTGCGCACGCCACGGGGCAGAACAACGGTGGCGGTAACCACGTCGATAGGAAAATCCCAGCCCAGGCCGTTTACGTTCCAGTACAACTCGTCATGGTCCTTGAAAAAGCCCAGCTGACGGCTGGTGCTGTAAACGAATTCGTACGTGTATTTTCCTGGCGCCAATATCGTCTCGGACTTGCCAAAGTACACCCGCACGCCATTGCTCTTATCTGACGTGTGGTACGACTCCGAGTTGCCATCGCGCCGCAGGGACACGATGTCAAACCCAACTTCGTGCTTGGTCCCGTGAAAGTCTTTGTAGCTGGTGGGAAAATCACGATAGACCCCGTGTTTAATCTGGTCTCCTTCGGCCTGCACGGTGATGGTCTCAGTCACCTGCATGGAGCCGTTGTCGTTTACGACAATGTGCGAATCAAAGGAGAGAATGCGCTCGTCGGCGCGCAACCGCGCGGGCAACAAGCAGCACATCAGGGCAAACACCAGGGCAAATCCAAAGCAGCGTGGCTTCATAATTTCAACGCAGGCACTATAACTTGCTTACCGGTTCGGTCCAAATAGGAAAGCGCGCGGCCCACGGAACTTAAGGCTCTTCCGGCTCTGACGCCAGCGCCGTTCGGAGCTCAGAACTCCTTTGCCGGCGCGGCCTGTTCGAAACCAACGTTGCCCACGGCAATCGTCGCGCGATAATAGTTTTCTCCGCGAATCGGACAGCCCGCCATCCGCCGCAGCATGTTGATTTGTCCAGTGTGCGTCAACGCATCCGCCACTCCGCCTTGAAAAACCTTGCCGGCCGGAGCAGCCAGCGGAGCGTCAGACGCCAGATAATCGTCAAACGTTTTTATCGCGCGAAAGAACCGCTCCACTTCCTGCGGCCAAGGCAACGGAGCAGAGTCCTGCCACGCCTGTTTGCCCTTGCAGATGGTCAGGCCCCAATCCATGAGGTCACCCATATGAGCCAGGATTTTCGCCGGGGTCCGGCCTGACTTATCCGGATCGAAAGCGGCAAATGAATCCGGTGCGCCGCGCAACGCTTTGCCGGCACGATACGCCAGCGTGGCGAGTGTATGACGAAGAAATTGACGTTCTGCGTTGCTTTCCATTAGTGCGCTCCTGTAACAGCAAAAACTAGCTTACCACTCACTTTCCATGCAGTTGCAAAGCGGTTCCTTCCCCTCCGAACGGGTGTGACGCAGGCCACATAGCCGACGCGCGTCCGCTCTCTATACTTCTTACTGAATGGTGCCGCGCCAGGGCGCGGCAAAGGAGAACCTCGTGATGAAGAATTTTCTTGTTTTCTGTTTTGCAGTGTTGCTGGTTTCCGGAGTGTCCCAGGCCCAGAGTGGCACGGCCGGTCACGATCATTCGGCGGCTCCGCCGGACCAGGCCAAGGAACACGAGCATCACCCCGCTGCGGGGCACGATCAAATGGCTGGCATGCACGAAAAGATGATGAAAGACATGCAGGCCGATATGGACGGCATGAAAGCCAACCTGCAAAAGATGAAAGACCTGTTGCCCAAAACCAAGGACGCTGCCGCCAAAGAGCAACTCCAGCTCAATGTCAACATGTGGCAATCCGTTGTGGACAACATGGACAAGCACATGCAAATGATGAAACACATGCACGAGCACGGCATGGGCGGCATGGATATGGGCGGTCACGGCAAGGACATGCACAACAAAGACGGCAAGATGATGGATTGCTGCAAAGGCGAAGGTAAAGAAGGAATGTCCTGCGGGAAACCAGCAGACAAAACCGCGCCACCGGACGCGACTAAAAAGCCAAACTAACGAAAACAAACGAATCAAACCCGGCGGACAGAAAATTTGCCGGAGCTATTCGGGCCGGAGCAAAGCCTTCAGAAATTGACGGGCCGCAAGCCGAGGCTACTCCGGTCCAAGAATGTAATCCAGGTCGCGAGGCAACCGCGCGCGCAACCGTTCCTGCAACATGCGCTGTTCCTGCGCGGGCAAATGATGGAAGCGTACGCCGGTGCGTCCGCTGATGTCCGACCACACCACCGTTCCCACCACGTGAACGCTGCGGTCACTCTCGGGCAATGCAAAGCTTACGTTTACCACGCCTCCAGAAGGAAGTCTGGCCGGCGCTGCCAGGCAGAGTCCGGTCTGGCTTACGTTCAGAACGGTGGCGTGGTCCAGCGGACTTTGTGCTCCATGATGCATGAACGTTCCCGAGAGCGGACGCACCGCCAAGGTGTGGCGATAAGCAGTAAGGCGGTGCTTGGCCATGCTGGTGTACGCGGCCTTGAGTCCGCGCGCCAGCAGGTCCGCGGTGACGGGTTTGGGGACGGTAAAGTGGATTCTTTTGCCGTGCGCCGCGTGGACGAAACGATCGCGCAACACGACCATCGCAATGCCGCCCCACTTGGAAGCCTTTTCCATACACTTTAAATGCTGCGCTCCGGGCACGTCATAGTCGCAGATCGCCAGATCTACCCTGCTTCCCTGGATGAGCAGGTCGGCTTCTTCGGTCGTATGCGCCAGATGGACCTCAACTCCATACTCATCAAAGAACTTTTTGATTGCGTCCAGGGGTAGGGTGTCCCGGGACAGCAACAGTGCGGAAAAAAAATTACGAATGGCCAATTTCTCTCTGACTTCCTTATTGAAATGGAATAGCGCGGGCGCGCCGGAGGGGAGCAATCAAACGAAGATCATGCCGCTCTCATCTGCAATTATTTTCGCAGTTGCAAATGTTTGCGTAAGTGATGGAAGTCACGCGCGGAGTACGCGATTGATATTGGCCCAAAGGACAAGCCCAGGCGAACGATTGTCTTCATCGTTACCGCCTGGGCCAATGTTAAGGTGTGCCGGGTTTTTACCAGGTGTAGTGCGAGGTGTAAGTCACAATTTTTTCTCCGTCCGCTGGGACGCGCACGCGGAACTCAATGGTCTTGCTGTCCAGTTTGTTGAAGGCGTCTGAATTCTTCTGGACCTCCCAGTTGCTCCAGCGGTAGAGATGCTCCACCACGCGGATATCCATGGGCTCTTTCTTGTGGTTGCGCAGTTTGATTTCAAAGCTCTCGTCCACCCAATGCGCGTTGCGGTCGATTTTGTAATACGTCCGCTTGCGTTCGCCCACGGCGTCAAACACGTTCCCGGTATACAGCCGGATGGTCTCATCGCTGGCCGTATGGTCAATCATGTTTTCGCCGGTGAATTCCATCTGGCCGTCAGTATCGCGACGATAAAAACGTATGCGGCCCTTGGGCAACGGCATTCCCAGATGGTTTTCCTTGCTGTTTTTGAATTCCACCATCGCCCAGATCTTGGGGTTGGACTGGATGCCAAAGTTTTCCATATCGCGGATATTTTCCCGCGAATAGCCACTGTAGTTCTGGTCCAGCTTCACGCCATCGTAAATGTAAAGCTTTTGTGACGGCACGCCGGAAGCGCGCACGAACTCCACCTGCTTTGTTTCGCGGTCATAGAGAGTCGTAGGGCGTTCCAGCGTGTAGAGATGATATTCATCGAAACTGCGTTCGGTGACCGCGGGCGCTCTGGCTTCATCCCTCTCAAAAGCCATGGATTTTGCCGCCAAACCTCCTACCATGTTTTGCGGATCAATCTTGTTCACGTCGCCGGCCATCAGCTTGATATGCGCGTTAGGGAAAGTCTTTCCGGTCTGATTGTCCAGCGTAACCCAGCCGACAATCTCCAGCAGGTTGCCGCTGACCGGAGCCACCACGTTGTAGTCCGCGTGCCAGGCCATGCCGCCGGTCACGTAACTGAATTCAGCATTGGTAGCGCCGGGTTTGTCGCTTTGCAGCAGCCACGAAAGAGTCGGCTTGAGTATGGTGTCATTGCTCAGCGCCGGAAATATCGGTAGTCCGGGCAGGCCAAATTGCAACTTGCCTTCAATTTCAATAATCGGCTCGCCATTGCCTGCCGCTACATAAGCCTGCTGTGCCTGGTAATACTGCTGTCCGTATCCGGAGTAAGCCTGGTAGTGCGGCGTGTATCCGCTGCGGATGATCTTGCCCGGCACCAGGCGGCGATTGCCCTCTCTGTCCGGCACCAGAAACTCAATCGTCTTGCCTTCATAAAGAGCCAGCAACCGGCCTTGGGACGCCACATCACTGCGGTAGTTCTGCTCCAGGATGTGCAGATCGCGTCCGGTTTTCAGGTCGCGCAGGATAACGGAGTCCGGCTCCAGATGTGACGTGATTTCCGTGATCTCCACCTGGTTGGTGCCGGCCTTCAGGTCCAAAGGCACGGTCTGGCGGACCACGGCGAAAGATTGGTTATAAACGGTAAGGGCCGGAGCGTCGTCAGCCGCCTTGCCGGATTGGGCCTGGGCTGGGACCGTGACCGGCGTTACTGGCGTTAGAGCCACACCTGCAAGAAGCAGCAGACAAAAGAGATTTACCCGCATGTTTGCAATCCTCAACTCTTGAAGTTTTCGCTTGAAAGGCCGTGAGCAGGGGGATAACGGGATTCTAAGCCATCCACAGAACGCCTGGTTGGCCCTTTCTTGCGTTGTCCGGGCGGGACACATGCCGCTGGTAGCAGTACTTTCGTCCTAAAGTTCGCCGGCAGCCCTGCCGATAGAGCTACCTAGCAGAGCGACATTGCCGTGGATTGGACCTCAAACTCGTTTAGCGACTCGCACATTGACCCTGTGGCCAGCACGGAGCGGACCACTGCCTACAGACAGGGGAACACGCAGCAATGGGAACGCCAACGCCAGGCCCAGCGCCGCCGCAATCTTCTGCAACGCCTGGGACTAGCTCTGGAAAAAAACAATGTTTCCGAATGCCATCAGGCGCTGGCGGCCCTGGCGGACGATGAGTTCTTCTCCAACCACGCCATCGCCCCAAATTTTGACGAATTGGAAAAAGCCGTGGCTGCACGCGATTGGCCTACGGCCCAGCAAGCGCTGGGTCGGCTGCAAGCCCAGGGCGAAGAATCACCGGCTGCTCCCGTCCGCACTACTACGAATGAAGATCTCCGTGAAGTTCTTAACAGCAAGGACGATCAGGATTCCCATGGCAAGCTTGACGTAACCGCGTAACCGCTTTCACTCCCAGATTCCGCTGGCCCTGCAAACTCAGTTGGTAATGGTGAGCGTGACCGTGATGGTCTGAGATTGGCCGCTGTTGGGGTCCGTTCCGTTCAGAGTGATGATCGCGTTGCCTAATGTGCTGGTACTGAAAGTTTGCACGGAAAGCGCCACCGTTCCAGTGCCGCCCGTAATGGAACCCTGGCTGAGGCTGGCGGCCACCGACGAAGGCGCCGAGTTTACAGCCAGGTTCACAGTTCCCGTGAAGCCGTTTTCCGCCACCACGTTCACGTTGTAAATTGCCAGGTTACCCAGCGCGACGCTTTGCGGATTCGGATTGGCGGACATCGTGAACTCACTGTTGGTGTTGCCGTTGCTAGTGGTACCACTAGAAACTCTGCGTGGTGAAATAACGCATCCAGTGAAAGCCACCAGCACAAGGCAGAGGATTCCGTTCGTCCAAAGCCGTTTTCCAAGATGGGCTGCAATTTGCGCCGGCATGGGGGGTTTGATGCCGCTCACGCCTGTTGCGTAGATCATGCCTTCAAATTTAGGCCACTTAGATGAATTCATCGGTCAAGATTTGTTGCTAAGCCGTAAGAGCTGCGTAAGCCGTCAATCTCCGTCATTTACGCACGAGGACATGACCCACGGGTGGTATGCCCGCAGTAACCCCTTGGCTAATACTGCGTGTGCTAACCTTCTCGCGGGGAATGACTTGCGTCCATTTGAAAAAGCGCCGCCGGAAATCCAGGAGATCCTGAGTAAGCCCATCCGCGAGCTGGGGCTTAAGCTGGAAGGATCGCCGCTGGAGCGTCACGTCCGGCGGCTCTATCGCGAGTTGGACAGCAAAGGCCTTAAGAAATTCCACCCTGCCTGCTACCTCACCGACGAGTGGGGTTGCCCTTCCGGCGAGCCGGTCATCGGCATACCTTTTTATCTGGCTGATCCCAAACTGGCGCGTCTGGAAAAAGAGATGAACGATCTGGAAGACTCCCGCCAGATCATGATGTACCTGCGGCATGAGGCCGGACACGCCATTAACTACGCCTACGCGCTCTATAAGACGCCGGAATGGAAACAACTGTTTGGGCCTTATCGCAAACCGTACCGCGATCTTTATCGTCCTATTCCGTTTTCACGCAGCTTCGTCCGCCACATGGAAGGCTGGTACGCGCAGAAGCATCCCGACGAAGACTTTGCCGAAACATTCGCTGTCTGGCTCACTCCGGGTTCGCGCTGGCGCAAGCGCTACAAGGGTTGGGGCGCTCTGGAAAAAATTCGATACGTGGACCGCATGGCCCGCCGCCTGGGAAAGACCGACCCGGTGCGTCCGCGCGGACGGACCGACATTACCGTGGAAGAGATGGAAACCACGGTTGCCGCGTTTTATGAATCCGCCTTGGCCGAACAGCCTTCACCCGGCGACTTGCCCCTGGACTCCGATCTGGAAGATATCTTTAAAGTAGGCAAGCGCCGCAAGAACGGCGTGCGCGCCGCCGCTGACTTGCTGCGGGAAAATCGCAAATCGCTCGTTGACAAGCTGGCGTACTGGACCGGCGTGCAGCGTCCACTGGTGAAGAAGCTGGTGGAATCCATTGAAGCGCGCGTGAGTGAACTGAATTTGCGCGCGGACGTGAAGCAGGAAAAAGAATACTTAACCGAGATCACGGTGTACGCCACGGCGCTGGCCATGAATTACGTTGCGCGCGGCAAATTTGTGCAAACATAGAAAAAGACTGATGGCTTGTTGGCCGCAAGCCGAGCTGGAAATGTTATGGAAAAGAAATTCAAAATCGGCGTGCTGTATGAAAACTGGGGCGAAGAGGAAGAAGCCGCTCCAGAGCCGGAAAAGAAAAAACGTCCCGCGGGCAAGCGGCGCAAAAAGCGCGAAAAGCACGACCGCGAAGAGATTTACGAGGCGCTGGAAAAACTGGGCTATGAGCCGAGCTACGTCGTCCTGGACGGCGAAGATAAGTCTCTCAACGCGCTGGCCAAAACAGAAGCCGATTTGTTCTTCAACCTGGTTGAATCCTACGCCGGCGACGACAATAAGGAAATGCATGTGGCCGCGTATCTTGATCTTCTGGGCCGCCCATACACCGGCGCTGGCCCACAAGGCCTGTACATGGCGCAGGACAAGGGCCTGGCTAAGAAGCTTTTTGAATTTCACAACATCCGCACGCCGTATTTCGCTACCTGCTATCAGGGCAATCTGGAACACTCGCATGACATCAAGTTCCCGCTAATCGTAAAACCCATTTCAGAAGATGGGTCTCTGGGCATCGACAAAGACGCCGTCGTGGGCAGCGTAAAAGAACTCATGCAGCGCATCAGCTACGTGCAGGAAGAGTTCGACTCGCCGTCAATCATCGAAGAGTATATTGACGGTCGCGAGATTTATGCCGGCATCCTGGGCAACCAGCGTCCGGAGGTCCTGCCGATGATCGAACTCGATCTTTCCAAGCTCCCTGCGAACATGCCCAAGGTGGCCGGCATGGAAGTAAAGTGGGAAAAGGACAGTGAAGCCTACAAGGTGACCAAGTCTTTTCCGGTGGACGACCTTGATGACGAGACCACCAAGCTGCTGAGCAAGACAGCGCTGGCCGCCTATCAGATTCTCAAGTTGCGCGATTACGGCCGCATTGATATGCGTCTTACGCCCAAGGGCGAGGTCTACGTGATTGAAGCCAACCCCAACCCCTGGCTTTCCAGCGACTCGGAGTTTTTCATGTCCGCCAAGAAATCCGGCCGCTCGTACGCTGAAATGATTGGCGAGATCGTGGACCTGGCGCGCGGCGACCGCCGCCGTCGCGACAAGATACGCCTGGGCTGAGGCACCATAAGTTTTTCATCGGCTATTACTGCGCACGCTGCATTTCGAATCGCTGCTTGATTGCAATTCCGTTCTCCGCGGGGTTCGACCAATCGCCCTTTCCTAACTCTGCATGGGCTGCGCAGTTACATTTCCTGTCTCTTGGCGATGGACACAGCTTCATGGTCTCTCGCAATTTCGTCAAGGCCGTGGGGCTGATGAAATAGCCATCGTGATGCCACGACTCGGACTGTAGGTTCCCACGCCGGCTTTCACGGTATACGGCTAGTCCGGCTGCTTCGCATCCGCCGCATTGCACGACTTGTAGCGCGACCTCGTCATCATCGCCATGGGCGGGAAGCTCCAGCGTACCGGTGATCTTCAATTGGCTCTGGCTACAGGCCGGGCAGACAAATGCCATGGCGGTGCTCTCCTGTTGGATTCTCGAATTTACTTCGAACTTCGAACGATGCAGCGTTGGTGGTTCAGTCAAGTTCGTCGTCTTCCGGCATGCCCTTGGTTTTTTTCTTTCCATACCTGACCATCTCCTCCACCGCTTTGGCGATGCGCCGCTGCTGCGACTCCGGATTGCGGTAATAGAAGATCCCGAATAAATGTGCCCTGCGCTGCGAAGGCGGCATGCGCTCCCAGCCCGCACGTGCCACAGGGTTGCGGGCCAGCGCTACTTGCAGCACCGGAGGCAGGTCGCGTTCCGCTTCCATCACCAGCATCATGCGTTCGGCCATTTGTTCGGCACGGCGTTTACGCGTCTCCGCTTGCTTGCCGGCGTTGATCCATTTGGCGATTTCCCGTCGCGATGAAAAGTTCAGTGAGTCGTGATATTTGCGGAGCCCCTTGGACTGTTTCAAGACGCGCTCGAGATCAGGCGACGGTGGTATCTCCCGTTTTTCCGTGTCGGGTTCCACGCGGAAACGCGCTTTCGATCCCGGGACAGCGCCACTCTCGCTCTGCATCTTCTTGTTCACCATCATTACATGGGTACCTTGCCCGGTGGGGAACAGGGCGGTGCGAAAAGTAGCGCCGTTGATTTCTCCGCGCACTCGAAGCTGCCCGCGCACGCCCCAGACTTTGAATACGTCCAGCGGCACGCGGATGATGGTCCAGTTCAGGCGGTCGCCCGTCCGTTCCAGCACGGCTTCAAACTTCCTGGCAACCAACTTGGTTGGGGGCTTATGCGCGGCCATGTCCTTAAAAGATTAACGCACGCGGTAGCGGAGTGTCAGCGGCAGAGTCTCAAGTGGCGAGTTGCCGAAGTATTTCGCTTAAGAGATATTTCGCTTAACTTGTTGCCGGCAAGTCGGCCATGCTTAGACAGAAATCCGCGGCGTGCACAGAACAGGTTTCCGCGGCTTCGTGCTGGTCGCGACGGAGTGCCTTGATCCGCATCATGGTGCCGGTAGACATGGCTTTGAGCAGCAACGGCTCTATTTGCGGATCACGCACGCTGGTACAGGTGTAGATCGCCGTATAGCCGATGAACTTGGCGGAATATCCATTGGTTTCGCGGGCGATGCGGACCATCAGTCCCTTACCCAGATTGGAAACCATGGGGACCGTAAGCGGCAGAACGATGCGTCCGCCGGGCGCGAGGCGGTCCAACCACAGAGGTAGAGGATGAGTAACTCCAGCATTCACGAAGATAGCGTCGCACTCGCCGGGATCGAACTTACCGCCGTCGCCGGCATGGACGCGCACGTTAGGCCAGGGGCTTAGATTCTTTTCAGCGCGTTCGGCCAGAACACCGTCCACTTCAATCGCCGCAACGTGGCCGTTGCGGCTGGCGGCTTCCGCCATGATCGCCGTGAAATATCCAACGCCGCAGCCGAGGTGGAATACCCGGTCACCGGGCTGAAGATCAAGGTTGTTGATCCAATAACCCACGGATGCAGGCTGGCCGTTGTTAAGGTCGCGGGACTTGTCGAGCGCGATGGGGACGTTGTGGTAAACGCGGCACGGATCGGCGTCCTTGGTAGTGACATAGCGAACGGCGCCGGTGCTCATGTCAGACGTGCCAACTTCCCATGGTCCTGGGCCGAGGAAGTTTTCACGCTTCACCGTAGCAAAAGCGTGGTACAGCGCGGGATTGGTGAATCCGGCGAGGAGTTGGACCTCCTCGGCATAGAAGCGGCGACAATCTTCAACCGTCATACTGGTTGGAGTATTGCACATCTGCGGCATGGCATGCGAGATCGGTGAAAAGACTTCGTCGCCGGAAATTCAAGAGCGATCGCGCTACTTTGCTTCCTTGATGCCAACAAACTTCCACAGAGGCAGTCCGAGCCGCCGCACCAGATAATCACAAGCTTCTTTCATCTGTTCAGGCTGCGCTTGCAGCTGGCCGATCACCCGGCTGGCGTGTATGTACAACTGAATGGCTTTGTTGATGCGGCGGCGGATTTTCTGATCGAGTTCCGGGCGCAGGCCTGGATAGGTTTCTTTTTGCAGACGCTTTTGCAGAGCGTCTACATCACGGCCAAACCATTCCACGTAGGCCGGAGCGGGATAAGTCTGGACCGGCTTCAGCGTCACGCCACACTTCGCGAATGCGCTGGCGTAGTAGCGTTCCGCCCGCGGATAACCCACGCTGTACTCCGGTTCATTCTCACCCGTGGCGAGTTGCCAATACTCAATCGCCTGTTTGCGGGAGAGAGCGGTAATGCCAGTGAGAGAATAATGATGATCGGCCATCAACTGCTGCGCTCCCCACTTGTTCGGCATCTGTAAGTAGATCACTCCGCCGGGCCGCAACATCTTGCTTACGGTCTGGATCATGAGCGTGGGATCCATTACGTGTTCGATTACGTCCTGGCAGGTGATGAGATCGAAAGTCCCCAGACTCTCGGCCTTGCCCGGTTCGCAAACGTCGGATTCGTAACACTCAGCCTTGATGCCCAGTTCCGCGAGCCGTGCTTTGCCCATCTGTGCGCGCTCGCCGTCAATCTCCACGCCCACCACTTCGGCGCCCTGCTCGGCCAAGCAAATCATCATACCGCCATAACCGCAGCCCACGTCGAGTACGCGCTTGCCGGCCAGGGGCTTGAACTGTTGCAACATGCGGACGATCTCACGGCCACGCTGAATATCGCGCCGGGCGTAGTTGCGCCACGTCTGCGCGTTATGACCGCCGGCATATTCGCCAGTGGAAAGCCTCTTGGTATAGACCGGGGGGAAGTAGCGCTTGTCCGCCAGACATTGATCTATTGCCTGCTCCACGCGGGGGAGCTCGTTTGAGGGGGCGTTCAGGCGAAGCTTTTCGAATTCGTCGAGCGCCAAGTCGCCGTGTCCGGCCGCTTGCAATACTTCCGCCAGGAAGTACTTGGCTGACCGATCTTCTGGGTATTGCGAAGCCGTGTGATGCGCCAGGTCTTTCAACTGCTGCATGGATTCCAGCCAGCGACGGTGCAGTTCCGCCAGTTGCTCGTCTGGCACGCGACGTACGGGTTCGACGGCGTGTTGAGGCGCGACTGTAATTGCGCTCACAATATTCGGTTCTTGTTCCTGCACGGCGGTTTGGGCCATGGGGCTTCCTCCAGTCATTACTTTGCGCGCTTTCGCGCGGCAACCTTGCGGCAAGATTCTCCCAGTGCTGGCGGCAAAGTTTGCCGCTTTGGGGGCTCAAGGCCGGGAAAATGCCGCTGACCGTTAAGAAGAGCAATCAGTGGGCCAATGGCGGAGGCTGGAAGCGGCTCGCGTCCAGCCGTGACGTGCGTCTATATTGATGTTCGTGTGACGCCCACCTTTCCTGGAGAGTCTGATGAAACACCTGCTGGTTGTTTGCTGCGTAAGCATATTGGCCGTATCGGCGACGAGTATCACTGCCGGTCCAACGAAAGACCAAATCACACAAGCTGAGCTGGTCCGCCGCACGCAGAAACTGATGGACGCCGTTGCCCCCGGTGATCAAGCGCCGTGGAAGAAATATTTCGCCGACGATGCCATGTACTTTGACGAAAAAGGCCGCGCCATGGATAAGCCCGCGCTGGTCGCCGACGTCCAGCCGATGCCCAAGGGGTATTCCGGCGCCATCAAGATAGTCAATCCGAAGAGCCATATCGAAAGCAACGTCGCCATCTTGAGTTACGACATGGACGAAACCGAAACCGTTTGGGGTCAAACTCTCACCGCTCGCTACCACGCCACGGACACTTGGATGCTGCGCAAGGGCGAATGGAAAATCGTCGCCGGACAAGTGTTGCGCTATTACGAAGATCCGGCGCCGGGTAAATCTGACGTCGCGCGCTTTGCGGATTACGCAGGCACTTACGAGCTTGGACCCGACGTCACCATGTCTATTACCGCGGATGCGACCGGATTGTTTGCTCAGCGCGGGACGCGTCCTAAAGCGCAGCTCATTCCAGAAGCAAAAGACATTTTTTTCCGCAAAGGAGTGGAAGGTCGTTTGCTTTTTCACTACGCGGAAAATGGAAAAGTCGACTCGTTGATCGATCGCCGGAATAACGAAGATCTGGTGTGGAAGAAGATCAAGTAACTCCGCATTCCGAACACATAGAGCGTTCCTAGGTTCGGAAGCCCCGCTGCAAAACGTGTCAGCCCTGCCACACTGTCTTCACCGCCCCACGGTCCGCTCATCCCGCCAATGGGTTAAGTAGCTAACAAATCAATGACTTCCCCTTTGGCATACCCAGTGCAATTTACCTGGACGCTGCTGCAAATCGACTGATGTCAAGCAAGCAGCGGAGGTGAAGCACATGGAACACAAGAATTCATTCGAACCTGAAAACAAGAATAGTTTTGGACGCGCGTCCAAGGCGATGCGGCACACCCTGGGCCTGGGCGTGGCCTTGACCATGGTAGCCTCCACCGCGCTGGCGGTTTCGTTCGCCATCGCGCTGGATGGCTGCTCCAGCACGGGCAAAAACAAGAACGTTCCGGTGAGCGGAACTTCCGGCACGATTCTCCCCGCCGTGCCCAACACGAATTCCAACCTGCCTGATGCGCCGTCCGTGGCCGCGAGCAAAACTGGGAAAAAGAAATCCGCGGTTTGGGTTTCCACCATCAGCTATAAGGACGCGGAAGACGGAGTTTCCTTCCGCTATCCCCGCACCTTCAAACAGCTGCCCCCGCTGACGGAAGATGGTTCGCCGCTGCCTGATCCGCTGCCCATGAACTTTGTGCAGCCCGGTGGCGTGACCTTGGCGACGATTGGCCAGACCGGCGACCCCTCATCTTCATTCTTCAAGGTGAGCGTCAACCGGGGGATGACGCAGGAGAAGTGCTTTCAGTTTTCAACCCCTTCTCCGGAGGCAGTCAAGAGCAATCCGCCTGTCGATCCCAGTGACGGATCGATTCCCGTCCTGGCCAGCGTGCGCGGCGTTCAGTACTCCCGGGTAGAAAACGCCACCGAGCAGACGGACGTGAAATACTTCCACCACTTCGTGCAAGGCACGGCCGGCAACCAGATCGGCGCTTGCTACGAGTTCGCGCTCGGCGTGGAAGAAGTCCCCAACAATACCAAGCCCGTCGACTACATGGCGGCCTTCGACAAACTGGAACGAATCCTGACCACGGTAAACATCGATGGCGAGCCGGGCCGCGATAAATCAGTCACAGCTAGCGTGACCAGGCCGGTAACGGCGACGAATCAGAAGTAGCATCCGCAACATTCGGTGACACATCAAGGGCCGGATTCCGAAAGGGGTCTGGCCTCTCTTTTCGCAAAGGCAAGACGCACCAAGATCGCGATATATCGTATTTTGCCACTTAGTCATCCGGAGGAACCCCGGTTGGGTGGAGGCAGTTCAAGTTTGGAAAAAGGCGCCCAGGATTTCTACTGCGCTGGTTGAGGCGCAGCTTCCTGGAGTGCTTCTGGCTGGGTCTGAGTGGGTTGCGCAGGACCTTCCGGAGTGGAACCAGGGTTGGCAGCCGCTGGTCCGGGACTGGGAGCGGGTTTTGCATCGCGGTTCGTCTGCCGTTTGATTGATTCCTGTATCCGTTCCAACAGGGGTTGCAACAAAGGCAATGGAACGGCGTCTCTGGCACAGAGCGCCGTAAACTCATGGACCAGCGTCTTGGGTGGGTCCTGGGGAGCACTCAATTCCACGCCAAGGCTCCTGAGCCGCGCGATCAATTTTGCCCGGTCAACCGGTTTGACCAGATACCCGTCCGCGCCCAGGGCCAGCATGTTCTGGACGCTCTCGCTCTCACTCGAGGCAGACAAGATCAGCACGACCGCCTTCTTTGCGCACTTCTCCGCCTCCGCTTTCCGGATCAGGCGGAGCACGTCGGTGCCGTCGATCTCGGGCAAGCCTATATCCAGACAGATCAAGTCGAAATGGTTGCCGGCTTTCAGCGCGGAGTAGAACGCCTGCAAGCCTTCGTTGCCGGTAGTACTTTCCGTAACGTCGGCAATTTTGATAAGCATGCTCTTCAGCATCAATCGCGCCGTCGGGTCGTCTTCGACGATCAGCACACGCATGAAAATGGTCCTCACTGGACTTATCGGCAGTCAGGAAAGTTTCTTGAATCCTCATCGCCATGGGCACTGGCGGAAAAGTTGCAATTTCCCGGGTACCGCAACCGGGAAGAACGAAGGCACCCGGCCCTTTCAGGCGGATGCCTGCTTCATCCCTTCGGCGCGCTTCAACAGGGCCGCTCCGCCAAATAGCAAGGCCATCACTGCCAGCCAGATTCCCAGGGTCATCCGCCGGAGCAGGCTTTCCTGCTGCTCCACCTCGCGCAGGGACCGTGCTGCCAGAATGAATCCCGGCGTTTTGCCGTTGATGCGTTTTACGACGCTGGCCATACGGACTCCACGCTGCGGCAGCCACGTTACTTTTTCCAGGCCATGCTCGCGGACGTAGGCCAGCACTCCGGGCGGTGGCGACGGCAACTTTTGGTCAAGGTATCCGGTGCCTGTTGTAGGTTGCCCCTGATCGTTATAGAAGATCACAAAAGGTTGCAGGCTCCGCTCCAGATCAACATAACCCGGTGGGATCACATTGTCTGGCGCTTCGCCGGCGGCGATTTCTCCCGCATACCAATTGGACATATCGATCTGCGGCTGGTCGGCCCCATGACGCAGCATCTGTTGCATGGTCAAGGCTGCAGCGCCACCAATCAGCGTGAGCAGGATGGCGAGAGTGAGAGTGTGGTAAATCAGTGGACGGCGGACAAGGATGTCGCTCAGCATATGAAGGCGCTCCGCGCAGCAGGATTTGAAGAGATCGGCGTAAGCATTGATCCAGAAACGTGCCGCGGTGAGCGAGCGGTTCTGATACGCGTCGCGAAGGGTCTGTAGCATTTGTTCGCGGTATTCCAAGCGCAACCGCGACGGATAGAAGACCAAAGCGCAGCGATAGAAGCCAAGCGCAAGCGGGTGCGGAGCTTTTGCCGGCCGGGCTTTGATTGGTCGATCCGACATCAGCGTGCTCCTTCGGCGGCGGGCTTGCGTCCGGCGGCCAGAGACGCGCCTTTGCGGCGGACCGCAGACATCATCGCCGCCAAACGCGCGGCTTCCGCGCTGAAGACTTCACTGCCGAATTTTGTAATGCGGTAATAGCGACGGCGGTCATCGTCTGTAAATCCTGTCTCTTCTACCAAGCCGCTGCGCATCATGCGGTCCAGCGATCCGTACAAAGTGCCGGGCCCCATGGAAACGCCACCCCCCTTCCGGGAGCGCTGCTTCTTTCATGATGGCGTAGCCGTGTTTTTCGGATGCTGAAAGCGCCAGCAGAATGGCAAAGACGGCGGGAGAAAGGGGAAGCAGATGTGCGGGATCAGAATGCCCGTTGGCGGCCATGGCGGCAATATATCATAAACGGATATATCGTCAAGTGGAATAAGTTAAGCGAGACGCGCCAGGTCCTTGCCAATGGCCCCGGATTCTTTCCGTTTTGGTGGGGACCCACATCCTGGTTGCGTTGTTACGCCCCAGAATGTTGTCCGTATGACCCACGTCCATTCCAGCAAGCGCTCTCATTGTGTTTACAATTGCCGCATGTCGATGGAGTGGGTGTTCCGCTTCTTGTTTCTCGCGCTGTTTGCGGGGGCCGTTGCCGTCCGGGTGCATTTCCAGCGGCAGGCCGGCACTTACGATCGCGGAGTAAGCAAGCACGCCGAAGGACACCTAGCCAATGAGGCCAAACCGCTGCTGATCATCCGGCCGCTTCTGGGTATTCCGTGGTACGCGATGGTCATATTCTGGTTTGTCGCGCCCGGCCGGATCGGGTGGTTTACCGCGGCCCTGCCCGTGTGGGCGCGATTCATGGGTATTGTTTTGGGTGCGTGCGGTCTTTTTCTGCTCTGGAGAGGACACGCCGCCATGGGCAAGAACTTCAGGCCGACTCTGGAAGTGGCCCCGGACCAGGAGCTGGTGACCACCGGTCCTTACCGGATCATTCGGCATCCTATCTATTTGGCATTCTTGCTCATGCTGGCTTCCACGGGGTTGCTGTCCGCGAATTGGTTTATTGGGATCGTCGGCGTACTGCTCATCGCGTCCATCACGTTAGTGAGAATACCCGCGGAAGAAGCGGCCCTGGACGCACGTTTTGGGGAGCGCTATCGCCAATACAAGGAATCAACACCCATGATTTTCCCACTGCCGAGTGGAACCACTTATCGGGGTAATAGGTGATTTGCTCCAGCAAAGTCGGAGGATCTTGAGACCACCTGTCAGCGTGCTGGATTCTCTGCACCCAATTCATCCTGCCCGTCTCCGCTAGCGCTTCAGCTTCTTATATTTCCAGCAGCTTATCAGATGGTCGTTGACCATCCCCGTGGCCTGCATGAAGGCGTAACAAATGGTCGGGCCGACGAATTTGAAACCACGGCGCAGCAGGTCTTTGCTCATCGCGATGGATTCGTCCGTTTGTGCGGGAAGCTTCTTCGAAGTGCGCCAGGAATTGACGATGGGCTTTCCGCCGACGAACTGCCAGATGTAGCGATCAAATCTGCCGAACTCTTTTTGGACGGCGACAAAGACCTGTGCGTTGCGGACGGCCGCGTCGATCTTAAGGCGGTTGCGGACGATGCCTTCGTTCTTCATGAGTCCGGCCGTCTTCTCCCGTTTGTAGCGGGCAATCTTCGCGGGATCAAATCCGCTGAAGGCTTTGCGGTACGCTTCGCGCTTAGCCAGAATCGTGGACCAGCTCAGTCCGGCCTGTGCTCCTTCAAGGATGAGAAACTCGAAGAGCACCAGGTCGTCGTGCTGCGGCACGCCCCACTCTTCGTCGTGGTAGACGATCATGGCCGGCGTGGTGGCCCAGGAGCAGCGGGGTTTGTCGGATGCGGTCATCTTGAATTTGAGTTGCGCCGAAATGGTAGCAGATGGACCTGACTCCAGGATAACGAAGGCACCGACGTAAACGCCGGCGGAGGACTTGGCATTTCTCCTACGCTTTCCCGGCAAGACGGACTATTCTCAAGCTTGAAATGCTGACAGTGTACCCGGCCGGAGTGACGCCGTGGCTCGCGAACCGGTTTGGGGGGAAAGGTGAATCGACATGGACGCGATCGGACCGCCACCAAAAACGAAAGCTGCCGAGCCATCGTACCGGCAACTCGATGTTCCGTATGGATGTTTTGCATGTATCGCACTCGCGTTGTGCTTCGGCCCCTTGTTGTGGATTCTGCCAATCAGCCAGGGGAACAAGGAAGGGTACGCCATGTTGTTGGGGATACCCATCATGTTCGCGGCGTTCCTGGCGGGGATCGTTGGCTTGATACTCGCGATCGTTCATCGGAGCGAGTGGCAGCTAGTGATCATGGCGTTTGGCGGCATAGTCTTTTTGCTGACATGGACCATGGATGAGCAAATCATGATGATGGCTGCTTATGTTTATGGAGTGGTACTTGTTTCCTGTTGCGGCAACTGGTTTTTCTTCCGCCGGAGAAAATTAAAGCGGGCGGAACGGGCCTAGACATGCGGTTCTGAGGTTAGCAAATCTGTTCGCCAACGCACAGGCAAGAGTGCCTGTGCCACACGATCCTGGTGAGCGCCGAGTTGGTCGAAACGCAACGGGACGGCTGAGTTCCACAAGCATTTCGTGGTTTATCCGCGTAAATCCGTTCCATCCGCGTTCATCAGCGGTAAGGTGTTGGTTTTCTCTGCGACCTCTGCGGTGAATTTGCCGCTAAAACACAAAAGGCTCCATTCATTTCTGAATGGAGCCTTTGGAATTTAATGCGGCGACGACCTACTCTCCCACACACTTTCGCGTGCAGTACAATCGGCCCTGCGGGGCTTAACTTCCGTGTTCGGGATGGGAACGGGTGGAACCCCCGCGGTAAGATCACCGCAAACTTATACGCGCTTCGCGCGGGCAATTAGCAATTGGCCTTTAGCTTTTGGCCGAACCTGATTTTTTCTGGCTGGTTGCTAATTTGCCAGTTGCTAACTGCAGATTTTGTCATTGCGCGGCGCGAGTCAGGTTCTACTTCGTGTTATTTCCGCGCAAAGGGCCCTTCACAACTGGAAGGACCAAAGCTTGTCAAAGAACGTGAGGACCATGCCTCACAACTGAATAGATTGATTTCTACTTGTGCGAGCTTGCCATTGACTTACGCTTGCGCGCATGCCCTGAGTAAATTTTATGGTCAAGCCGAACGGGCGATTAGTACTCGTAAGCTGAAATGGTTACCCATTGTACACTCCGAGCCTATCAAGCAGGTGGTCTTCCTGCGCCCTTCTTTCCCCTTACGGGTTGGGAGATCTCATCTTGAGGAGTGTTTCACGCTTATATGCTTTCAGCGTTTATCACAACCGAACTTCGCTACCCAGCCATGCCGTTGACACGACAGCTGGAACACAAGAGGTTCGTCCATCCCGGTCCTCTCGTACTAAGGACAGGCCCTCTCAAATCTCCTACGCCCACACCAGATAGGGACCGAACTGTCTCGCGACGTTCTGAACCCAGTTCACGTACCGCTTTAATAGGCGAACAGCCTAACCCTTGGAACCTTCTACAGCTCCAGGATGCGATGAACCGACATCGAGGTGCCAAACCGGAGCGTCGATATGAACTCTTGGCTCCGATCAGCCTGTTATCCCCGGCGTACCTTTTATCCGTTGAGCGATGGCCCTTCCAT
>Ga0075024_100000169_pt1 | contig 20369 bp, 22 predicted proteins | sample Str013_2_FD_71389 | JGI IMG/M metagenome (GOLD analysis project Ga0075024, IMG submission 71389) | Freshwater sediment microbial communities in response to fracking from Pennsylvania, USA - Straight Creek_MetaG_SC_2013 | ecosystem: Environmental > Aquatic > Freshwater > Creek > Sediment... | reverse complement strand
CCCTTGTTTCAGTTTGCCTACTTTTACTTTTAATTCGCCCGTCCAGGTATACTCGGCAATCACCATGTCGCCGGTTTCAAAAAAATTGACGGGCTCAAAGTGCTGGTAGGCCAGCATTTTCTTACCGGCTTCGGCACCTTCAATTAAATTGGCAAAGCTTCGTTTTCTTATTTTCTGGATCAGCAGGTTGGGATATTCCGTTTGTTCGATGGCCGGATGCAGAATGGTTTTGTATTCATTTTCTGTGCTGGTAAACCATTGCAACAAATGGAAAAACTTTTTGATGGTATCTGTCTTGTTTGTCATGGCAAATCGTTTTTAGTGAATCCAATGCATCGCTAAAATAACAGCTTTATTTTTAAAAAACGAATATACTCATCCCCTGCACGCTCTCGCCTGGTTGGTTGCTGCGGGCGTGCGGGCACAAAAAAAATCAGCAGTACAACTGCTGATTTAACGGGTAACAATCACAATAGGTTTTTATTACGAGCCGCAACTTACACAACCATCCTGCATGGTACAAGTACCGCCATCCAGCAGGCTTTCATCTGCGGCAGTAACTACTTCAGCATGTATATCGCTTGCATCGTTCAATGGTTCTTTTGCTTTGCCACCTTGCTTTTCTACGGTAAACTGCACCGCCTGTGAAGCCGCTTTGGTGCGCAGGTAATACATACCGGTTTTCAATCCTTTCTTCCAGGCGTAAAAGTGCATGGAAGTGAGCTTGGATGGATTGGGCGAATCAATGAACAAATTCAATGACTGGCTCTGGCAGATATAAGCGCCCCTGTCTGCAGCCATATCTATAATGGCCCTTTGTTTAATCTCCCAAACGGTTTTGTAGATGTCTTTAATTTCTGCAGGTATACTTTCAATCTGCTGCACAGAACCGTTGTGCTGGATGATATGGTTTTTCATTTCATCGTTCCACAGGTTAAGCGCCACCAGATCTTTCAGCAGGTGTTTGTTCACAACAACAAATTCGCCGCTCAATACACGCCTTACATAAATGTTTGAAGTATAGGGTTCAAAACATTCGTTGTTGCCCAGTATTTGCGAAGTAGAAGCTGTTGGCATGGGCGCCAGCAGCAATGAATTTCTAACGCCGTGTTTTAATACCTGTGCTTTCAGCGTATACCAGTCCCACCGCAGGGAAGGTTCTGTATTCCACATATCAAACTGGAAGATGGCTTTTGAAACCGGAGAGCCTGCATAGCTTTCGTATGCGCCTTCTTTGGCGGCAAGATCTTTACTGGCCGTCATGGCAGCAAAGTAGATGGTTTCAAAAATTTCTTTGTTCAGTTGTTTGGCTGCCTCACTTTCAAACGGCAGGCGCATTAATATAAATACATCGGCCAGGCCCTGCACACCCAGTCCAATGGGGCGGTGTTTCAGGTTAGAGTAACGCGCTTCTTCAATGGGGTAGTAGTTGTTGTCGATGATCTTATTCAGGTTGATAGCCGCCTGGTAAGTGACATCGTATAATTTGTCGTGATCAAATTTGTTGTTGGATACGAACCTTGGCAGCGCCAGTGAAGCCAGGTTGCACACCGCCACTTCTTCGGGCGATGTATATTCCATGATCTCGGTGCAAAGGTTGGAGCTTTTAATGGTGCCCAGGTTTTGCTGGTTGCTTTTTCCGTTGGCGGCATCTTTGTACAACAAGTAAGGGGTACCCGTTTCTATTTGTGCGTCCAGAATGGCAAACCAAAGATCCTGCGCTTTTACAATTTTTCTTGCCTTGCCGGCGGCTTCATATTTTGCATACAGCGCTTCAAACTCCGCGCCCCAGCATTCGTGCAGGCCCGGTGCTTCATTGGGGCAAAACAAGCTCCAGTCGCCATTTGCTTCCACGCGTTTCATAAACAGATCCGGTATCCACAGGGCGTAAAACAAATCCCTTGCACGCATTTCTTCTTTGCCATGATTTTTACGGAGATCCAAAAATTCAAATACATCTGCATGCCATGGTTCAAGATAAATGGCGAAAGCACCCTTGCGTTTGCCACCGCCCTGGTCTACATAGCGGGCCGTATCGTTAAAAACTTTCAGCATGGGGATGATGCCATTGCTGGTGCCATTGGTGCCGCCGATATAACTACCGGTAGCACGGATGCCATGAATGGCGAGGCCGATACCGCCTGCACTTTGCGATATTTTTGCGGTTTGTTTTAGTGTATCGTAGATGCCGTCAATGCTGTCATCTTTCATGGTCAGCAAAAAGCAGCTGCTCATTTGCGGTTTGGGTGTACCGGCGTTGAAGAGCGTGGGCGTAGCATGTGTAAACCAGCGTTCGCTCATCAGGTGATAAGTTTTGATGGCGCTGTCTATGTCTTCTTTGTGGATGCCAATGGCCACACGCATGTACATGTGCTGCGGGCGTTCCACCACTTTGCCATCCAGCTTCAGCAGGTAAGATTTTTCAAGTGTTTTAAAACCGAAATAATCAAAGCCATAATCGCGGTCGTAGATAATGGTAGAATCCAGCAGTTCTGCATTGTCTTCAATGATCTTCCATACATCGTCGGCAAGCAGAGGCAGGTATTTGCCGGTCCTGCTGTCGGTGCATTCGAACAGCAGCTTCATGGTATGCGAAAAACTCTTGGTAGTGTTTTTGTGCAGGTTGCTAACGGCAATGCGGCTGGCCAGCAAAGCATAATCGGGGTGCTTTACGGTAAGCGATGCTGCAGTTTCTGCCGCCAGGTTATCCAATTCGGTGGTAGTAACGCCATCGTACAAGCCTTCAATAACTTTTTTGGCTACATCAATGGAGTTTACAAAACGCCTTTCCAGGCCATAGCATAGTTTTTCTATGCGGGCAGTGATCTTATCGAACTTAACGCTTTCGCGTTTGCCGTTTCTTTTTTGAACAAACATATATTTTGAATTTAATTGGGTCTTGCTTTAGCTACGCAGTTTTTTTACCACGGAGGAATTAAAGGTTTTCACAGTGATACCCGGGTCTTAAATTTTACAACAAAAGCAATCCCGTTTTAAGAGGTTAACGGGAGTAAACAAAAACCTCATTTTACCCGGTGAAATACCTCCTGGCCTTTGTGGTAAGATTGGGTCTTAAAAATCTTCGTCTACAGAAAATGCCTGGGTTTCTTTACCCGCCAGTACACCCGATTTCTGGTAATCGCCCACTCTTTTTTCAAAGAAATTGGTTTTGCCTTCCAGCGAAATCATTTCCATAAAATCAAATGGATTGCTGGCATTGTATATTTTTGGGCAGCCCAGTTCGCTTAGCCAGCGGTCGGCCACAAATTCAATGTATTGCTGCATCAGTTTTGCATTCATGCCAATCAGGGCCACGGGCAATGCTTCAGTAATAAATTCTTTTTCTATTTCCACCGCATCGCGAATGATATCGGTTACCTCTTGTTCGGGCAGTTTTTCAGTAAGCATGCTGTAGAGCAGGCAGGCAAACTCGCAATGCAGGCCCTCGTCGCGGCTGATCAGTTCGTTGCTGAACGTAAGGCCGGGCATTAAACCCCTTTTCTTAAGCCAGAAGATAGAGCAGAAACTGCCGCTGAAGAAGATGCCTTCAACTGCTGCAAATGCCACCAGTCTTTCGGCAAAGCTGCCATTGTCAATCCAGCGCAGGGCCCATTCTGCTTTTTTCTTTACGGCAGGTACCGTGTCGATGGCATGGAACAAGCGGTTCTTTTCTGCCGGATCTTTTATGTAGGTATCAATCAGCAATGCGTAGGTTTCGGAGTGAATGTTCTCCATCATAATCTGGAAACCATAAAAGCAGCGGGCTTCAGGCAATTGCACTTCGCTCATGAAGTTTACCGCCAGGTTTTCATTTACGATACCGTCGCTGGCCGCAAAAAATGCCAGCACATGAGAAATGAAATGACGTTCGCCGTCGTTCAGCGCATTCCAATCCTTCATATCGCTGCTCAGATCAATTTCTTCTGCCGTCCAGAAACTGGCTTCGTGTTTTTTGTATTGCTCCCAAACTTTGGGATGCTTTATTGGAAGGATAACAAAGCGGTCTTTGTTTTCTCTCAATAAAATTTCATTTTCGTTCTGCATGCGCGGCCAGTTTTAGATCGGTGATGTTCGGTTTTGGGGTGGGAGACGGGGCGCTGATTACAGCAGGAGATAGTTCCCGCGTTGTAGCCAGTTCACTGCCTTTCACCCGAAAGCATTAAAACTTGTATAATCGTGATACGGCAGGTATTCTGACTTTCCCGCTTTCTGAGCCTTCCCATGGCGCAAACCGCGCTACAGTGGCATGGATTTTCAGAAAGGTTATGATGGCGTGTTCAGCGTCACCATAAAGGATTTACAGCTACGGGGATAGTTCCGGATTCACGCCGGATTCCCTTTTAATTCCGCAGCAAAGAATTTGCGGCGGCAACCATATTCACAGCACAACATTACTAATGAATATTAAATTAATGTGAACGATTTATGCACCGGTTGTTGAAAACAAATAAGAGCGGTATTGGCGGCGGGTTTAAGGCGTTTGTTGATAAATAGTTTTGATTTTTCGCTCAGGGCTTCAACTGGTAAATAACTGCCTCAAAAGGCCTCAATTTGCCGCCTGTTGATGGGGTGGGGTAGTTGCCCAGCACCAGGGTTGCAGCTGACCAGCTGGTACCGGTTTTTACCTTCGCATCCGTTGCGGAAAAATTCAGCAGCACCAGCATTTTTTTACCTCCTCCTTCTCGTGTATACGCATATACGGAGGGGTTGTTTTTGTCCAGCAAAGTATATTTACCGTATACCAGCACCGGATTTTCTTTGCGCAGAGCAGTTAATTTTCTGAAATAATTCAGGACTGAGCGGGGGTCGGCTGTTTGCGCAGCTTCATTAACGTTAGTATAGTCGGGGTTTACATTTATCCAGGGCTGTCCGGTGGTAAAACCGGCATTGGGTGTTGCATCCCATTGAAAGGGTGTACGGCCATTGTCGCGTGAAGCAAATTTTTGCAGTTCCAGGTATTGCAGGGTGTCGCCGCCGCTGGCTTTTAGGGTTTTGAAGCCATTGATGGTTTGTACGTCGCGGTAATCATCTATGCGGCTGAACCGGATATTCATCATGCCCAGTTCATCCCCGTTGTAATAATAAGGCGTGCCGCGCATGGTCATGATAAAAGTGCTGAGCATTTTTGAAGACAGTTCGCGGAAGGCCGGACTGTCATTGCCAAAGCGGCTCACCATCCGTGCATTGTCGTGGTTGGCCAGAAAAATGGACAGCCAGCCCTTTCGGGCGAATGCACTGTCCCATTTGGTATAGATTTTTTTAAATTTCAGCAGGTCGTAGCCCTTGGGGTTATTGGCCAAATCGATGCCGTCAAATGGGTAGGCCATATTCAGTTCGGCACGTTCGGGGTCTACCAGGTTGTGCGCATCTGTAAATGTGCTGCCGGCGCCTTCAGCCACCGTCATCAAAGGGTACTTGCTGAAAACCTCTTTGTTCATTTCTTTGATATAACCATGCAATCCCTTACCCATGCCATAGTATTTGGCAATGTTTTTTTCATAACCTTTTGGCAGGGGTGGAAATGCAGTATCCTTGGCCACAAACTGGAAGGCATCCATGCGGAAACCATCGATACCCTTACCGGCCCAGAACTTCATGATGTCGTGCACTTCTTTTCTTACCTGTGGGTTTTCCCAATTTAAATCGGGTTGTTTCCGGCTGAAATAATGAAGATAATAAGCATTGGTAAGGGAGTCGTATTTCCAGGCATCGTGTTGCACATCAAAAAAACTCCAGCGGTAAGTGGGCTTACCTCTTTCGGCATTCCACCAGTGGTAATAATTGCGGTAGGGGCTTTTACGCGAACTGCGGGACTGTTTAAACCAATCGTGTTCATCGCTGGTATGGTTTACCACCAGGTCCATCACCAGTTTTATATTGCGTTCATGCATACCTTTCAGCAATGCATCAAAATCTTCCATCGTTCCAAAATCCTTCATGATGCTGCGGTAATCGCTGATATCATAGCCATTGTCGTCGTTGGGCGATTCATAAATCGGATTCAGCCAAACTACGTCTACACCCAGGCTTTTAATATAATCCAGTTTAGCGATGATGCCTTTCAGATCGCCGATGCCATCGCCATTGCTGTCTTTAAAACTGCGCGGGTAGATTTGGTATACAATGGCTTCCTTCCACCATTGCCGGCCGGGAAATGCATTGTTTTTTTGTTGTGCAAACAGGCGGTTGGTAACGCCAATGGCTGTAAGAAGCAGGAGTGTGGCAGTAATATAGTATCTCATAAAACGGCAGGCAGTTGGTGATTGAAATCGTTGTTATTGTATGATAAAAGATACTAAAAATTGCCGTATAAAACTTACAGTAGATTAATAAAGATTAGCAGTCTTTTTATATCTGTTCGAATTTAGCATCCGCATGCAAAACATTGAGTCTGGTGGCAGATCGCTGCCTGGGCATTTTGCGCGTAAGCGGAATCGGGTTCGCGTCTTTTGGTTTTAAAAAAGGCAAGACTGTTTTATGAAGCCATGCTAAAAAGCGGCAGAAATGGCGTTTGCGTTTAAATGATTCAGCAAAATACTTGCGGGTAATTAAACATTTTACTGAAGGCGGCTTATTCGGCGCCGGCTAAAAAATTGCCATCGATGATCAGCAATAAGACGCCTTCTTCGCTTATGGATCGGTGTGTGCTGCAATCATCCGAAACGATATAACTCATGCCCTTACTGAGGGTGAAGCGTTCACCGTTCTGCAACTCGCTCACGAATTTTCCTTCGAGACAATGTACGATATGTCCTTTGCGGCACCAGTGATCCGCCAGGTAGTTGGCAGAATATTCTACCCGCCGCAGCCGGAGGCCGCCAAGCTGCAGGGTTTGCCAGTAAGCGATACCGGTTTCACCTTTGTGCACTGTTTTTTCAATGTCCTGCCAGTCGATGGTTTGAAACGGGATATTCATTTTCCTGAATTTTATAAAGCCGTGTTGTTTGCGATTATTATTTTGTATTTATCCGGTTGTATTTTTTTAAGATGGCCACTACCTTATCGTGTGGCAATGCATAAGCTTTGTTGCCGTTGATGCCTTCCATGGTTTCGGCAGCCACCATGGCATTGAGGATGGCTTCTTCGGTGGCCTGTATGGTGGCTTCAAACAATACCCCCATTTTATCGTTCGGGTAGAGCTGAATTTTTTGCTCACTATTACGGTTAAACGCATTTTTATTGGCCGTTGAGAAAGCCAGGAAAATATCACCCGAACCATTGCCGCCAATGCCGCCCATTTTGCCAATGCCCAGCGAAATGCGCTGTGCCATTCTTTTTAACTGGTGTGGCAGCAGTGGCGCATCAGTAGCCAGCACCACAATAATAGAACCGGTTTCGGCATTGGGATCATTGTTGGAACCGTTGCTCACCACACTGTTGAAAACGGTTTGCAGGGTATCCAACAATTCTTTGCCCACCGGCACACCTGCAATCGTAAGTTGTTTGCGGGTGCCGAAATTGCTTTGAACAATAACGCCCACGGTATAGCCCCCATATCTGGCGTCAATTACTCTTGAGGCCGTGCCGCTGCCTCCTTTAAATCCGAGGCACATCATGCCCGTTCCACCGCCCACATTACCTTCGGCGGGTGTGCCCGATTGTGCATTGTCCAGCGCACTCCATACATGTTCTTTTGTAACATGAAAGCCATTCATATCGTTCAGTACACCATCGTAGGTTTCTGCTACCAGGGGATATGCATACCACACACTGTCAGCTTCCGCATTGTAATAATGATTTTTGTCCATCCAGGCCAGTGCTGCATCCCGTACAATGCCCACACTGCCCGTATTGGTGATGAGTATGGGTGTTTCAAGGAACCCGCTTTCTGTTATCCAATGTGTGCCGGTCATGTCTCCGTTGCCGTTCAGCATATGCCAGTTGGCAAATACCGGGGTAAAATTTTTACCGCCCGGCAGAATTGCGGTTACGCCTGTCCGTATGGGCCCCTTTCCCTTTACCAGTTTACCGCTGCCACTGATAAGCGTGGTATGCCCCACCGTTACGCCTGCCACATCGGTTATGGCATTGAACTTACCCGTTGTGCCTTCAAACGGAATACCCAGGTCGCGTGCACGGGGCTTTTGTGCAAATGAGCCGGTAATTAACAATAGGGCAAAGAAGAAAAGTAGTACTGCTCTCATACGCTGGTTTTAATATTGTTTCGCAAATTGTTGTGTGCCGTAATTGGCCGGCCGGCAACCCTGCAAAATTAACAAGCAGATTTTATTGACAGGCCATCATTTTATTGGGCAGGGATTCAAAAAAAAAATACCCCTGGCAAAACAGACAACTATTTTGGCAGGGGTGAAAGGAGAAGACAGGCAGGCAATCGCTTATTTAATTTTTACCGGCGTGTGCAGTATTTTTTCCTGCTGACGGGGTATATAATATTTCTGCATGAACTGTTTTTTGTTATCAGTGTATTCGGTTACCGCACCAATCATGCTCAAAAACCGGATGTAATACCAGGCAAAATCTACCTGGTAGTTTAAAAAACCGGAACGGGCACTTTTAGGATACAGGTGGTGGTTGTTGTGCCATTCGCCGGCTACAATGCCTGGCCAGAGCTGGTTTACGGACATGTCACTGCGGTTGTAATCAGTATGGTCCTGTCTTTTGTCTTTTCCCTTGCCATGGCCTTCGTAGTTAAAAGTACGCACACCAACCGCCCATACACCGGCTGCACCAAACAATGCACATGCCAGGCCCGGACCGCCAATCATGTAAAAAACAAAAAACCAGAATGCCCAGTTTAAGAGCACGCCGCCAATGGTGCGCAATGGGTTTGCCAGCGAACCCCAACGCTGGTATTGGTTGACAGAATTTGAAATCTGGCCTGTGTGTTTCATCAAATGAACACAACGGTTGTAACTCTGTGCATCCATATTACGGTTGATGGGCTGGTGATTTACATCGGCTAAAAAGCAATACAAAAAACCACCGGTGGCATTGTAGGGATCGCCGGGTTCATCCGATTTTGCATGGTGTACATGGTGCGAGATGACATAGATCTCTTCCGGAATGATTTTGAGTGTAATATTTTGCGTTACAAAACGCCAGAAATTGTTGCGGAATTTAAAAGCGCGGTGCGTACAGTAACGGTGGTACCAAACCGTGCCATGAGAACCCATAATGACCATGCTGTAAACAAATGCAATGATCAGCAGTTTTAAACTGAAGTATTTGAAAATAAAAAAAGACAGGAAGACACCCAGGGCCGCCACCATCATCCAACTGGTAAAAGACAGCCAGTTTTTTTTGTCTTTGAACACATTGAGCCTTGAAAAAAATTCTTTAAAAATCTTTGCAGGCGCTGGTTTTGAGAGGTTGCCTGCTGCATCTTTCCAGCCGTAGGAAGGCGGCTCCAAAACACTGTCAATAAAACTCATTCGGGTATTATTAGGTTAGTAAGAACATAACCGGCATAAGGTAGTCATATTAACCTGTAATAACCGAATCTGTGCAATAAAGATGCTATTTAAATCAATGGAAAGGGCACAGGGCTGGGATTTTGTGATTTTATGGTGTTTTGCGACATTATACCCGCTTGTTTAAGATCAAGAGACAGGTTTGCAAACCTCAAAGGAGCTGCACAAGCTGGATATTGTTGCCACAGGTATCGTTTAATACGGCGATTTTTACCGGTCCCATCGGTGTGGGTTTCATGCTGAATACCGCACCTGCATTGCTGAGCCGCTCATACTCTTTTTCTATATCGGCTACATGAAACGCCGTGTACGGAATACCGGCTTCAAACAAAGCCTGCTGGAATACTTTGGCAGGTGCAAATGCCATCGGTTCCAGCACCAGTTCCACTCCATCCCGCTCCTCTGACGATACAACGGTCAGCCATTTGTGTTCTCCAATGGGGATTTCTGTTTTCTTAACAAAGCCCAGTATTTCGGTATAAAATTTCAATGCCTTGTCCTGGTCGCTCACCATTATGCTGGCCAGTTTTATTTTCATGGTTTATTTTTTGGTTGGAAGCAAAGCTCGTAAGAAATTAAAAACAAGGGCTCTTCAAAATTGCTTTTTTTGCCGGTAATGCACCGGTGTGTAGCCGGTTGTTTTTTTAAACAGGCCCGCAAAGGAAGTGCTGCTGGTAAAACCCAGTGCATAACAGGTGGCGGCAACGCCCATGCCTGCCTGCAACAATTGTTTGGCTTTTTCCATTCTTCTTTCAGTAAGAAATTGGTGCGGTGTGCTGCCATAACATTGCCTGAACAGCCGGATAAAATGAAATTTTGAAAGACAGGCGCTGTCTGCCATCTGCTGCAATGTTATATCGCCCTGCAAATGCTGATCAATATAATGTTTCGCCGCTATCACCCGGTCGACCAGGTATTGACGGGGATAGTGTTGCTCCCGGATTTTAAAAACCGCCGCCTGGTAATAGTTCATGAAGGGTAGTTTTATTTTTGTGCAGCCGCATTTTTCAAATCTGCAATGATGATCTTATCCATTTGCATCATGGCGGCCATCACATTTTTAGCGGCGCCGGCTTCTTTGCTGTTCAGCAATTCTCCCAGGGTATCGGGTATCACCTGCCACCACAAGCCGAATTTATCTTTCAGCCATCCGCAACGCGATTTGGTACCGCCTTCCGATAAACTGTTCCAGAAATGATCTACTTCTTCCTGTGTATTGCAACTGATAAAAAAAGAGATGGCCTCGGTAAATGCAAACATGGGCCCGCCATTGAGGGCCATAAATTTTTGTCCTTCCAGTTCAAACGTGGCAGACATGACGGAGCCTTTTGGCCCCATTCCATTGTCGCCCCAGCGGGAAAGGATTTCAAACTTTGCGTTCTTAAAAATAGCCGCATAGAAATTCATGGCTTCTTCCGCGTTGTTATTAAACCACAAAAACGGGGTGATTTTAGTTTTGCTCATAATCGTTATTTTTTGGGTGATTTTTTTGCGGGTTTCAGTATTTGCTTCATGCTTTCCCGCTCCTGGTTTTCTTTCAGCCTTATTTTGATAATTTTTTTTATCAGTGCCAGTGGCAGCGTTTTATTGGGATCGAAATGAATGGTGGAACCAGTATAGGGCAGGCCTTTCAGATCTACTGCAAGGGTGGGCAATAACTTTGGGTTCATTGTATAAAAGCTGCAACCTTTTTTATGAACGCCAAACCCAACCAGCATGCCCTGCAGTTTGTAGCAGGGTATCATATAACTGATCAATTCTTCTGCTTTTGGCACGGCCGAACGGATGCCGGCGCGGATTTTTTTTAGCATAGGCTGCAGGCTTTCTTCCTGGTAAGCAATGTAATCGTCTACATCGCGGTACATATCTGAAGGCCTGTTTTTCATGGTAAGCTTTTATGGTATTGTTATTACAAATATAACGGCGACTGTGTTTTAAACCGGGGTGCTAATGCGACAATTAAAGGGTTGATTGCGGCAATACATTGGCAACTGGTTTTTCAATTTCATGCAGCCCTGAATGTAAGCTTATTTTGCCAGCGCTTTGTAGGAGACCAGCTGGATGCCTTTTTCTTTGATGGCCGCTTTTACTTTTTCGCTGGTAAACAAATCGGTGACGCCCTGCCTGTCTGTGGCCACATTTTCATAGCCAATATGGTATACTGCTTTTAGTTCATCGCCGTTAAGCCCCGGGTGATCCAGGAAAATATAAGTTTTACCAGGTGCCAGCTTATTCAGCATACTGATAAAGGCCTCTATTTTTTCTGCCCCTGTTTTGTGCGGTCCGTCGTAGCTTATCATGCCCGAATTGTCTGCTTCCGGTTCAACCGGAATTTTGTATTCTTTGGCCAGTTTTTTTGCCAGGGCTCTTACCTCATCCGACAAACTGGTGCAGCCCATGTGAGCCGACAAATGGCTGATGCGGGGAATTTTTTTCAAGGCCAGTTCAATCTGCGCCCTGAATTCTTTTTCAATATCGGCAATCTTCCACGGGTTTTCTTTGAGCGACTGGCCGGGGTAATTTTTATTGGGGTATACCATCGGAAAAAAATAACCATTGCTGTCTTTTAAACTGGTGCAATCGGTTAATGGCCGCCATTTAATGCTTTCCCATTCGCTGGTCAGCGCCAGGTGAATGCCAACATCCACGCCCGGGTTCTGCTGCAGTAATTTTACGGCTTCCGGAAACCAGGGAGAAGGCACAATGATTTCGATGGAAGTCTCGACGCCTTCTTTAAAACATTTAATCAATGCTTCGTTGCCGGAATGTGTGTATCCCATATCATCTCCGCGCACAATAAGACGGGCGGGTGTTTGCTGTGCATTTGATACAGAATAAAGCAGCAGCAGTAAAAATGAACGCAGTGTTTTAATCATAAGTTTTTTTATATGGCAGGCAATCCATATTATTTATCCGGTAACAGCATCCATTGCCTCACCAGTTGCTGTAAAGATTTTCCTTTCGTTTTCAGATCGTTTATCGAATAAAATAAAGCAAGCCTTCTTCCGTCTGCATAATCGCCTTCCAGTAAGCCCGACGGGTCTTTTAGTTTTGCGCCGGATAAAAAGACCAGGCGGATACAATCTTTTTTAAAGAAATTAAAACCCACAATAAACCTTTTGTATTCTTTGGGGTTGAATGGTTTCATAGGGCCTGTATAAAAAAATGAAGGTGCATTCCAGGAAATTTCTTCACCCACATTTTTATGGGCAGCCAGCAGTAATTGCCGCAGCGCTGCTGCAACATTTTTGAGCGGGTGTTCCAGCTTTTTCATATAGTCGTTTACGCTGTCTGTGGCAGATGGCTTCGTTGTTTTGGCACCTGCTTCCATTTTTTTAAAAGACAAACCTGCTGCTTGCAATGCTTTCACCAGTATTGGAATACTGCTTTTCCCCATGCCATGAAATTGCAGTATTTCCACTTCGCTGTAGCCCGATAATTGTTTAAGGTTTTTGATGCGGTTGTTTTCCAACGCACGTTTGGCGGGCGCCGCCAGCGCCGGTAAGGCAGGGCCTGCCGTTTTTTTAGTTTTTATGGCAGTAGCAGGTTTCTTTATAGGGGGCATTCCGCAATTTTTATTTCAATTCTAAATGTAATAATTTTTTTGACAACAGTTTTTTATCTGCGGGCGTTTTTGCCAGCGCATATGCTTTTTGCAAACTGGCCATCGCTTTGGTATGGTCAGTACCGGTATAGAGCTCACCCAGCAGGCTATGGTACAAATAATGACTGGTAAGCGGCAGTTTTTCTGCTTCTGCAATGGCTTTTTGTTTGCCGTTTTTGGGATCGGCTTTTGAAAGCGCATAGGTTCTGTTCAGCGCAGCAATGGGCGAGTACTCCAGTTGCAACAGGCGGTTGTATAATTGCAATATGCTTTCCCATTTTTCTGCTGTATCATTTTTTTGGGTATGCCAGTAGGCAATGGATGCTTCGAGGTGGTATTTGGTGAATACCGATCCGATTGACGCCGCATGCAGGTGAAAAGCGCCTTTTGCAATCAGCGCCTGGTTCCACAATGTTTCATCCTGGTGCTGGTACAATACGATTTCGCCATGGCTGTCTTTCCTTGCGGCAAACCGCGAAGCGTGGAAGCACATCAGCGATAACAACGCATTTACGGACGGCTGGCTGGTCGCTTCGTTTTCCAGCAGGAGGCTGGTGAGCCGCATCGCTTCAAGGCAAAGATCCTCGCGCAGAACGGCATCCTGGCTTTCTGAATAATAACCTTCATTAAACAAGAGATACAAAGTGGTGAGTACATTTGCCAGCCTATTGCCGATGGCTTCTTTGCCTGGTAATTCAACAGGCATTTTTTCCTGCCGCAATTTTTCCTTTGCCCTAGATAGTCTTTTGCTGATGGTTTCTTTATTGCTGAGAAATGCTGCGGCTATTTCTTCAATGCCAAAGCCACAAAGAATGCGCAATGCCAGGCCTATTTGTGCTTCAGCCGGGATGGACGGGTGACAAATGGCGAACATCATTTGCAACTGGCTGTCGCAGATATGTTGTGGCGACAAATCGATCTCTGAATCAGTTGTGGTGCCTGTATTTTTTTTAAGCGCAGGAATAATTTTTTGATTGAACAAATTGGATCGTTGCAAATGATTTTTGGTTTTGTTCTTTGCCACATTGTACAACCACGCAACAGGGTTTTGCGGAAGGCCGTGGATACTCCAGGTTTGTGCCGCCGTCAGAAAGGTATCGCTGGCAATGTCTTCGGCGGTTTCCAGCTGTTCCAGCCCGAAGCGTTTGCAGAGTACGGCCACTATTTTCCGGTATTCTGTTCTGAACAAATGCGGTATCAGTTGCTGTTCATCCATAGTAGAAAGAAAATTTACCGGCAAACTGCTTTCCTGAAATAGAACACGGATGACAGACACTGAAGGAATGTAAAATGGCTTTAAAATGCATTCAGCGCTGCCCGGCAGTTTTCCGATCCGTATCATCCGTGTTCAAAAAATTAAATTAATGAACGCCATCGCGACTGGCAAGCTTTCTTACTTCCACGCTGTTGCCTTCTCCCTGTAAAACGGGGCACCCTTTTGCAAATTCAACCGCTTCTTCCACAGATCCTGCTTTCACCATAATATAACCGCCAATGGTTTCCTTGATATCGCCAAAAGGGCCGTTGGTAACAAGATTGTTGTGCCGCACCACGCGGGCATCATCAAAAAGAAGGCCATTGCCCCCGCTGAATTTGTTTTGTGCAGCAATGCCGCCTATCCAGTCCATGGTTTGTTTCATCCAAACCTGTATCTGTTCCGGAGAAGCCACCTTATTCCCGTCTTCGTGCCTGAAAATTAAAATGTATTCGTTCATGGTTTAAAATTTGTGTTCCACCTGCAGGCAGAACTGTTATTAATGTTTGCGTACAGTAATAACAAACGGTATTGCCAAAACCGGACAAACGGTATCAATTATCCTTTTTATTTTGTGCCATTGTATTGGTAAAACGGGCGCCAGGTTTAGTTTACAGTAAAACGGGTTGCCAGGTTCACTCCTTTTGCCAGTGTTTGATATACGACGCAATAGCGTTCCGTTAATTTGGCCAGGCTTTCCATTTGTTCTGCGCTGGCAATTGTGGTTAGTTGAAACGATAAGCGGATGGCGATAAAACCCACTGGCACTTCTTTTGAAACACCCAGTGTACCCCTGAAATCCAAATCGCCCTCGGCAGCAATGCTACCGCTTTTAATGTCGATGCCAATGGCGGTTGCTACTGCAGAAACGGTCACCCCGGCACAGGCCACCAGGGCTTCCAGCAACAAATCGCCCGAACAGGCCAGCATACCCGTACCCCCGGTTGCGGGATGAAGGCCCGCTTCAATCATCCGCCTGCCGGTATCCACACTGCAGGAAATGCCTTCGCCAATTTTTCCATTTGCTTTTAACGTGATGATAGCGGAAGCAGGTTCGTTGCGGTATTTTTCTTTCAGCGGGGCCTGTAAATTTTTTAATGCAGCAGCATCCATAAAATTGAGTTTACATAATTTTTTTTAAAAATTAAATTCAGTTATTGTGCCAGCTTTTTTTCGAAGCAGGCGCTGTTTTCCATGCCGGCATATTTGCCATAGTTGGGTATGAGCAGGTAGCCCATTTTTTTGTAGAGTGCAATCGCCTCGGGTTGTCGCTTGCCGGTTTCCAGCACGCATTTTTCAAAGCCCATTTCGGCGGACCATTTTTCCAGTTCCGTTAAGACACGGCTGGCAATTCCTTTTCCCCTTTCTCCCGGTAATGTATACATTCTTTTTACTTCCATGCTGCCGGCATCAAACTCCTTAATGGCGCCGCAGCCAATGGCCGTTTCCTTTTCGTAAGCAACCACTACGCATTTGATGGCATCAATTTTATTAAGCTGGTTGTAAAAAGCGTGTTCATCGCCGTCCAGTACTTTCAGGTAAGCATCCAGTTGCTTTACCAATTCAATAAAATCAGGATTGTCTGAGTTGGTTCTGATGGCTTTGATCATGAACAATTTTTTTATGCTGAAATGCGATGCAGTACTGGTGCACCTCCTTTAAAATGTTTACAGATAACGGGCTGTGACGTATCTAAATTAATAAATAAAATTTTACGTTTATTGATGTTTGCTTATGGCCGCTTGAATGGAAGGAAAAACCGCCTATAAACAGTTCGGTATTGTGCTGCAATTGAAGTAAAACCGGTTTTATAGGGCCAGGCTATTGCTGCATGCCGGCAGATAATATCCTGAATGCATTCATTACGGCCTGGTGGGCAACAGTGGCATGTGTTTCCTGCGGCAGGTAATCAAAGTACACGCTGATGTTTTTGTGGTTGCTGCTTTTTAGTTTATCGGCCAGCAGGTTGGCATCCAGCTCCATCACGTGCGGTTTATCAGAAGGCGCAAGCCCTTCTTTACCCGATGCTATGTAGATGCTTGTGTTGGCGGTAAAATTCTCCAGCAAAACGGCAGGGTTTTGTTGCAGCAGGGAGCCGTCATCCCACCAAAGGCTGGGACTGATGATAATGTATTTGGTAAACAATGCAGGTTGCTTCCATAAAATTTCTGTGGCCAGTAAACCGCCCAGCGATTCGCCGATGATGGTTTTTGAGGCGGTTGTTTTATATTGGCTTTCAATTAATGGCTGCAGCTCTTTTTGCAAAAAGGAAATAAATTTATCCGAGTGGCCGCTGCCGGGATATCGTTTTTTATCGGCTGCAAGGGTTGTTGGATAGGTAAAGTCTCTTTTCCGGTTCGTATTTGCAATGCCAACAAGAATGGATTTTTGTACCCTGTTAACCCATGGAAAGCTGTTGTACTGCAGCAGTCCGGCAATATGAATAAAATCTTCGTCGGCCGATCCATCAAGTAAATAAATGACCGGGTATTGAACGCTGTCTTTTGGATTGTATCCTTCGGGGAGGTAAATATTTAAAACCCTTTTTTCTGCAAGTATAACAGAATACATTTCTTCCGTACTGCCAAGTACAAATGGTTTGGATGCGGTCTGTGCCATGGTACAGGAACTGACCAGCAGCAGGCAAATAATATTCAATGATTGTTTCATGAAAGCGCGGTGTTTAAGCCGTCTTAAAGATAGCCTATCCGCACATGGCAAACAATCCGCGGTTTCCAAACATAGAGAAAGAGTAGGAGGCAATTGCTTCCGGGCAGTCTTTAATGAGTTTTGGAATGGGGTGAGGCACTTGCATATCCAGCACATGGCTTAGCAGCAAAAATTCAATATTACGTATTTCAAAAAGCGGATCGTCTTCATCCATTTTGCTTCTGTCTAAAACAACCAGGTCTGTTTTAAACCCGGATTCAGCAGGCAGGTAGTTGCAGAAATAAACCAGTTCACCCGTCCAGCTTCTTACAAAAAATATAAAACCAGCGTATTTATAGATATCCCATTTTTGTTCCATTGATTGTGCCTTGAACAGGATGCCATCGGGGATGCCATCCTGGTAAGAACGGTGCCCTGTTAAGCGAAAATCAAGGTTGACAATTGTTTTGATCCAGTTGCCCGGAAACTTGCCCAGGTATTCCATCCCATCGGTTTTCCTGGTTTCAAAAAATTTTGTCGTGATGCCCGGATTTTTTGAAGTGGAACCCCGCTTCAATGCATATTCACGGCAATCAAAAACCCTGGCGCCAAATGGATTTTCTGCTGCCTCCAGCCATTTTAGTTCAAAGGAAGGAGGGGCGTTTTCGTTGCTTGCACCAGCAGACGCAGTGTCGGGCGAAGCCAGGGCGTTACTGTTACTTGCTTCCGCAGCGTTGGGCCCTGCATCTTTTTGTTTGTTTTTACTGAAAAGGCGTTGTAGGAAATTCATGGCAATGGATCATTGATTGGATGAGTTGTTTGGGTGGCTGCCGTTGATTGCGGCGTGTAAGCGCAGTTCAGGATGGGTAGCCATTGCTGTTCCACGGGCATCGCTGCTCATGTTTTGTTCAGGAAGGGATTCCCAATTTAATTGCAACAGTTCTTTTTCTATTGCCAGGCAGACCACTAAATCGTCTGCAGTTACCGCGCAATAATTGCCGTTCCTGGAGCCGGAAACGGAGATTGTAATGCTGTTGTCAGTAATCCAGACAAATGCAGGCTGCCCAAACAATTGGGTATGGCCCGGTTGTTCATAGTATTTAAAGCGCCGGATTTCTGATTTGTTTTCCCGGCATTCACCAGGTATATAATTGTCTGCGGTGATGGGTTTTGGAAAAACAACCGGGATTGTTTGCAGGGTAATACCGAGTTGTTTTATTTTATGCAGCAAGTCCTGCCGGTTGCCATAGCCAAAATCTGCGGTAAACGAATTTTTGATGCCGGCATGCCTTCCGCGTGTACGGGTAAAGCAGAAATAATGAAGGCCCTCTATCCTTGTGCGGATGGTTTGATTTGAATGCTGCTGAAATAAACCCTGGAAAGAAAACTGAATCGGTAACATAGGATAAGCATTAAGTGATAACAATGCACCTGCCATCAATAAGTGATTGGCATTGGCATACCATCAGGTTAACGCCTAAAGCGACCGGGCATTTTATTTTGAGCGCTGGTTTGAAGTGATTCTTTATAAATTACGCGGATATGCTTAGCGGTTGTGAAAGCAATCGCATAGCGAAGAAGCAAAGTGGGCGGGTAAATTTTTGGCAGTGGTTTATTCGTCAGTTTCGCCAATGGCATGGCCGAACTGCAGTAAATAGCCGTTGTTGTCGTAAACGGCAAATTCACGCATGCCATATTCAAAATTTTGGATGGGGTAGCAAATGCGGGTCTGGTCTTTTAATTTATCCCATAATATACCGGTATTGTCTGTGGTGAAATAAAAAGATCCTGTAAATGAAGGTTGAATAAAAGGCAGGTGTTCATTTGGCTTACTGATCATCAGTTCCGCATGGTCGAGTGCCAGCCGGGCCCAGCCCCAGCCGGGTTCATATGCCATACAATGGAAGCCCAGTACATTTGTGTAGAAATCGATTGTTTCCTGCAGGGCTGCAGTATATATAAGTGGTGTTAGTTTGTGTAATGTTACTTTCTGGCGGATTTTCTATTTTAAAAGTAGAAAATTTCCGGCAAATAAGTTTTTTTAGTAGCATTAGCAATTGCGCTTATTTGTATGCGATGGCTGTAAATGCAATGAAACGGGTAGCAGCGCAATTCTTTTCAAAAAAGATTATGCAATTTGCTGGCTGTTATTTTGTGCTGATGTCTATAATTTCGCCTTTGTCTACCATTTGCTTCAGTTCTTTTTTTGAAAAGCCATAGATATCTTCAGAATAAGCGCTATCGCCTTTCTCCTTTAGTTCTGCAATGCCGGTTTCTTTATTTGTTTCGTAGTTATTGGTGCGGATAAAAACAGAATCGCCCTGCACTTCTTCCACCTTATAAGTGGTATACTGATTGTTTTTAGTCTTAATATCAAATACATCTCCTTTGTGCGGAGTCAGGATGAGCTTAGCATTCTTTTCGTCTTTTTGCCGGCCGCTGATGAAAGCAATGATGATTAATCCGGCAAACACAGCCAGTCCCGAAAACGTCCAGACAGGTGTCTTTGCCTGCGATTTTAAATTCTCGTACGTGTTTTTCAGGGGCTCCGGCATTTGATTGAGTTTCAAAACCTGTTTGCACTGATCGCACTGGCTAACGCCGGTTTTGCCTATCGGGAAGACCGGAATCCAAAAGATATGCGCATATTTTTGGAAGACATGCATATCAATACTGTGCTGGGTTCCGCAATTAGGACATTTATCCGATATTATTTCTTTGGCGAGTTCTTTACTCCTGGTTCCGTAAACGATCATATGGGTTTATATTTTTATGGTGCTGGTTATTGGTAATCTGATTGACTGCTTTATTTTAGTGCGCAATTTCGCTGATTCGGACCGGGTATCTTACTCCTGCTGCGCGGCCATTTTTAGAGATTGTACAACCATAATGGCTGCAGGAACCAGCACCAGCCCGATGGTAAATGGGAAAAACCAAAACCCGGGCCCATGGATGGTTTTTGTAACCGTTAAATAAATGACGAATATGACTGCCAGAAATATGATTAATACGGCAATTTTCATAAAACGAATTATCCGGGTTGAAATTGTATACTGCTGCTCCGCATTTTTGGCGGTCAGCCTGACCAGGTAATTGAAGTTCTGCGGGTGTTTTCCTATCAGCGACAGCACAACGTAAATAATGCTGGGCAAAACAACCAATATCCACAATATGGCTTTGTTGCCATAGTGGTCTGCCTGGCCTGAAGCATTGAAGTGCACAGGAATGGTATCCGGCGACTTTGCGAAAACATACATGGTCAGCATCCAGCATGCAACCAGCAATACAAGCCCGGTTTTCTCCAGTATTTTATCGGTTTTTGAAAGAGTGAGCTGTAAGCCTGGTCTTTTTTCCATTTTACTTGATTGACTGCTTGTAAAAGATGAAACATTTATGTGATGATGCCATCAGTATTGTACCTGGTTATAAG
>Ga0075024_100000168_pt1 | contig 20418 bp, 18 predicted proteins | sample Str013_2_FD_71389 | JGI IMG/M metagenome (GOLD analysis project Ga0075024, IMG submission 71389) | Freshwater sediment microbial communities in response to fracking from Pennsylvania, USA - Straight Creek_MetaG_SC_2013 | ecosystem: Environmental > Aquatic > Freshwater > Creek > Sediment... | reverse complement strand
GTTGTTATTGCGGTTTTGCTGGCTGTAGCCATTTTCAGCGGTTGCGCTAAAAGCAGTTCATCTGCTACCTGTACTTACGATCCCTGCTCGCTGAAAGCACCTGCCAATGAAGTTACCCAATTGGAAACCTACCTCGCCAACGCAGGCATCACCACGGCTATCAAACATTGCAGTGGCATGTACTACCAGATAAAAAGCGCAGGCTCCGGCGCCATGCCCACAGCCTGTAGTTATGTAACGGTTAACTACAAAGGTTCATTAACCAATGGCAATGTGTTTGACCAAACCACTACTACGCCCGCCTCTTTTCCGCTGGCTACTTTAATTGAAAGCTGGAGAAAGGCAATGCCCCTTGTTCAAAAGGGTGGTAGTATTACCATGTACATTCCGCCAACTTTGGGCTATGGCTACGCTGATCAGAAAGATGCCAACGGCAATATCGTTATTCCTTCGGGCTCCATCCTGATTTTTGATGTACAGCTGATAGACGTACAATAGTTGTAATAGCCTTTAATGGATGGGTGCTGGTGATGCACTGGTAAACTGCTGCAAGCTTGTTAACTTTACTGCAAACTGTTTCCTTTGCCACACGAAGCCATTTCTGTATTTGATATTTTTAAGATTGGTATTGGGCCTTCCAGCTCCCATACCCTGGGACCCTGGCGGGCCGCAGAGCGTTTCCTGCAATCGCTTCAAAAAAGCAACCGGATAAAGGATATTACCAGCGTGCAGGTTTTGCTGTATGGCTCACTGGCCAAAACCGGCAAGGGCCATGGTACCGATACCGCCGTGCAGCTGGGCCTGAGCGGCGATGACCCCGTTACATTTGATGTGAACAGCATCACTGCAAAAATCAATGATATCAGCACCCGTAAAAAGCTACTGCTGCAGGGCAGCCATGAAATTGATTTTGATCCACAGCACGATATTCATTTTCTTTTTACCGAAACATTGCCTTATCATCCCAATGCACTTACTTTTTTAGCAACGGCAGCCAATCACCCGCCTTTTGCTGAAACCTATTATTCAATTGGCGGTGGGTTTGTAAAAAAAGAAAATGAAGAAGAACAGGCCGGGGGCAATATCCAATTGCCGTTTCCGGTAGATACGGCCGATGATCTGTTGCACTGGTGTATGAAGGGTTTATCTATCAGCGAAGTGGTTATGGAAAACGAACTTTCCTGGCGTACAGAAGCAGCCACCAAAAAGGGTTTGCTGGAGATCTGGCGGGTAATGGCCGGATGCATGTACCGCGGTTGCCACCAGGATGGTATACTGCCCGGCGGCCTGCATGTAAAAAGGCGTGCTGCTGCACTAAACAAAAGATTACTGCCACAAAAAGAATACAGCGATTACGAATCCTGGATGCTGGCCATCCGGAAAGGGGGGAGTGATTTTAAATATACGCTCGATTGGGTGAGTTGTTTTGCGCTGGCAGTAAATGAAGAGAATGCCTCTTTTGGCCGCGTGGTAACGGCGCCCACCAATGGCGCAGCGGGCGTAATACCCGCCGTACTTCAATACTATATTACTTTTTGCGACGGCTTTAAAGAAGAAAAAATAATTCAGTTTATGCTTACGGCGGCAGAGACCGGCAGCATTTTTAAAAAAGGATCCACTATTTCTGCGGCCATGGGTGGCTGCCAGGCAGAAATAGGTGTATCCTCGGCCATGGCAGCTGCAGGTCTTACAGAATGCATGGGCGGCACACAGCGGCAATGCCTGATGGCGGCAGAAATTGCCATGGAGCACCACCTCGGTTTAACCTGCGACCCCATTGGCGGACTGGTGCAGGTGCCTTGTATAGAACGCAATACCATGGGTGCCATTAAAGCCATTACCGCCTCGCAGCTTGCCCTGCAAAGCAGCCCTGATTTTGCCAAAGTCTCCCTCGACGCTGTGATTAAAACCATGTGGGATACCGCCCTTGATATGAACAGCAAGTACAAAGAAACCAGCGATGGCGGGCTGGCAATTAATATACCGATTAGTTTGCCGGAATGTTGACCTCAGGTATGATGTTTGAATTGCTGATGTCTGGTTTGTGGTGGAAGCAGGTTCCTTAACCATTGCAAGCTTTTATCAATGCCGGCATTTGCAATTAGACAAATCAGCCACTTTTACATCGCCCATTAGTTTAATGTCGGATCCACATCAATGTCTTTCACTTCCACGTTGCTGTAGTCGCGGATTTCATTGTACAGCGTATCTCTTTCCACCGGCTGGCGTTTTACCTGTTTAATAAGTGTTACCAGTTGTGCCGTGCTCATAGAAGGCGTTTGCTCTTCACTGCCGGCCATGGAATATATTTTTGTGCTGTCATCAATGGTGCCGTCCAGATCGTTTACACCAAATGACAGGGTGAGCTGTGCGCTTTGTCTGCCCAGCATGGGCCAGTAAGCTTTAAGATGCGGAAAATTATCGAGGTACAACCTGGCTACTGCGTAAAGGCGCAGGTCTTCAATCACGGTACTTTCGGCCACATGGCTCATGTCATTGTCTTTATTGCGGAATTTAAGCGGTATAAAAGTATTGAAGCCATGGGTCTCGTCCTGCAGTTGCCGCAAACGTTCCATGTGATCAATGCGGTGCTCAAACTTTTCAATATGTCCGTAGAGCATGGTAGCATTGCTGTGCATGCCCATTTTGTGTGCAGTGCGGTGTATGTTCAGCCAGCCGTCGGCATCTACTTTGTCGGCACAGATTTGCTGGCGGATATCCGGGTGAAAAATTTCTGCACCACCGCCAGGCAATGAATCAAGACCGGCTTCGTGCAACAGCTTCATGCCATCTGCGGCAGACAGTTTTGCTTTGCGGAACATATAATCCAGCTCTACCGCGGTATAGCCTTTTATGTGCAGCGATGGCCGGTGCGCCTTTATCTGCTGCATCAAATCAATAAAAAAAGCAAGGTTTAGTTTGGGGTGCACGCCGCCCACAATGTGTACTTCGGTAATGGGTTTGTTGTCGTATCCTTTTACTATGTGCATCATTTGTTCTGTGCTCAGTTCCCAGCCTTCTTCGCGGTTTGCATACAATTTTGAGTAGGCACAAAATGCACAGGAGAAAACACAAACATTGGTAGGTTCTATATGAAAGTTTCGGTTGAAATAGGTTTTATTGCCATGCAGTTTTTCTCTTACATAGTTGGCCAGTGTGCCGAGATAGGGGAGACTGGCTTTTTCAAAAAGCAATAAGCCATCTGCGGGTGTTATCCTTTCGCCGGCCACTATTTTCTCTCCAATTTGCTGTAAGGGTTTGTCGGTTGTTTTAATAAGGGTGGATACCTGAAGGGTGCTGCTCATATTGCTTATATTGATTGCCGCAAAGGTACACGCGCAGGAGGAGAAGATGGTAAAAAATTGCAGCGGATACGTAACAATATTTTCAGGAAAATACCAAACAATGGTATTATTTGTTTGTTGTTTTTTTATTTGAAATGGATACAGCAATACCAGAATGAATCTTTTGCCGTTTATCAATTATCCACACCTTGTTAGTAATTAACTGTAGGTTATATATCGTATGATGAATTATATTTGAAATAGAAGGATGCGATAATAATTTGTACCATTATTTAACAAAAAAGTTCCGGCCCTTTGCAAAAACAACGGTCAGGATTTTTTAAAAACGAACTGAATTGACAGAAGCCATTATCAACCTTGAATCAGTAAACCCGATCGAATTTTTTGGAGTCAACAACGGTAAACTGGATATCCTCAAAAAGAAATTTCCCCTTCTGAAAGTTTTAAGCCGCGGCACCCAGGTAAAACTCAGTGGTTCGCCGGAGCAGGTAGAAACCGCCAAAGAAAAAATTGATCTTATTGTGCAGTACCTGGAAAGGAACGGCCACATGAGTCAGAATTACTTTGAGCAAATACTGGGCGGTGATGATGCAGAAGTTGTAGACAATTTTATTGACCGCAACCCCAATGATATCCTGGTATTTGGCCCGCACGGTAAAACAGTACGTGCCCGCACCTCCAACCAGAAACACATGGTGGCAGGCATCGATAAAAACGATATCCTGTTTGCCATAGGGCCAGCCGGTACCGGTAAAACCTATACTGCTGTGGCACTGGCTGTAAGGGCATTGAAAAACAAACTGGTCAAGAAAATCATTCTTACCCGCCCCGCAGTAGAAGCAGGCGAAAGCCTTGGTTTTTTGCCCGGCGATTTGAAAGAAAAAATTGATCCATACCTGCGCCCGTTGTATGATGCGCTGGATGATATGATACCTGCCGACAAACTGGGGTATTACATGAGCACCCGCACCATTGAAATTGCCCCGCTGGCGTATATGCGTGGCCGTACGCTGGATCATGCGTTTATTATTTTGGACGAAGCGCAGAATGCGACCGACCTGCAGCTGAAAATGTTCCTTACACGCATCGGCTCCAATGCAAAAGCCATCATCACCGGCGATATGACACAGGTGGATTTACCCCGCAACCAACGCAGCGGTCTTGAAAAAGCAGTCCGCATCCTGCAAAATGTGGATGGTATTTCTCATATAAAGCTGGACGAAGAAGACGTGGTTCGCCACCGCCTGGTAAAAGCAATTATACGGGCTTACGACAAAGAAAAACTGAAAGAAGATGGAAACCAATCATAAATCAAAAATCCGGAAATATTAAAACGAGGCGCTGTATGGCGCCTTTCCTTTTTGCAACCCGCTACGAAAGAACTAGTGGTTATTGAGACAGGAACAAACCAGTAGTCTCAACCCTAAATACAAAAATCTAAATACTGTTTTTTCTATAGTTTTGCAGTGAAATAAAAATCATGAAAAAAATTATCGTTTTACTTGCCATCCTGGCCATGCTCTCCTGCAACAATGAGGGCTCTTATACAAAAGCTGCAGATGCCCAGGAAGCCGCCCGCGAATTTATCCGTGCCTCACTGGATGGCAATTATGACAAAGCCAGTTTCTATTTGTACAAAGACTCCGCCGGTGTAAATGAAATGCTGCTGAGCAAATGGAGAACCGATTATGGCGGCTGGTCGCAGGAAGACAAAGTGGGGCACAAGGAAGCCAATATTATTGTAATTACCACACAGCCGGTAAACGATTCAACCCTGAACTATGTTTTTTCCAATTCTTATAAAAAAGACACCACTACCATTAAAATTGTAAAAGCAAAAGGGGAGTGGCTGGTGGATTTGAAAGACATACACTAATAACCGGTTGGTGGATTGGGTTCAAAAGTACCCGCTGGCAAAAAAAGATCAATGAAGTACAATAACTGTCGTCAATGAAAAAGAAAATCACCGTTTCCCTCTCTGTTCTTGCGTTAGCACTGGGTTCTGTTTTCTTCCTGTCATGGGGTACCTGGGGTCACCAGCACATCAACCACGCAGCCGTTTTTGCTCTACCCGACAGCATGCGTACTTTTTATTACAATCATATTGATTTTATTACCGAAGAGTCGGTGATACCCGATGTTAGAAAATATACCATTAACGACAAGGCGGAGTTTCCCCGGCATTATATTGACATTGAAACCTATCAGCAAAACCCCGGAGATAGTTTGCCTTTTACCATGAAGGATGCTACGGCAAAATTTGACGCCAAATTCCTGGATAAGAATGGTATTCTGCCCTGGTATATGATGGATATTATGCAGAAGCTTACAAAGGCTTTCCAGGATAAGAAAAAAGCAGACATCCTGTTTCTCTCGGCCGACCTGGGGCATTACCTGGGTGATGCCAATATGCCGCTGCATACCTCGCTTAACCACAACGGGCAACTGACCGATCAAAAAGGCATCCATGCTTTTTTTGAATCGCAAATGCCGGAGCAGTTTGGCAACAGTTATAATTTCTATACCGGCAATGCAGTGTATATAAAAGATGTACCGGCCGAAGTATGGCGCATCATTATGGCCAGCCACAAATTATCGGATACGTTATTGCTGGCAGAGAAAAAGCTGAAAGCAAATTATGATACCAGCAAAATATATGTAAAGGATGCCAATGGCAATATCCTGTACAACAAATACCATGACCCCGTTCACACCTACGAATATGCAAAAGCTTTCCATACGGCATTGAACGGAATGGTGGAAACACAAATACGGGCTGCCGTGTCTGCTACCGCCAATTTCTGGTACACCGCCTGGATAAATGCTGGCAGTCCCGACCTGGGCCAGCTGGATGAGCCTTCGCTTACGGAAAGAAACAATAAGAGTTATAAAAAAGATTACAAACGCTGGAAAAAAGGCGGTTTGTTTGGATTTAAAACAGACCGGGAGTTTTAGGCGCTATAAAATAATTCTATTTCTTTTCCCGGAATTGATTTGTACGTTTGTAAGGTTAATAACAACAACATTATGCAAATTGTATCGCATCCATGGCATGGCATCAGTGCCGGCGAAAACGCCCCCCGCATCGTAAACGCTGTGGTAGAAATACCACAGGGCTCCCGCTGTAAATATGAAATTGACAAGGACAGCGGTATGCTGAAACTGGACCGTATTATTTACTCTTCTTTTCACTATCCCTGCAACTATGGATTCATTCCGCAGACTTACGGAGATGACAAAGATCCACTGGATATCCTGATTCTTACCTCGCTGCCGGTACAGGCGCTTTGCCTGATGCAGGCCAAAGTAGTTGGCGTTATGCAAATGATAGACGGCGGCGATGCCGATGATAAAATCATTGCAGTGGCCGCCAACGACCCCACCGTAAACCATTACAACAACATAGAAGAACTGCCCAAACATTTCTTTGATGAACTGCGCCATTTTTTTGAAGAGTACAAAAAACTTGAAAACAAAACGGTGATAGTAGAAGAGTTTGGAGATAAAAGCCAGGCGCTGAAAGTAATTGAAGACGCTATGGCTTTTTATAAAAAGAATTTTAAGAAATAACGGGCGTTTATTAACAGCAAACTGTTTGTTATGACCCTGCAAACTGTACTGTTGCTGGCCATCATTGGCCTTGCAGCGGGTATATTAAGTGGCATGATAGGCATCGGAGGCGGCATCATCATTGTGCCTGCACTGGTGTTTATACTGGGTTTTAGCCAGCAACAGGCACAGGGCACTTCGCTGGGTTTATTGCTGCTGCCGGTGGGCATACTGGCTGTAATGAATTATTACAAACAGGGTTTTATTGATGTAAAAGTAGTAGGCATCATGTGTTTTACTTTTGTACTGGGCGGATGGCTGGGCAGCAAACTGGCACTGTCGCTGCCCCAGGAAACCATCAAGAAAATTTTTGCTGTTATACTGATAATAGTGGCAGTAAAAATGCTCTTTTTTGATAAACGTGTGGCATAACCGCATTTCCACTCCCGCAATCACTGCTTATTATCACCTCAATGTTTAAAAACGGGCTGCTGTTTGTGAAATTTCTTTTTAATTGCATCTAACTTTCAGAAACTTACACGTTGAATCCAGACCGTTATAAAGACATTTCAGACACCGCCCTGCTGGACAGGTTTTATACAGACAAAGACAACCAGTGGCTGGGTATACTGCTGCAGCGTTATACCATGCTGCTGCTGGGCGTATGCATGAAATACCTGAAGAACGAAGACGATGCAAAAGACAGTGTACAGCAGGTGTTCCTGAAAGCCATTGCCGAATTGCACAAATACAAAGTAGAATACTTCAAGAGCTGGATATATATGGTGGCCAAAAACCATTGCCTGATGAAGCTGCGCGACCGGCAGGGCAAAACTCCTGGCATGCTGAATGAACAAACCATGGCAATGGAAGAAGAGCCACTCTCGGCCCAGGTGCACCTCGACAAAGACCGCCTGCTGGATGCCATGTCGCTGGCCATTGAAGAATTAAACCAGGAGCAGAAACAATGTGTAACTTTGTTTTACCTCGATAAAAAATCATACACACAGATTGCAGATACCACTGGCTACAGTATGATGCAGGTAAAAAGCTATATTCAAAACGGTAAACGAAACCTGAAAATAGTAGTGGAGCGGATTATAAAACAAAAATGAACAAAGACTTACTGAACATATTATCCAATAGCAGTAAAGACATCGGTAACCAGCAATTGATGGATTACCTGGCCGGCAAATTGTCTGACGAAGAAACACACCAGGTGGAAATGCAGCTGGCAGACAATGAATTTATGAATGATGCCCTGGAAGGACTTGAAAATGTAGCGGACAAAAAAGACATCAACCAGTTTGTTGACCAGCTGAACCGCGAACTGCAAAAGAAATTGCTGCAAAAGCAAAAAAGAAAGAAAAAAAGAAAATTACTGCAGCAACGCTGGGTATATGCTGCCATTGTCCTCATCCTGGCACTGGTTATTGCCACCTGGCTGTTGATTGTTAAATACCAGGCATTGAAAGTTCATGGTTAATCTGTTCATGGTTTGTGGTTGATTGGTTGAAAAACCCGGCCCCTGCAAATAGTCAGGTATTTCCTGCGATAATAAAATCGGCCTTCTTTGCTATCTTTAAGCAAACCCACTGCTTATGCGCTTCGCTATTCTGCTGGCAGCCAGCCTGCTTTTTCATCTTGTATCAAACGCACAAAAAAACAACACAAGCGCTGCAAAAACCATCGCCGGTTTTGACGCCTATATAAACCAGGCACTACCACGCTGGCAAACGCCGGGTATCTCTGTTACGGTGGTAAAAGATGGTCAAATCATTTTTAAAAAAGGGTATGGCTTGCGCGAACTGGGTAAGCCGGCACCCTATACAACGGCTACACTTTCTACCTGCGCTTCCACTACAAAAGCCATGACGGCTACCTGTATGGGCATGCTGGTAGATGAAGGCAAAGTAAAATGGACCGACAGGGTTTCGGATGTGTTGCCGGCTTTTAAGCTGGCCAGCCCAAACAGCAGCGCAGAGATAACTATTCTGGACTTGTTTACACACAATGCGGGCCTGGGCAATGCCGATCTTTTGTGGGTATCCAACTATTCACGGGAAGAAATTTTACAGCGCATGCAGTTGCTGGAACCGTCTTACTCTTTGCGCTCTTCTTTCATTTATCAAAACCTGATGTACATTGTTGCCGGCGAGGTAATTCATAAACTGAGCGGAAAGACCTGGGATGAATTTATTACCCAGCGGATTTTTAAAGTATTGGGCATGACGAATACTTTTGCCGATCATTCCAGTATTACGGAGGCAATGGATGCTACCGCACCGCATTTTAAAGACAAGGATACCATTAAGGCAATTCCCTACCTCACATCCGACAATGTAGGTGCTGCCGGAGGCGTATGGTCTTGCGCCGATGATATGGCCAAATGGTTGCAATGCGTATTGGACAGTACCAAAATAAATGACCAGCGGTTGCTGAAACCAGAAACTTATGCTGCCATGTTTAAGCCCCAGGTAATAGTACCGTTCAATATGTATCCAACCCTGGAAATTATAAAGCCAAACTGGTTTACGTACGGGCTTGGCTGGTTTCAGCACGATTACAAGGGCAAGATGATCCAATTTCATACCGGTAGCCTTTCCGGCCTTACTGCCATTGCCGGCCTTATCCCATCCGAACACCTGGGCATTTACATTTTTGGCAACCTCGACCATGCTGAGCTTCGGCATGCACTGATGTACAAAGCTTTTGATCTATGGGCATTTAATGACAATGGCAACGACTGGAGCAACCTGTTTTACACGCTTTATAAGTCGGCTGCCGACAGCGCCAAAAAACATGAAGAGGCGGCGCTGGCCAGGCGGGTGCTCAATACCAATACAACTTTACCATTAGCAGCCTATACAGGTAAGTTTTCCAACAAAAAGCTGGCTTCGGTTGAAGTTATACTGAAAGACAATACGCTACGTATTTCAATGCCGGCCGATATACAGCTTATCCTGCAGCACTGGCAATACGATGTTTTCAGGGCAGGGTATAACCGCTGGTGGTTTGGCCATTCCTGGGTACAGTTTTTGCCTGATAAAGACGGAAAAATTGCTTCCCTGAAGATAGATGATACAGAATACCTTAAAACACAGTGATTTCCGGAACTACCATAAAGTAGTATTTTTTATACAGAAAGGCAGTTGTAGCTTTGTGGGGCAGAAGTTAACGAGGGACTAACACATCTTAACACTATTTTTAGTTTTGCCGTCCGACATTTACACTATCAAATTAAAACAACGAATTCAAATAAAGATTTTCTCATAAGCAGTTAGTTTTGGTTACGAGCCCTGTTTCTACAGGGCTCATTCTTTTTATATACCCCTTCTCCTTTATATTTGCTTCCGTTATATTGCCGTTCACAGAACCGGTTTCCCTTTTATCAATCTGAATAAAATTATCATTGCCTGCCTGCTGTATGCTGCATACAATTTGCTGATTTTTGTACCTTATTTTAATAATCCTGACTAATATGAGAAAGTACTTCCTCTTACTTATTCTTTTACCGATCTGCATTTCCGTATTTGCGCAGTCGCTGCAACCCGGCTTCAATGGCCAGGAATATACAGACATGCTGGCCATCAATTTTCAGCGTTTTGATTCTGCTGCCATCAATCCCAAAATACCTGTTTCGTCCAATTATACTGCCGTGTACCGTTCGCCCGACCTGGGTTTAAGAAACCGGTGGAATATGTGGTACCGCAACGACAATAAAGTAGCGGTAATTAGTTTGCGTGGCACCATCAACGAACTTGCCAGCTGGATGGAAAACTATTACGCTGCCATGGTGCCGGCCACGGGTGCCGTACAGATCAATGACAGCACAACTTTCAATTACCAGCTGGCGGCCGACAGCAAGGCCCATGTGCATGTGGGCTGGGTAGTAGGGCTGGCTCACCTGGCACCTACCATCACCCAACAAATTAAACTGGCTTACCAGAAAGGTATCCGGGAATTTATCATCATCGGTCATAGCCAGGGCGGGGCATTGGCTACACTCACCCGCAGCTATCTTTTCTACCTCACCGAAAAAGGAGAATTGCCAAAAGATATCGTTTACAAAACCTATTGCAGCGCATCGCCCAAAGTGGGTAATTTGTTTTATGCCTACGATTTTGATTTCATCACCCGCAATGGCTGGGGCTATACCATTGTAAATGCGGCCGACTGGGTGCCGGAAGCACTCTTCTCCATTCAGACGCTTACAGATTTTAATCCGCTAAATCCATTTATAAATATCAATGATGTTTTGAAAAAGCAACCCCTGCTGGCCCGTTGGTATATCAGACACAAGTACAACAAATTGAAAAATGGCGCACGCACTGCCCAGGAGCGGTTTGAAAAGACCCTTGGCGGCATGGTCTATAAATTTGTTATTAAGACGCTCCCGCAATTGCGCGAACCGGCGTATGTGCACGATAATAATTACCAGCGTGCCGGCGTACCCATTGTTTTACAGCCCGATGCGGAATATTATACCGTATTTCCCAACGAAACCAATAATATTTTTCAGCACCACATGTTTGCGCCGTATTATATGCTGGCAAAGAAGTACTACGGGCCGCAATAAAATCAAGTTTTTTTGCGGCTGCAAAACCGGCCACATTGCGGGTGTGGTTTTGCAGCCGCTAATACCCATCGCCTGGCGCAATCCTCACTTGCTGCAAACAATTACCGCTTTAGGGTATTGTTATGGCTTCATTGGCAACCTACCTTGCACCCTGTAACTGTAAGATCTTCAGATTGGAAGTCTCCCATGGTTAGTTAGAAGTATTTAAACCACGGTCATCACCTGTAGTATCAACCCAACAATCGCAGAACAAACCCCAACCGTAGCAAACAGGCCTTATTAACAGCAACTGTACTGTCGCACACAATTTATTGGCATTCTCAACTGGTCATTGATTGCCGGTGAGCATAAACCTATGCTTACTGCAAGGCAGCCTGGCACATCCCGCCTGTTAAAACGGGCAGCCCTTGTAATGCGCATCCTGTAACAGCGTGGGCTTGTTTGCTGCTATCGGGCCAGTTATTTTTTAAAGGGAGTATGCTGAAAATCCCGCTAAAAAGAGTAAGCACCCGGAAGCCGAAAAGGGGAAAGAGTAGGTACAATGAAAGTGGTTGTAAGACTGCTTTAAAAAACTTTCAATTATGGAAACAAAACTCCAGGCCGAAACAAAGTTCAAAACAACCGACAGCGTTCTTGAAGGATTGGTAAACGATCGCCGAAAGGATGTAGAACACCTGCAAAAAGCGCAGGCCGCCCAGCTGGAAGCGATGGAAAAGAAGGGGCAGGCCAGTATTAAGGCCTTTAAGAAAACATTGCCCAAAGAAATGGTAACAGCGCTGGATGATCAGGAAAAATTGCACCAAGACGCAAGTGCCGCCACCGTTGCGTTTACCGAAGAAGCAAAAGCAAAACTAAGGTCCACCACACCTTCTTCCGAAAACGGGGCGGGTTTCCAGGCAGATAAAATTCCTGCCGAAAGGGCCATTGGATTTTTTACACCTTATTACGGAACGCTGCATGGGTCAGACGGTAAGGTTTCCTGGCAGGGTTACAATCCCGGAAACATTGACCTGTCTGATTTTGCCAATGGTGCCGGTTCAGGTTTGTTTGGAACAGGTGCCGGATCATTTACCGTTTATATGGACTGGTGGTTTACTTTCAGGGCGCCTGAAAACCGCAATTATGCGCACACCATTTATGTTCCTTTCCACGGCTTCTATATTTTAAATGCCGACGATGGTTTCTGGGATTCAAAAGAAGCCCATACCCGTATTGATATTTCAGCCATGGGATACCAGTACAACGCAAAGGCCACAGCAACCACCAATGTATTTGACATAGACAGGCAGAATATCAACGTAAACGATCGTTTCGACGGTACAAGGGTGATGTATTATTCTGATTTGCTGGGTGCAGATACCGCTTACCTCAGGGTGTCGGCTTCGTTTTATGTATACGCACGCGGTGGCGGATCTACGGCGCAACTGAATTTCAGCAGCGGCGCGGCCAATTACATTGGCATTCCATCTGTATACGTGGTATAACGAACAGACACATGATTGTTTTAAATAAATGAGTGATCTTCTGTTTGCTGTCTGTTGGTAGTGAACCAAAGGCCACTCATTTTTTCAATTGCAGTAAATATACAGTTCGCATTACATCAAAAATTTACCAGTTTAGGGTATTGATTTCTTTTTATCGCTGGCATAACTTACACTCGAATTCATTGAAATTGCTCATGGGATATCCCGCTGGTTAGATGCATTGATTCTTTTAGCTCCGGTTACTGGCACCAGCAATTTTTGCAGTGCAACACTCCATTATTACAACAAATCCTGGCAAAAGCACGGTTTTCATCATCCTGGCTGGTGCGTCTCTTTAATGCCGGATCATTTATTCACGCAAAAGAGCATAACAGCATTCAATTTGCTGCGTCAATTCTTTATGAACACAGGTTTCGGACAATCTATATTAAAAACATTCAGCTTTTAAAAACCTTATTATGGAAAAAGTAAACAATATTTCGCTGATGGTCAGTTACGACCAGCCACAAAAGCAGGACATATCGCTGGTGGGTTTTCTTTTTTATTGCAATGGCATTTTCCTGCAACGCCAGTTTGTCAATAAGAATATCCTGGAATTTAATTTATCAGATTCGCCAGGGATTGGCACCCGGCCCGGCTATATGAATATTAACCCAAATGAATTACGGGTGTTTATTGTACCGGCTACCGATAAAAAGATTCAGCAGGTTACCAGTATCGAAGAACTGGAAGCCTATAAACCGTATGAGCCCATTTTAACCAGAGATGCGCAGGGTGGTTTTTCCATATTGCCTATCCCGGTTGCCATTGCCCAGTTCTGGCCTTTTTGCAATTGCCGGGTTACGGGCAGGGTTTCAAAATGGTTTCATGCGGGCAATACCTGGACAGACCGGGCTGTTTGCCGTGCACGGGTACATATTTGCGAGGTAGATGCCATCCGCTACTGGATCTACCGGATACCCGATAATATCATTGCGAAAATTCCACAGGAGATTTTAAATCCCAATGAAATTATTAAGTTCCCCATACCCATTCCGGATCCACCACCTTTTGCGCAAACCAATATTCGCGCAGCTGTGCAAGCGCAACCCAATATATTTAACACGGTTTCTGCAGAACAAAGGCAAATGGAAGTGGCTGCCAAACTTCCGGAACTGAGTTTTGAAATAAGACAGAACCTCGCTTCCGGCAACCTGAACCTGGTTCGTGAAACCATTGTAAACAATTATGCACTCTTTCATCCCTGGTTTTGTTTCTGGCCCTGGTGGTGGCCTTATTTTTACCGCTGCACAGAAAGAAAAGTAATTTATACAGATGCCAATGGCCGTTTCGATACCAATATTTCTTACTGGTGTTTTGGTGATAAGCCCGATGTGTATATCTGGATTGAATACCAGATCAATGGTGTTTGGACTACGGTATACAACCCGCCGGTTCCCTGCAATACCTATTGGGATTATGCCTGCGGAACTAATATCAATATTCATATCAGCAATCCGCTGGTGCCGGGCGATTGTTGCTGCAACTGTCCGTTGCCGGGAGAACTGGTTTGGATCAGGAGCATCGGCAGTACCAGCGTTTCCCATATCAACCAGTACAGTCTTTTGCAACCGCCCCCTGGCCAGTCGGTTAGTTACGATCGGATTGGATTAACCGATGCCGCAGCAATTGGAGATGGATTTTTTGGTACGTCGGTGGGCGATTACAAACGGCCCTTTGGTGGCGGCCTTTCTTTTTACATGGGCTTTGGAAGCGATCTACCCAATAGCGGCATTGCTTTCTACCGCTGGAAATACAGGAAAACAGCAAATGCCGATCTTACTTCAGTGAGTGGTACAACAGAGATCATCGATAGCCTCGAAATGAAAACCTACGATTTTACTTATATCGATATCAACGGAGATCAGCAAATAGGGCACAACAATGTAAAGATTGGGCCTTTCCTGGTGGGAGCAAATGATAACCTGTACCGTATTCCGCCGCCCACACCTGCCATGGCGCCATTTAATGTGCTGGAAACTGATCCGCAATGGATTGAAAGAACCCGCAACACACATACCATTGGCGTTGATACTGCCCAGCTGAAGAATGCCGCCATGAACGGTGGAGACGGCTTGTATGAGTTTGCACTTGAATTGTTTGACCAGGCAGGTAACTTACTCAGTAATATTGCAAAGTCAACCTTCAAAGTGCCGGATTACAACGATGCAGATGCAACGGTGAATGCGCCTGATGATTTACTGGCGGCGGTTACCGCCACTACGGCCAATGCATTTAAAATGCTGGTAAGAATAGACAACAGTGCAAGCCACTCAGATGTCTTTACCGTAAAAGTAAACGGTTTACCGGCTGCCAGCGACTGCTGCGGATTTGTGAACTACAAACCAGGTGGCGTTGAAGCAGATCTCGATCTTTCCTTCCTGGCTACCCATCCCAATAATTTTGCGGTATTCAGTTTTGGGGTAAACAGGGGCACCTGCGGAGATGTACCCGTGGCGGATGCCAGCGGTATGGTCATTGACAGTGCGTCGGGCTACGCTTTAAACAGTGGTATTTACGACAAACATTTTACGCCTTCGCAGTTGTTGGACACCTGTTATCTGAATGGAACGGGCAAGGGCGCATTTGCCGAAACCCTTTCTGTTATTGCCATGGCAACAGATGGCACCTACAGGCAAAGCAGCAAAGATGCACCTTACCGGGTGGCTGCATTTGCACTTGAACCGTAATTTTTAAGCATGAATATAAAGCAGGACGGGCAATACAGCGGCCTGTTCCTGCTTTTAAACAAGTTGAAAAGGAGACGCAATCATGCAATTGATGCGGCGTTTAATCGGTTTTTTGTATAATGCGCATTGCCTGGTTGATAAAAAAAATTGCTAACTTAAAGCATGAATGCGCTTTACCTGGTATTGTCCATCCTGGCAGTATGGCGGATTACCCATTTATTTTCAAAAGAAGACGGACCGTTTGATATTGTCTTTGCGCTTCGCAAAAAAGCGGGTGCCGGTTTTTTTGGAAAATTGCTCGACTGCTTTTACTGCTGCAGCGTTTGGGTGGCCCTGCCATTTGGAATTTGGATGGGGAATAGCATCCCAGAGAAATTATTGTACTGGATGGCGCTTTCCGGTGCAGCCTGCCTGCTGGAACAGGCTACAACAAAGAATGATAACAACGGCAATGCCTCAACCGGTTATAAGGAAGACTGATTGACAATTTAAAAATAAATTTATGTGCAATTGCGGCAGTAAAAGAAATTCATTTGCGGCACCCACACCTGCCGCCGCCGCCAACCGGCAACCCATGCCATCGCTCACACAAAAAATGTGGCCCGATATCCATTTTATGTATACTGGCCAATCCGCACTAACGGCCACCGGAAATATTACCGGCAAACAATACCGTTTTAGCGGGCCGGGCGATAAACAACCTGTTGATTACCGCGATGCTCCCTCCATGATGAAAGTGCCGGTGCTAAAGCGGGTTGGATAATTTTTTTTGAAGAGACTGATAACTCAACAGGCAGGTGTAACGAACATTCTGCAACAGCTGTCATTTACGCACGCCTCACACTTCACGCCGCTTCGCTGTTAATTTTTTCCGCTTCCCTGTCAATTTATTGTGCATTTAACGCGTGGGTTGTCTCTTTGCAGCTCTAAATAGTTTGTATGAGAGCATTTACAGGGTTGCTTTTGTTTTTGTTGTTTACCAGCCCTATACTGGCCCAGCTAAACTTTTCCGGTATTGACGAAGTGTTACAGTATGCAGATCGCAACAGCCTGCAGACTAAACAGGCAGCTTTGCAGCAAAGCATCAGCAAAAAAGATGAAGCCATCAATAAAAGTGGCCTGTTGCCCAGGCTAAACCTGTTTGGTACGGCCGACTATTATCCCATCATCACCACGCAATTGATTCCCGAATCAGTATTCGGCGGCAGTGCAGATAAATTCCGCCAGGTGCAGTTTGGATTGCCGCTGAGCTTTGCAGCCGGTGCAGAACTGAGTATACCAGTTATTAATTTTGAAAGATGGGAACAATTGAAACGATTCAAATTACAATCGCAGCAAACAGACTGGAACAGCAAGGCAAATCTGGAGTCGCTGCACATACAGGTTACACAATGGTATTACCAGTCTTTGCTGACTGCGCAACTGGTGCAGCTCAATAAAGAAAACCAGCAGGTAATCAATGAGCTGCTTCGAATTCTGGAAGACCGCAAAACCAATGGTATTTTAAACCCTGCCGATTTTAACCGGAGTAAAAACCTGCAGCTCGATATGCAAACTGCCGGCGTGGAATATGAAAAGAATTACCGCCAATCAATGATTGTTTTGAAACAATTGCTTAACCTGCCGGATAGTGTTGTATTGCAATTCAAAGATTCAGTAAGTGGCAAGAAAATATTGCAGCTGCCCGGTGAAAATGAAATCAGCAACCGCCCTTCCTGGAAAGAAGCAGCCGCAAAACTTGCTGTGGCGCAGCAACAACTCAAAGAGTCACAAAAAGCGGCCCTGCCAAAGATTGCCCTCAACGGAAAATATACTTACCAGTGGCAGATGAAACCTTCTGCCGGCGAACACGTGAACTATGATTTCAGCAGCATCGGGTTGCGGCTGGATTTTCCATTGTTCCAGGGAAGTTTTTATAAAGCCACCCGTCAAAAATCAGTCCTGCAGCTGGATCTGGCCAAAACCATGCAGCAGCAAACCGTGAATGATTTAACAAGACAGCAGTCTGATTGGCGGAACAGTTACAGGGCTGCGCTCGAAAAACAAAATTTGTTGCAACAAAAATTGGCCGTAGCCACAGAGAACCTGCGCATTGCCCAACTCAATATCAAAGAAGGTGTCATGGAGTTTGATGAATTCAACAATATTTTCCAGGAATACAACAAAGCCAGGCTCGACAACCTGCAAAACCTGAGTGATGGAATCGTTTACCAGCTTTTACTGAATATAAAATGATCTATATGCCGCATACATTTAAACTGTTATTCTTTTCTGCTGCCGTGCTGTTGTTTTCGTGCAAACAAAAAACAAAAGAAGTACAGCCCGAAATGAGATTGCTTACCGAAGCAGTTTATGCTTCGGGTACACTGGTACCCGAAAATGAATACCGGGTTGTTTCTTCCACCGATGGCTTTCTGCAGGCATCATTGGTAAAAGAAGGCGATACGGTAAAAAAAGGACAATTGCTTTTTACACTTACTAACGACAACCAGCAGGCGCAGGTAGCCGCAGCAGCAGGCGTTGTAGAAAAAACGAGACCCGTAACCGCTATCAACGGGCCGGCCGTAAAAGACATTGAAAACAGGCTGGCCGCAGCTAAAATTCGTTTTCAAAACGATGAAGTGCAATACAAGCGCTATAAAAATTTATTTGAACAAAATGCTATTTCTGCCAGCAATTACGATAAATATAAACTGCAATACGAAACAACCCGGCACGATGTACAGGGGCTGGAAGAACAATTGATCCAGCAAAAACTGGCATCGGCCTTACAATTGCAGCAGGCCAGCAACCAGTTGCAGATTGCCAGAACATCCAGGTCGAACGGATTGTTAAAAAGTTATACCGATGGTGTTGTATTTGAATTGTACAAACAAACCGGCGACCTGGTGGCGCCCAATCAGCCCATTGCGCTGATTGGCAGCGGTAAGATGATTGCAAAACTGCTGGTAGACCAGGATGATTTGCAAAAAGTATCCGTGGGGCAAAAAATGCTGATTACCATGGACGCTTTTCCCGACAAAGTATTTCACGCATCGGTACAACGAATCTATCCGATGGTGAACAAAGCGGAGCAATCGTTTCGTGCAGATGCGGTGTTTGAAGATCTTTTACCGCAAAGCATGTACGGGTTAAACATAGAAGCCAATATAGTACTCAGCGAAAAAGCAAAAGCCATGGTGATACCCAGGAATGCATTAATGAATGGCGATAGTGTGTGGGTAAAAGAATCCGGCAAGCTTACCAAAGTAAAAATCAGGAAAGGCGCGGAAGACAAAGATTACGTACAGGTATTGGGTGGGCTGAACAATTCTGCTATTATAATTATACCACAATGAACTGGAGACTGGCATTTGATATAGCTGTTACACACCTGGTAACAAAAAAGAAACAAAGCCTGGTGGCCATGCTGGGTGTTACGTTTGGCATCTCCATGTTTCTGGTGATGATTAGTTTTATGACGGGTGTAAACCAGTTCCTGGAGAATATGGCCATGGACAATACACCGCATATACGTATTTACAACCCGGTGGAAGTAAAGCATACCAGCATTATTGGCACATATCGGCGCGACAGCAGCACCTGGTATGTGGTGCGTCACCAGCGGCCAAAAGATGATTTACCCAAAATTAAAAACGCACTGTTTATCAGCAACCAGCTGGAGAAACTGCCGGAAGTAACTGGTGTGGCACCCCAGGTGTCTTCACAGGTTTTTTTCAACAATGGCCCGGTACAGATACCTGGTAACATTTCGGGTATTGACGTAAAAAAACAAGAATTACTTTTCAGCCTTGATAAAAAAATGGATGAAGGCAGCCTGGAAGACCTGCTGAAAGGAAGCGATGTGATTGTGATGGGCCGTGGCCTGGCGGACAAAGTGAGCGTAAAAGTGGGCGACCGGGTGAGCGTTACCACACCGGAAGGATATAATTTTATCTTAAAAGTTGGTGGCATTTTTTCATTTGGCATTACTACGCTGGACGATACAAAAAGTTATGCTACCCTGTCTACCGTGCAAAAAATACTGCAGCGGGATCCGTCTTATATAACAGAACTTAACCTGAAACTGAAAGACATGCAGTCTGCAAAAGTATTTGCCGGCCAGCTGAAAAAGCAGATGCCCAATGTGTATTTTGAAGACTGGGAACAAGCGAATTCGTCTATACTTGCGGGTGAGAAAATAAGGGACATCATGACAGGGGTGGTTTCGTTTACGCTCCTGTTAGTAGCGGGCTTCGGTATTTACAATATCATGAACATGAATATCATCAACAAGATGAAAGACATCGCTATATTGAAGGCAACGGGTTTTCAAGGCAAAGACATCACCGCCATATTTTTGTTTCAGTCTGTGATCATTGGCGTGCTGGGTGGTTTACTGGGCCTGCTGGTGGGCTTCCTGTTCAGTTATTTATTGTCCATTACTCCCTTTCCGGAAGGTACTTTCTTCCGCATCAGCACCTTCCCGGTAAATTTTTTACCACTGCATTATATTATGGGCGTGTTGTTTGGGTTTGTGACCACGTTGTTTGCCGGCTATTTTCCGTCTAAAAAAGCGGCGAAGGTAGACCCGGTACAGATTATCAGGGGATAAATAACCAGCACCTTATTTGTATTAATTTATTTAAGCCAATGGAAACGATATTAAAAGCAAGCGGCATCATCAAATACTTCAACGAGCCTGAGCCTTTTAAAGTACTTAACAATGTAAGCTTTGAAGTAAACAAAGGTGAGTTTCTGGCCATCACCGGAAAATCCGGTTGTGGTAAGTC